>CETB01009477.1_pt1 | contig 15788 bp, 24 predicted proteins | sample 356381 | NCBI WGS metagenome assembly CETB01 (sample SAMEA2622545, study PRJEB7988) | marine metagenome | biome: marine biome (ENVO:00000447); feature: deep chlorophyll maximum layer (ENVO:xxxxxxxx); material: "saline water (ENVO:00002010), including plankton (ENVO:xxxxxxxx)" | depth 155 m | reverse complement strand
GTGGCAACTCCATCACCTTGGACTGATTCACATCACTTCCTTCTACCGCCCAATGAGGTTGACGTTCGCACTGTAACAAGTCCCAATCGCAGAGTTTTCGTCCTGCGCTTACTATGTCATCAAAACCCTCCATCTCTTCTATTTCCCTTTTAGAAACAAAACAAATAGTTTTACCGTTCTTGTCCTTCAACGGATTACCATCTTTGTCTGCTCTATAAAACAACACATCAAGTATTTCGGTTGTGTATTCGTTTGGATTAGCATAGTAATGCTGTTCTTGTGTCATGTTTTTAGTTTCTTTAAACTTCTTCATTTTCGTCTACTATTAGATCAAAATACCATTCGTTATTACCTTCGTTGGTAACAATCGGCTCTCCCTGCTCGTTTGATACCTCTACTTTGAAATTTTGGTGTTCGTCAACGGTTGCGGTGAGTCTCCACCCTCCTACAAACACAAAATCTATTTTGTTATCCATTATGCTTTCCCTCCCCAATCTGACATATAGTCTTCTATAACTTGCCTGACACCCCAATCGGATGCTTTGCCGTATGTGAAGTCGCCCAAGGCAAGCTTCCACTGCTGTTCAGTGTATTCACCGAAGTCTCCACTTCCGTAGATGAAACCAATGACATCTTCATCGGGTTCATAGTTATCTTGTAGGTGCTTAATTAATTGCTTTGTAGTCATGTGTGTATTTTAAATCAATTTTAATTCAACGTCAAGGGGTTTTTTCCAACAAATCGGGATCAATTAGATTACGATCATACATCATAATAAATCCCTTGCCGTTACATTGGACTCCCATGACATTGTAATCGACCCATTCAATTGCTTCGTCTTGGGTCATCCCATCTCTATCCATAAAAACCTTAACCGTTTTGTTGTAGTCGTATATTAGGCGACCACAATCCGACTCTCCTGCGATGGCATCTTCTAAGCCACACAGGATAATAGCCTGATCGTCCATTTTATTTTACGTTTTTAGGACGATAAACTTCCTTCCTGTCTCCATCTTGATAGATGGCATACACGACTCCTTTGGATTGAGTGGCGTTTTGAATTGCCATCTCTAGGGGTGATGAATTAGGATGCTTTAACTCAGCGTTATACGCACCCATCCAACGATCCTTTGTATCAATTACTTGGTAACTAACGATTTCTTTCATGTTTTTAACTAAGGCTCTTTTTGCTTGCCTCCAAAAGTGTTTCGTGTATTTGCTGACGAGTTGTGTAGTCGAGGATTCTATTATTTTCGTCTTGCGGTGCTTCCGCAATGACCTCATCTTCCTGCAAGCCTAGAAGCGCAGACATTGATTTGAGTTTTCTCATAATTCCGATCTCTCGGTATTTGAGAATAGCCCACATACCGTCGATTTTCTCTTCTCCTGCTCCGTTAATTGCTGATTTTAATGTTTTCATACTGACAGTTGAATGTCGATTTTCTCATCTTGGGTTGCTTTAGAAGCAGAATCAATAACATTTGGTTCTGCTTCATTAACTTTGATGTTGAGTTTCTCCAGCCAAACTCTGCTAACTGGAATGTGTTGTTTCGCGCCAAAATATTTAGTGAGTGTTTCCATTTCAACATTCACAAATGATTTTGCGCCCTTTGGTCTACCTCTTGTTGCCATATCTTTTGTTTTTAGTGGTTAATAACAGTAATTTAAAGTTGCGTATTCTTCACTGGTGAGAATACAAACGACATTATCTTCGTCAATCAGGTCTGCCTTCTTTAACAATTCTTGAAGAACGTCATCGGCGTATGCCTCTTCTCCTTCAATTTCGTAAGTTTTACCCTTGGTTTCCAGTGTTATCTTCATGCCTCTAATATATCACAGGCTTAATTTTGGGTCAAGACTTTTTTTCAGAAAAAAATACCTCACAGAACTCCTTGTAATGCTCTTTAAAGAACGGAAAGAACAGGTTGTCTGATGCCCTGACGATTGCTTCCTCTAGCTCAGTGTGAGCGTCTTCCATGATATAACTCAATCCCGCTATCGCTAGAACCGCATGAAATACTTCATGCATAATTGTGTCGAAAAGAAATTCATCTTTTATTTCGTTAGATATAGAAATCTTCCTAGCTTCAAAATCTAACTCACCATAATCTTTCATGGTTTTATAGACTATTTCGAAATCAATCCCGCCAACTGTAATTTTGTCAGGACGGTATTTGGGTGTGGTTTTTTTGTTCATCGCAATTTATATATATATTTTATGCGAGTTGACGAGCAAGATCAATTCCTTTTTTCGTCAACTCTCGCTTAGTGTCGATCTTCATAAGGTTCTTCTTTAGCAGGATAGCCTCATAGTCTCTCTGAATGGTCGCACGTTGAAACCCTGTCACAGAGGAGAGTCCCGAAAGGGTCATTGCTCCACGCTTGCCTAAAGCTTTCACTAGACTCAATTCTGATGCTGTTAAACCGTATTCCTTCACACCCATGTCATCACAAAACTCCTTCCAAATTTCTTTGGTAATATCCCTAACCTTCCTTGCGGAAACGTAAGTTTTTAAGTCTTCGGCTTTAACAACTGCATCTCTAGGATTGCCCCGAAAACAAGAAACAATATCTTCTTTTGCGTCAGGCTTAATGTCAGCTTGCCATTCAAGGTTGTCTTGAAAAATATCAAACAATTCATTTGATTTGTATTCTTCGAAAGCGATGTCACGCAAGCGATCACGCAAAGGTTCAGCTAATTTCTGCTGGTCTGTAGTTGCCATGCAGAAAGAAATCTTTTTGAAGTCAAAGTCATAAGGAATTCCATCGTGTTCAATACTACGCTTTGGGCTTTTGTCTACGTTTAGCACAGAAAGAAAGATTTGTTGCAAGTCATCAGGAATATTGTGTCCTTCATCAATAAACAAAAAAGCATCGTTCCGAACCCATACAGGATAAACCTGCTCAAAGAATGATGTGGCATTCTTGATTGTCTTACCGTTGATCTCAAGCATAGGTGGACGAGTGCCATCCTTGCGCTTTAATGCCTCGCGGAATTTACGAGCAACGAAAGTTTTGCCTCCTCCTTTTTGAGTCGTAAGATTCAAAAAAGGTAAGCGATTAGTTTCTTTGTAGGCATCAATAAAGATGCTCAATGTTCTCTTCACAGATTGTTGTCCAATGACATCTTCGAAGACTTCGTTAATTTGCATATCTTGTCGCATGAGGTAAATATACGGAAGGCAGAATAAAGGTCAAGGGGTTTTTTTGATTTTTTTTACCTTAAAAAAATCCTTGACGAAAGAATTATATAGAAGTAAGATTGCCATATGAAATTCCATCCCGCAAAAATTTTTCTAGCAATCTTTTCTATAGGAATAGGTTTGACTATAGGAGTATTAGTAGCCACATTGCAATTTTTAGTTGTTTTAATTCGATTTCCAATCGACGTTTATAGAACAGCAAGTCAAGCTTATGACGAAAGACACATAAGAAAAGCGCAACAACTTACGAAGGAAGATGTTTGGCAAAGACATATCAAAAGAATGGATGAGAAATATGGAAGAAATGAAGAAAATAGCAATTTATAGTATTATTATAGGAACAGTTTGTTGGGCAAGCACTGTCTATGTAAACCCACAACAAAAAACATTTGTTTCTAAGCAGGAGACACCTGTTGAATTACCCGAACATGAAATACCTAAACCCGAATACCAATGGGCAGGTGCAAATTCGGGGTTTGAAATAAGGATTCAGAATGAAGCAAGTGACGAAAGATTAGAGGTAGTGAAAACATTAGATGATGCGTTGCTATACCTAAAGACGTATTCCATGTATCACGATGATTTATTTGTTTATGATTTAAATACTGGTCGGATGGTAGCTGATTGCTATGTGGTAGGTGGTGGTGAAGGTCAAATAGCCATAGAGTAAATGCCACAGAAAAAAAAATTATTAAATATTAATAATGTATTAAAATTTCCTTACCGCAAAGTTATTTTTTGGGGTTTGATTGTACCTCACATTATATTTGCTATTCTTGCTGTTACTGCCGAGATTTACTATTTATTTGCAAATAAATAGCACAACCTACACTTAAAATTTATGACATTAGAAGAACTAAAAAAACTACACGATAAGACTTGCGCTATTTGCCGTGAGGTAATGGTAAAAAAGAATTCCGATTATACGGGAGGCACAAAAGCAAAAAACATTTTTGCTAACTTTGAGTCAGCACGTTATTTGGGCATTCATCCCGTTCAAGGTATTATGATGCGTATTATGGATAAGATACAAAGAATTAATTCGTTTACAAACGACAAGGAATTGCAAGTTCCGAATGAAAGTGTTTATGATGCTTGTGAAGACATTGTAAATTATGCGATTCTGGCAAAAGCGATCTTAACGGAAGAAAGAAAAGATTTGGCTAAAGAGAAAGAAGAAGTTCTTTTAGCTGATTAAGTCACTTATTTGGCATTTTTCTCTTCATCCTAGACTCTTTATTTGGCTCTTTCGCGCTCATCCTAGACCTTTTTTATAACACATGAAACTACACCACTACAAGGCAGAATTAATTAGAATCATTGATGGCGACACCATCGACGTAATGCTTGACTTGGGTTTTTATGTTTGGGTAAAAAAACGAATTCGTTTATACGGTATCGACACACCCGAAACAAGGACTAGAGACTTGGAGGAAAAAGAAAGGGGTAAGGCGGCTTCCTTTAGGTTGACTGAATTGATTTCTTCTAGCGAATTTACTATATCCTCGCATGGTCTAGATAAGTATGGAAGATGCTTGGGAACAATCTTTGTCGGAGATGAAAACATAAACAACCTTTTAATTTCAGAGGGTTTCGCCAAGGAGTATTACGGAAAATGAATCTTGATTTAATAACTAAATTTATTCCCCTATTGACAGGAATCTTATATGGTATTGTCGGAATCGCTTATTTGTTTAAGAAGGATTACGCTTGGGCAACTGTTTGGTGCGCCTACGCTTTGGCAAATTTCGGCTTGACTAGCGCATCGCATTGATGTATGCTTATTTGAAATTTTAACCATTAACTTTTAAATGAATATATTTGCAGTAGACAAAGACCCCAAAATCGCCGCTCAACAATTGTGCGACAAGCACGTTGTCAAGATGATCCTAGAATCAGCGCAAATGCTTTGTGCGGTCTATGACAACGGAAAAGCACCATATAAAAGAGCATTCTATAATCACCCATGCACCATTTGGGCTAGAGAATCACAAGAAAACTATGAATGGTTGTTGGATCACGCCACTGCCATGTGCGAAGAATACACTAAACGCTACGGCAAAATCCATAAATCACAGGCTATCATTCTATGGTGCTTCATGCACTATAAGTCCCTATTATCTCTTCCCCGCATTGGCTTAACACCGTTTGCCCAAGCTATGCCAGAAGAGTACAAAAACGATTGTGCTGTTACAGCATATCGCGCTTACTATAACGGTGAAAAAGCATACTTTGCCAAGTGGACTAGCAGGTCAACACCAAATTGGTTTCAAGATAAACAAAAAGTAAAAAAATAATGAAGTTTTTGCCTTACATAATAGCCTTTACAGCAATATTATCCCAGCTTGCATTTTTGCTATTAATAGTATTAAGTAGATTTATGGTTATTTAACATTAACCTTGGCGATTTTGGGTCTGCCAAATTGTATGAGTGTATAAATTACTAATGAAATATTATTGCATTAATCTAGACAAAAGACCTGAGAAATGGCAAACCTTTAAAAAGGACTTTGAAAAATTAAATTTAGATGGCGAGGTCACTCGTATTTCGGGGGTGGATTTCAACGTTGATCCGTTGTTTATATCAAGCTATAGGCATGACACAAGCCATGTTGCTACAATTAATGCCGCTGGTTGTGCAGCAGCCCACTACAACGCTATCGCAACCGCAATAAAGGATGGGTCAGACACCTTTACTATCTTCGAAGACGATGCATTCTTTTATGATTATAGTAAAGATTTAATTGAAAAATCTCTAGATTATTTAAAGGATAAAGATTGGCATATCTTGTATTGGGGATGTGAACCCAACAAAGTAGAGAAAACAGAAGTTGATTTTATTTTTAGGGTTTTAAGTGCTAACTCAACACACGCAATGACTTACAATAGAGAGTTTGCGGTTAATTTTATCAAAAAGTTTCCTGAAAACATGGATGTGGGAGATTGGATTTCATGGATTTTAGAACACTATCGCATTGATATATACTTTCACTCTCATTTAGCTAAAGGAAAATCTTACCTTCCTCACAAAATATGCGCTTGTCAACATAATGGTTATTCCGATATTGACCACAGAGACAGCAACAGAAAGGATGATATTGAAAAAGCTTTTAAAAAAGGTATTGAAGCTTCTGACTTGCATAATAGCCTTTTCAACAATATTGTTATTGTATGATTTTTTATATATTTATATCATGCAAACCGTTAATTGGTAAACGTTACCAAAGAATAGTTGACATGATGCAGAAACTAGATTGTCAAGATTTTATGTTTGTCGTTGGGGGTTTTAAGCAGACCGAATTCAACGAAAGATACCGCACATTAAAATTAAATTGCAACGATTGTTACGAAGGGTTGCCTGAGAAAATTATTAAGACATATAATTTTATTACCCAGAATAAACGATTCGATATGTATACACATTTTTGCAAATTGGATGATGATATGGTCATAGACCATCTCATACCACTTGATAAAAATTTAACAGATTACTGCGGCGAAGTTAATAAAGTGGAGAATGTGAACTTAAGCTCTGCTAGAAGATATCATGTGGGGAGATGCACCAAAGGTAGTAAATTTAATAGCACTGAATATTCAGGAGAGTATGTCGATTGGTGCTTGGGTGGTTCGGGATATCTCCTATCTAAAAAGAGTTTGAATATTTTATCGGGTGATAAAAATTATTTTAATGAAATATATGAAGACTTATATGTTGCAAAGCTTTTAGAAGGTAAGGGCATATATCCTAAAATTTACCCAAACCTCAGTGCGTTTGTATCACCTTTGCCACCAAATACTTTTTAATCTGCTTATTTGAAATTTTTTGCTTTAATCTTTGGCTTTTACGGCATTTCATTCCACCATGCAGTAACTTTCCCCAATCCTGATCGCGGGTAACTAAAAGATAATATAGAGGCCCAATTTGATAAAATTTCACCAGAGCCTCCTGTCAGTGTGTTTAGACTCCACCACACTTTGCCGAAGTCATCCCAAACTTGAGTTGTGTAGTTGATATTTGAACTCTTTGACTCCCAAGCTACATTAAAATAAGGGTCGCCCACCTCGTTTGTAGAAATAAAGGTATAAATATCAGGCTTGGGTGGAGCGATATTATTAACAGGCTGCGTTATTTTGTTTGCAAAGCCAGCAGGTGGGTATAGCACAATCCTTCCTCCTTCTCCTCTTGTCTCTATAAGAAAGGCGTTTGTGATTGTGTCTGCACCCGCATCGTCATTGCCGTGTCCAATTTTTTTCCAGCCCTCAGTAAAGAAAAAATTAGCCTCTGTATAATAGTATCTCTCATAGTAAGGAGACTCGTTCCAATTTGATCTATAAAGCCAAATTATATCACCGCTTACTGGATCGCCTTTTTTAAAACCTTCTGCTCTTTCTATTCCTGATTCATCAAGTCGAATGGGAGTGGGGTAACCCCTATTTAATATATTAAATCCAGTGGTCACTTCGTAAACCATAGGTTGTTTCCTTACATATCCACCATAAGCCATATACCACTCAAAATTTTTCCTTGATTGTATAAAAAAACCTGTATTTACAGGAATAATATATCCACCCATATCAATATTTCCAAAACCTATAGCCCTCCAGCCTTTGGTTATGCCAAAAGCCTCTATTTCTTGATCGTTATAATAAATTTGCAACCAATTCGCACCATCCTTGACCCATATAGTATCAGCTTGCGTCTGGTCGCTCTGAGATTTTAGGCCAATTTCATTATTTGTCCCGAATGTTTCCGCTATTGAGCGATAGTGGAATCCATCAGGAGTTTGAGTGACATTGACGGCAAGTGGGGTAAAACTGTTAGGTTTTACAAATTCGTAATGGAATCCAAAAAAAGCAGATGTTGATATTGTATCTTCAGCTTTTGCAAAAGAAAATAATGCTATCGCAAGGACTCCAAGTGAGGTAGCTAGGAGTTTCATACTTATATTTACACAGGTACACGTTATTTGATTTTTTTTTCGTCAATCTTTGGCTTCACGCATAATATATAGGTAATATGGAAAAACCCAAAATATGCATCGTGATGTGGTATAACGACGGCCACAAAGATTTCGGTGATATAAACTACAAAATAAATAAGGCATATTGCGATAAGCACGGTTATGATATAATCCGTGATTGTGAAAGAAGAATGCCGAAAAGAGAGGTTCATTTTGAGCGTGTAGCACTTGTTGAAAAATACTTAGATGATTACGATTATGTAGTGTGGGTTGATGCAGATATGTATATCTATATTGACTCGCCTCCTCTTGATTTCATTCTCAATGATTATAAAGATAAGGATTTTATTTTCTCAAATGATGCCTTCAATGTTTATAAGGGAGAGTTAGCGATCAACAGTGGTATTTTTATTGTAAAAAATACGGAGTATTCAAAAGAGATACTAGATTTATGGGGACGCAACGACCATTTAAACAGACACCGAGTAGACGGCTTTCGAGATCAAGGTGTAATAAGATTGATGCTTCAAACAAACGTAAGAGAACTGGTAGAGCATTGCACTTTGGCTCCATTCGGTTTCTTTCAACAATATTACGATGGCAAATTGTGCAGCGTTAACGATAGAAACAAAAATTTATTGTCGCTAGAGGAACTTAAGGAGTTATGGTCAAGATACGATATGCAAAAACCATTCGCCATCCACGGCGCGGGATGCGAAAATGATGAAAGAATAAAATGTTCGACAGATTATTACGAAAGCTTGAACTCCAAGCAAAATAATGATGGAAAAAAGTGTGATTAATTTATATCATTATTAAAGTGAAAACAATTTTAAAAAAGACAGTCAGCTTAGAAACAAAGAGGCACGATTTTGACAACGAATTTGCCTATATCGAACAATGGCGTAACACAATTTTAATAGATTGTTATTTCGCTGAAAAAGAATACTTATTTCCTGATGGATCAATAAAAGCGGGAGGCAGGAAATACTTTTATTCCCCAATGCAAGGGGACGATATTGAGAAAACAATAACGCGAGTTAATTTGGCTAAATTTAACTGGTTTGACAGATTATATTACATTGACGAAAACGGCGTTATTTGCCAAATAGACGGCAAAACTGATCGTCTAGTGTAAATAAAGTCACTAATGTCTATAGGTGACCAGCACGTTTCAGAAACTTTTGAAGGACACGGGATAATTGATCCTTCTCCCTTCGTTCCTCAAGTTGAGGAGATATTTTTTGACCAAAGCCACCCAAGAAAGGGCAACTTTAAGCATTACGAAGTAACATTTAACCAAGCCTACATTTTAGACTCAGCCCATAGTGGGGATTTATTGTCTAGGAGGCTACAAGCATTTACTGAGGCAAAGCCAATCGTCGGTGGTACGAGTATAGAGCAAAACGACAACACCAAGAGGGAGCAGGGATGTAGAATCCTAAACATGGATCACGCATTTGAGCATGTGCTTGATGAAGACGAAGAATGGCCTCTTATAAATTATGGGGTGGAAGTTATCTATAACCGAGATAACTTAATGGTTAGGAAAGCGACATTTACAGGAATTACTGGTGTAGCCGCAGGAGGGAATATTTATTTCCCGAAAGAGGGGGATTATATTGGGCCTATATTTGCGGATGAGGATAGTCCCGAGCTTTTCGAAGCTGAAGGAACTTATCAAGGTTGGGCAACTGGGTATTTTCCTGTATGTAAAATGGTTGGAGGCGAGGTGATTACTTTTACGTTGAGGGATAATTTGCACATAGGCCAAAGGCAAGTTAAAGCTGAACTTAGTGACGTAACTGGGGACTCCAATGTTGCAACGCGGTATGCTGCCGAGGTAGCACGGAGAGCGGCAGGTCAGGATGCGAGGCCGAGGTTTGGCGGCACGGGACAGGCCATGCTTCTAATGAGGGAGGGCAATCAGGCTGGAGCGGAGGCGGGAGGCCAAGTATTCCCAGAGAATATTGCAGATAAGGATTATAAGCCAATGAGTTGGCGCGGTTTAATAGCAGGATCAGGTATATCTGTTTCTCCTTACCTTGATAGTATTATTATTGATTCGACAGGTGCTAGTGATGGACTTCCGTGGTCAGGTCAAAATTGCGGACGCGACGGATCAGTAAACAACGAAGACGCAGATTGGGCAACGCCACAAGGCCACCAAGTGGAAGATGGCCCCCCCATGTCAAAAGCAAAAAACGTTTACAAAGCCTATACTGCTAACCAAGACGGAACACATGCAAACCCAGCAATTTTTAGGCGATTAAGTGGGGCAGGAAGCGTAGATGTTGATTATGACGCAGGGCAAGACTGTATAATAAGAATTTCTGGTGGTATAGTAGAGGCTCCTTGGTCGGGGCAAAACTGCGGACGCGATGAAGACGGCGAAGATGCGGATTGGGCGATGACGCAAGGTGTAAATGCAAACCATTCAAGAGCAAAAAATGTTTACAAAGCCTACCATTATGCAGACGGCATCGACGGCACACGCGACCAACCCGCTATTTTCAGGCGATTAAGTGGCGATAAAAGAGGTAATTCAAAGACCCTTGCATTTGAAAACGGGGGAGTCATTGTTGACTACGACGAAAGCGAAGACTGCTTAATAATGATTTCTGGCCATATATGGTCAGGTATGAATTGCGTAAAGGCTGGCGCAGACCAATCAGAGTACGATGGTAAGGCTTTTAATGTTTATGTAGAAAATTGGGGCGAAAACGACGGCATACGTCAAAACCCAGCGATTTTCAGGCGATTAAGCGGCGATGGACAAGTAACTGTCAAATATGATTCTGTAGATGATTGTTTAATATCAATCTCAGGAGAATGTTGCTCAGGAGTTGAAAACGCAGGAAGTATTCCTGCCACTGATGCTGAAGGCGCAAGAGTCTACAGTCACGGGAATAACCCCGCCATCCTACGGAGGCTAATAGGCAAAGAGTTACTGGCCAATGAAAATGGGGATACACTAGTCACGGAAAGAGGCGCGGATTTTATAGACTTTACAGCAATTTGGACAGGAAGAAGCCATACTGCTGGTTACGGAACGCCAGTTTATCAAACAGTCGAAGATGGCACTGTTGCTGGCTCACTAGCAAACCCTGCTACTTTTTATACTTTAAAAGGAGAAGCTGGGGTTGAGGTTAATTTAAGAAACGATGCGTTTGGAATAGGCGCTAGTTATGTAGAAATCTCAGGAAGTAGAGTCATGAATACAGGGATTGCGCGATCTGATGGAGCGTGTGATTATGGCGCAAAAGTCTATATAGATGAGCCAGAAACTATAAATCCATTTGTATTTAGGACACTAACTGGGCGTTATGATACCAGCGATGCCGCTAATTGGCAACTTAACGGAGGAAGAAATCAAATCAATGTGAGGAAAGACGGGAACTTAGTAAGGATAGAGGGAAACAATCAAATGGGAAAAATATCAATGCCAGCAACACTGACGATAACTGAGACTTTAGACGAATATGGGTATCAATATAGTTTTGCTGAAGATGGGTATGTACAAGTGACTTGGAGAGATGGTTTGATCTCTGGCCTCGAAAGCAGTAATTCTTCGTGGCAGTCTGCTCAAACGGGTTCCTTCTCCACGATATTTGTCCCAGCTTAATACGTTTTAACCGTAAAAAATCTCAACGGAAAAGCCGAAAAATTTTTTTTAGGTCAAGCCAATTTTTGAATATACTTCTTAATCAGCCCATCTCTGACCTCTGAAGATATATCGCCCGTGAAGTGACACAAGAAATCTCCTTTAAGATATTTGTTGCAAAAACTATTAAACTTTCTTGTAAAATATTCCACCTCTACTTTTGTGGCAAAATCAAGAATGTCATTTTTCCAGAAGAAATTCATAGCTTCGTTGTCCCACCATCTGTCCCACAAATATTTTGAATTCTTTTCGGGCCATTCCCACCACAGGTTAAGCAGTTCTCTTGACCATTCTGTATTTTTGATAAAAAACTGACCAGTATTTAAAACGTGTTCGCACTCATTACCGCAATATTCACCCTCTCCCTGACTAGCTATTATTAAATCTTTATCTTCCTTCAAAAAATCTTCTATACAAATAGAGTGATTCATAATCAAAGAGTCAATGTCAGACCAAAATACCCAATCCACATCTTCTTTGTTAAACAAATCAAGAATAAAGGGGATTCTATACCACGCAGGATGTCTGTCTGTTGGGTATTGTATCCTCTTGTGAAAAAATTGATACGAGTGAGTATCGCAATAGGTTTTTGTATTATTAGTTACGATAGAAGCCCAAGAGTCATAGTTGGGTGTGTATAATTGAGCAATTGCTATCTTCATCCTTTATTAAGAATAAAGCTCTTTAACTCTTTCCTTGACTATTTTTTTTGCTTTTTTATAGAAATTGTCGCGTTCTTTTTCGCTCATAGACTCGTATTCTTCTTCCGTCAAATTCTCAGCCTCGTAAAGCATCATCTCTACCTCTTCGTCTGTTGGATAACGCATCTTATCCTCTTCGCATTCAGGGATAGCTCCCAACCAACATATAGATTTATCTTCTTCGTTCATATTAATAACTCTCTTATTATATCGCCTTTGTGGGCAACTGTAAAGGGTCTTCCTGTAGGAGAAAAATGTTCTTCCTCAGTATCTATTCCGACTAGGTGAGCAACAGTGCGGTTTAGGTCGGCTATATTATAAGCTTTGCCTACAACCTTGCTGGCTTTTTTGTCGCTCTCGCCAAGAACCATTCCTCCTTTGACTCCTGCGCCTATCATTAAGGATGAGTAGCATTGAGGATGGTGATCCCTTCCGTTATTTACATTAATTCGCGGAGTCCTACCAAAATCCGAACTAAGGACAATAAGAGTGCTATCAAGCAAGCCCTCTGCCTCTAAATCCAGAATCAATGCACTTAAAGCGTCATCAAGTTCCTTGTGTTTAGAATCTAGCTTGGTAAAATTATCTACATGAGTGTCCCAACCCCCATTATTTATTTCAATAAATTGAACATCCCCTGTTATCAAACGTTTAGCCAACAAACAACCCTGCCCAAGCTTGGTTTTGCCATAAGCATCTCTTTTTTTCGGGTCTTCCTGCGAAAGATCGAAAAGATTTAAGTCTTCTGATTTGAGAAACTTGAGAGTGTCATCGTAGAAATCAGAATATTCTTTTACAATAGGGTATTTCTTTGAAACAATATTTGCGTTAAGGCTCGCAAGTAGCCGTGTGCGCTCTTCTAGATGTCTATCTGTCCTTACGTTCCTCAAGCCCACGTTAGGGTCTACAATAGGCAATGGCGACTTAATACGGGGCAGAAAACCTGACTTTGGATGAGCAGACGAACCTGAAACTAAAACATAATCAGGGATTGCTCTCTTCCTATCTTTTAAGTGTGCTACCCATGATCCCAAGCTGGGATGAACGATAGTTCCTATTTGACGATAAGACGTTCTATTTAAATACTGAGCGGGGCCATGTGCGCCTGTCTTGGAATTCATTGACCTGATTATACAAATCTTATCCATCGTTTCCGCAAGCTTTGGAAGTCTGTGTCCTATTTGTATTCCTGCTACGTTGGTTTCAATTTTTTGCGTATCGCCCTTCACCTCTTCGTCATCTTTGGGGTCAAAAGAGTCAATGTGACTCATTCCTCCATCAAGATAAATATAAATTACATTTTTAACCTTTGGGTTAGGGGTTTTGGGAGCGCCCTTGAGGGCGGTAACACCAAAAGCGGAACTTGCCAAGCTGTTTATAAAAAGTCTTCGATTCATGTTATCAGTTTCATTTCGTGTGAGTTAAGCAAGACCCATACGACATCATATAAGTCAGCTTCTCCTAGAGCCTTTCTTTCCTCGGCGCTAGGCATTCTTCCCAAAAAGGAATAGAATAAAATCTCTAATGATTTTTCTTTAGGTGCGCTTTGCGCTTTTTTCATCGCAAAACTTATCTTTGAGCCAAGTGTGCTTGCTAGTGGGCTGTTCATTAATACTAGGATTTGCGTGATGTTGCCATCTTGATCGCCCTTTTGTATTAGCTCTCTATCTGACCTACCGAACTCAATCAAAAAATTAGTATTTTTAGAATTATCAAAAATATGAGAAGAGCGCACTGCCAACAGTGAACCCAACTTTGGCGCATTACTATAGTATTTTCTATTAAGGTTATTATACTCGTTGAGTTTTTTGACAGCATCAGGCGCATTTATTTGCGAGATGTCCGAAAAAACTTTGAGATATTCCTCTTCGTAGCGTGGAGGTTGCCACTGGTCGGGGTCACCTACCTGAAGAGTAACTAGAGAGTCCCAAAACTGTGCGGCGGTCATCCTTCTCAGGGCTGGCCCTCGGAATTTGCCTTCAGCATCAGCTTGGCTTTGGTAGAATCGTGTATTAAAAAGGATTCTGTTAAATTGTTTTGTATCGTAATTAACTTTTTTGATTACTGTGGTTAGGTATCTCAGTAACTCATCGTTTTTGCTTTTTCTTAGCTTGTCAGAGATGGTTATGTCATTTAATCCATCAATCAGAGGGAATCCAAAGGCTCTATCCCATAGCCTGTTGACAATATTTGCCGCAAAGAAAGGATGGGTATCTGCGGTTAGCCACTCTGCAAAATCATTCCTCAATCGCTCTCTATTTTTATGTTCTCTTACATGTTTACCCATGACCGTCATTGCCCTGACTTTTTCGTTTGGCTCGCCATCTCTATACTGATAATCATGTGGTAATTTTAAGAATTTTTTATCGTTGTCTTCGACGTTATACTGGTAGCCATACCTAATGAATTGATTTACTTTATTTATTGTGCCTCTACCCTCGCCCTTGTCCATCTTGGTCGCTTCATCCCTTATTCTCTTTAGCTCACCGTTGTTATTGTTGCGATTGCGGGTATCTATTTGCCCAAAGAAGGCAGTTAAATTGTAATAATCAAACTGAGTCCAATCATCAAATGGATGATCGTGACATTGAGCGCAACTTATGTCCATTCCAGCAAAAGCTTGAAAGGTATTGCTTACATTGTCTAAAAGCATTCCCTCGTCGCGCAAAAAGTAACCTACCTCTGGGTTTTCCCATATACTTCCACTACTGGTCAAGAGCCTCTTAACCATCACATCGTAGCTTACATTATCTGCGATCTGATCCTTTACCCAAAAGATATAATTAGCTCCATTTACATTATTGCTTAATCTTTTTTTAAGCCTGAGCAAATCTGCCCAGAAATTGAACATATTTTCTGTATAGCCTCGGCTATCTAGAAGTTTATTGATTAATTCTTTTCTGTTGGTAAAAGACTGCCCTTCATCATAGGTAGGAATACGACCTGCAATATCTATATAGGCTCGGCGGATAAAGGTTTCATCCGAAATAGGCTTGGGCATCTCTTGACGCTGCCTTTTGAGACTGTTGGCTATAATTACATCAATTTTATTGCTATGGTTCTCTGCCGCAGGAGTTGCGACAATTGACCAAGCCAATACGACTACGCTCGCAAGACTCTTCCACATAGATTTTATTTATTTTTAATGATTTCTTTATGACGCTTCATAAAAGCCTCATGATTAGGGCCAGCCATATAAACAGTTTTACCGTCTTCTGTTTTGTGAGTGTGAATTCCCTTTAAACCCATTTTCTCAGCA
>CETB01138417.1_pt1 | contig 15797 bp, 13 predicted proteins | sample 356381 | NCBI WGS metagenome assembly CETB01 (sample SAMEA2622545, study PRJEB7988) | marine metagenome | biome: marine biome (ENVO:00000447); feature: deep chlorophyll maximum layer (ENVO:xxxxxxxx); material: "saline water (ENVO:00002010), including plankton (ENVO:xxxxxxxx)" | depth 155 m | reverse complement strand
AAAAATATACCTCTTGAAAGAATGATGATAGAAACCGACTGCCCTTATCTCGTGCCCAAAAATCTTTCTGTAAAAGCTAAAAAAAATATAAATGAGCCTAAATATTTACCACATATTGCCAATGAGATTTGTGAAATCATTGGTATAGAAATTGATGAACTTAAATTAGCAACACGTAATAACGCAATACAATTCTTTAGCTAAAACAAGATCTGTCTAAATTGTATGCTTCGCAGATTTCATCATTGTTTTGTCCTGCTTTCAATGCGGAATGCTTTATCTTAGTTGAAGTCACTGAAAATCTTGGTGCGGGAGCTGGTTGTAAAGTTCCATCTATTTCAACAAATGAGTTTCTTGCTTTCATATGATGATGCTCTGGAGCTTCCGACAAGTTTAATACAGGTGCCACGCATGCATCTGTACCATCAAAAATTTTAGCCCATTCATCTCGTGTTTTTTCTTTAATTTTATTTTTAATAATTTTTTTAAGTTCAGGCCATTTTTCTCGATCGTGTTGATTTTGAAATTTATCATCTACAATTTCTAATTTTTCTAGAAGTACAGCATAAAATTGGGGTTCTATTGCTCCAATAGCTAAAAATTTACCATCAGCACACTCATATGAATCATAGAAATGTGCGCCTCCATCTAACATGTTGGACTCTCTTTCTTCCAACCAAAAACCTGAAGCTTTAAAAGCATAAAACATTGACATTAAAACTGATGCTCCATCTACCATTGCTGCATCAACAACTTGCCCTTTCCCTCCTTGCTTGACATGAAGTAATGCGGAAACAATACCCAGCGCGAGAAACATGCCTCCTCCTCCAAAATCACCAACTAAATTCAATGGAGGTGGAGGAGTTTCACCTTTTCTACCCATCAATTCTAAAGCCCCAGTTAGAGAAATGTAATTTATATCATGACCAGCTGTTTTAGCTAAAGGCCCTTCTTGCCCCCAACCTGTCATCCTGCCAAATACAAGATTTGAATTAATTTTTAAACACTCTTCTGGTCCAAGACCAAGCCGTTCCATAACACCAGGCCTAAAACCCTCTATGAGCCCATCAACACTTGCTAAAAGTTTTTTTATTTCTTCAATTGTTTTTGGGTTTTTTAAATCTGCAGATAAAGACAATTTTGATCGATGCTGAAAATCTATGGTATTACCTCGACCATGTTGAGAAGCTCTATCAACTCTTATTACTTCTGCCCCTAAATCAGCTAAAATCATTCCACAAAAAGGCCCAGGTCCAATGCCTGCAAATTCAACAAGTTTTATACCGCTTAAAGGTCCTGCCATTTATAACTCCTTATATGAAAAAGCATTAAAAAATTTTAATAGAAATGGTAACAAAGTTAAGGAAGCGAAAAAAGAAACCATCAATGCAAAAGCTGTAAATAATCCAAAAAGAACTGTTGGTGTGAAATTTGAAAGAGCAAAAATAGAAAATCCAGCTGCTATTGTTGTTGCAGTATAAAAAACTGCTCTACCTACTGTCTCATGTGAATTTAAGATCCTCTGATCATTGTATAAATCTTTATTACGGACCTCAATCTTATATCTATAAAGATAGTGAATAGTATTATCTACTGCCATGCCAACGCTAATTGCAGCGACAGTAATAGTCATGATATCTAGCGGTATGTTTAAAAATCCTAACAAACCTAAAACAGAGCCAGCTGTAATTAAATTTGGAGCAAGAGCTATTAGGGTAATTTTTATTGATCTAAAAATTAACAGCATCATAAATCCAATAACGGTAAACACTATTCCCAATGATTTAATTTGCGAGGAAAATAATGATTGAAGCATATTGTTATATAAAACAGCTAAGCCTGTCACTTGGATTTGATCTTCAGTTAAATTAAATTTATTAATAAGATCATAATTAATCTTATTTAATAACTTATTTCTATTGAGTGTTTCAGCAGACTCAAGGACTCTTGCTGAAATTCTTACTTTTGAATCATCTTCATTTATATAAGAGTAAAGCAAAGTTTCTTTAATATCTTCAGGCAGCACAGAGCGCAACAAAGCTAATTCCAAGTCATTCAATTCATTATCATCATTAATCATTCTCGCTAATTTAATTCCACTTGCTACGCTTAAAACTTTCCCCATTTCAGGAATTTCATCTAGATAATCATGAATCTCCTCTAGCTTCGCTAGAGACGTAGAATTCCACCAATAACCAGAAGCATCGCTTGATTCATCTTCAAATAAATCATCTTCAAATAAATCATCGCCTTCAAAATCTAATTCATTAAATATCTCGGAAGCTGGTTGATCAATTAAAATATCTAGTGTTGCTGTTCCTCCTAATTCTTGATCAAGCAATAACATACCCTGATAAATTTCTGTATCAGGAGAAAAATAGTCTATAAATCTATTCTCAACTTCCAGTTTAGAAATTCCATAAACTAATGAAATTGAAATAAAGATAAAAAAGGTAGCGATTAGTTTTCCTTTATTGATTGTAAAAAAGGCTAATTTTGAAGGTATTTTATTAATGAAATCTAGTGAGTGAGTATAGTTAGTTTTTATAACAAGTTTCATTAAACTTGGTAAAAAAGTAAAAGTAAAAATAAACGCAAAAGCCATACCAACTGCCATCATTTTTCCAAACTCAATCACAGGTTTAATATCTCCCATAATTAGCGAAAGAAAAGCTATGGCAGTAGTTAGTGCAGCAAATAAACAAGGCATAACCATTTGATTTAAGGTATTAAGTATTGCTTCGTCTACTGATTCTAAACTTTTAGAAACTTCCGTGAATCTTACCAATATGTGCACAGTTAACGAGATAGTTAATATAAGCAATAAAGCAATAAAATTAGATGAGATCACACTGATTTTCCAATCCATTAAACCTAGTACACTTGCGGTAAATGCTGTAGTAACAAATGCATTACTCAAGGGTAAAATTACAAACCAAATATTTTGAAAAAACACATAGAGCATCAAGCAAAAAATAATTGCAACGCCAGCTCCAAAAACAGCTAAATCTGATTTTATAAAACTCATCATGTCTGTTGCTATCATTGATGCGCCACCTAAAAACAAAGTTCCTTGATCACTATTCTGCGACAAAATTTTTCTAATCTGAGTTACCAGATCTGTTCTTTGCTTCGCCTCATCATCATTTATTTTTGAAATCTGTTGATTGATATCACGGAGTTGTATTGACTGTTTAGTCGAGAGATTAGATAAATCAAGTAACTCATATCTTTTGCGAATTAGATCTCTATACAGAGGATTTTCTTCAATGGTCACCTGTATTGCTGTTGTTTCACCTGACGGACTGATTATAAGTTCTGAGTAAACAGGATTATTGAGGATTTCTTCTTTTGCAGCTACAAAATCAATATTATTTGTTCTTAAAGTTTTAAGATTATCCATTAAATCAGCTAACGGAACTTTAGGCTGAAAAAATATAGGGGCATCTAAAATACTAAGAACTGATTGAATACTGGGAAGTTTTTCTAATTCAGTGGATAGCTTTTCAATTGTTGCTAATGATTGAGATGAAAATAAATCAGCCTCAGGGGTGAAAGTAATAATCAAGAAATCTGAATTGCCAAATATTTCACCTGTGTTTCTATAAATCCTAAAAGCTTCATCACCCTCTATAACTAATGCATCTGAAGACGCATCAAGTTTAAAATTCTTAAGACCAATGCCTGCTGACAAAAAAATAGCAACTATAAAAACCATCACAGTTATTGGTTTTTTGAGAATTAATCTAAAAATACTCTGCATATTTATAATTTTTTGTTGGCGCAATCTGGCGAAGAATGTATTACTGGGTTAGCCTTGTATTCTTCAATAGTAAAGGCTTGTATAGATAGCGCATGTATTTCACTCATGACCTTTGATAAAATTTGATATATCAATTGATGTCTTTTTACTTTGCTCAATTTTATAAAATCATCTGAAGCTATTATCAATTTAAAGTGACTCTCTGAATTTGGGGGAACATTATGCATTGAGCTCTCATTCTCTAAAAACATATGCTCAATAGTTAATTGCTTATTTAATGCATTTATGATTCTTTTATAAGAACTCATGTGGACTCCATTTTTAAAAGATATTCTTTGTTAACTTTTCCTAAGGCATAATCTCCTGTTGATCCATCTTGCTTAATTACTCTGTGACATGGAATAAGAAGAGGTAATGGATTTAACCTGCAAGCAGTACCAACTGCCCTGGCTGCCTCTAGAGAGCCAATCATTGAAGCCAGCGACGAATAAGATACTGTATGGCCTCTAGGAATTTTTAATAATGTATTCCATAACTTTAACTGAAATGGTGTACCTTGAAGAGAATATTTTGGGAAATTTTTTAAACCTTCTGCACTAAAGAAATTATTTATTATCTTTTGAAGTCTTATATCAGGCAAATAAGAGGAATGTTTTTGTTCTATGTAACTCAGCTTTATCAACAAAGAATTAACATAAAATGAATTAAAATTTCCAATTGGAGTTATTAATGACTTTGCTTCCATGAGTCCAATTTTAACATTGACATCTGTATGAAATAAAAAAATATAAAAAAAGAGGGCCAAGGCCCTCTTTGAAATTTGAAAATTTAATTACTTCATTGGATATGTAATGTAAGTTCTGCTGTTAGAGCATGACTCGATAAGTTTGCCCAAAGCGATTTGAACATCAGAACCACTGATGTTTTCCCAAAAATTATCACTATTAGATCCTAATTCAGCAACATTTTGTGCATACAAAGAATACACATAATCATAATCGCCATCAATTGCTCCAGACGCTGGAAAAATCATTTTTCTTCCTAAATTATCTCCAGTTTCTCTTGCAAACATTGCAAATTCTTTATAAGCATCAAATAACTGCCGTGATGTAATGCCCTCAGCCATTTTACAATCTGCAAATCTTACAGCCCCAACATTATGATCCCCTTCTGGAGTGGATATTGGCCATTGCCAAGTATCTATTGTTCTGACAGCATCAGTAGGAACCTCTGCAAGCAATGCGCCTCCATTCTTAACCCAATAATCAAGACCAGCGTATTGCTCAGTTGCATTTGGCCAAATACCTAAAAAAACAGTGTCATGATTTTGTAGATCTGAATGAAAATAAGGCATAAATAAATTTGGGCTCCAGTTATCATAGATTGGATTATCACTAGTCCATTCAACTAATTTATTACTCCAATCGACAAAATCTTTAAAATCTTTTCCAGATTTTAATTTTCCAACATAGTATTCAGCTTTGTTAGCAACTGGTTGATATTTGTATTCTTCTTGAGCCATTGTTAATGAAGAAAATGACATATAGAAAATAGTAAAAATAATTAATGGATTTCTCATAATCTCTCCCGAATAAATTTGTGTAAAAAATAAACATTAACACAATTTTGAAATTTAAAAGAATATAAGTTGGTGCGGCATCCGAGATTCGAACTCGGACCATCTGCTTGGAAGGCAGATATACTAGCCATTATACTAATGCCGCTTACTCAAAGAGGTGCGTATATTACACTATCTTGGAAGTATTCTTAAAAAAATTGCTTATAAAATCTCAAATTTTTAACTCATAAAACCTTGTATCTAAAAAATATTTTTGATGATTGACAATTCGATTGCTCTAACAACAATAACTGAATATTTTTGCTGATTTCTAGTTCTTGCCATGATTCTAAAAATTTTCTTCGAGATTCAAATGATGGAAATATATTAGTCCATCGGAAATCTTTATTAATATTATTTTTTTCAGAATAAAGTATATCAACTGGTGCATTATTTTTGATCAATGCGTCAGTAAATTGTTCAAATACTAACTTGATGGTTGCATAACTAAACCCTTCCTTGTATTTACATTCTAATATTTCTGCAATTACTGGGGTATCCAATATAGTTTTTTTAGTGATGCTAAAAGAGCTACTAGATTCCGCATAGCTTTCACAATTTGCTATATCATCAAACTCCAAATCAACCAGGGTTAAATTAAATTTATTTATTGAGTCTGGTTCTTGATGTATAAAAAGCAATTCGAAGGAATTTGTTTCGGTTTGATCTTCATATGCTGGAAACAAAAAAAATAATTCATCTGAGTCATTTCCAATCTTCAAGTAACTATCTATGAATTTTGGAATAAATCTTTCAACCGAATTAAGTGTTTTGTCATTCAGCAATTCGCATTTAAATGAAGACTCTTTAAAGGAATATTCTGGTTTGATAAAATTACTAAGATCTATATCACTAGTTCTCTTTTCATTGGAACAACCAAAAATAATAAAGACACAAATTAAAAATAAAATAAATTTCAATTGGAATTAAAAAACATAAACAGTAGGATAATAATATTATGAAACGGCATATCTGCATACCAATTATAATAATGTCTATCATTTTTATAATTCCACAAAATGCTTATGCCTTCAAATATGGACTTGGTTCATGCCTTGATCAAAGATTTGATCAAGCAATATGGTCATCAATTAAAAAAGAAAATATTGATGGGTTTATATTTTTAGGAGATAACGTTTATGGAGACCACCCAAATGGAAGTCTTGCGATGATGGAGGATGCATATAAAATTCAAAAAAATAGGTTGCCAAAATGGTTAATGAACGAAAAGGAAATTCTAGCAATATGGGATGATCATGATTTTGGTCTAAATGATGGAGGTAAGGATTATCCCTTAAAAAAACAGGCAGAATTAATGTTTCTAAATTTTTGGAATATTCCTGCATCGGATATCAGAAGAAAAAGAGAGGGCATATATTTTAAAGAAACTAAAAATATTGATGGCGCAAAGGTAGAAATCATAGGATTAGATACTAGATATTTTAGGTCTAAGTTAATAGGAAATAAAAATAAATATTTACCCAATAAAAGTCCTAATGCATCTATCCTTGGAAAAGATCAGTGGCAATGGTTTAAATCGCAAATGATTAATTCTAATGCAGACATAATCATTATCCTTTCATCCATCCAAGTGCTAGCCACCGATCACCCATATGAAAAATGGTCAAATTTTCCCTCAGAAAGAAAAAAACTATTAGACTTAATTTCCAACACAAAAAAAAATAAAGCTATTATCGTAGTTTCCGGAGATAGGCACAGAGCTGGACTCTATAAAAGCAAGAATTTTTTTGAAATTACAGCCTCTTCTTTAAATAAACCTGGTTCATCATTTAAGGAAAGTGATAAGCATTTAATCAATCAAACATTTCCTGAAATAAATTATGGAATACTTGAAATAAAACCACTGCAAAGAAAAATCACTATTTCTATTCATAATGAAAATGGAATTCTCCTAAATTCTCAAATTATTACTTTAAATAATTAGATAGAAGTCAATCACATCTTTTATGTCCTATTAAATGATAGAATCATTTCATGATGATATCTTTTAAAAAATATGTAAATATAAAAATAATTCCTTTTATATTTCTTTTTTCAATTTCAAGTATAGTGTTTTCAGATACTTTGCTACATGTTGGAAATTTGATAGATACAAATAATGGTGAAGTATCTAGAGCTGTGACAATTAGAATTGTAAACAATGAGATTGCAGAAATCACAAAGGGTTATGCTAAAGGGGATAAGAATGATGAAGTGATTGATTTGAAAAAATTATATGTTCTTCCTGGATTTATTGATATGCATGTTCATCTCGCTCAAGAATATGTCCCAAAAGCAGAACGTGAATCAAAAATAGAGCCAGAATTTAAGACATTGTTTGCTGCAAATGCTGCAAAAAAAACTCTTTATGCAGGATTTACTTCAGTTCGAAATCTTGGAGATGGTGGTATGGAAACAATATCCTTGAGAGAAGCAATCAATCAAGGTTTAGCAATTGGTCCTAGGATATTTACATCTGGCAAAACCATTGCTACTACAGGAGGTCATGGAGATCCAACTAATGGGATGCCCAAAGACAATTATACCCCTCCTTCTCCGGAAGAAGGAGTGATTGATAGTCCTCAAGATGCAAAAAAAGCAGTTCGACAAAGATATAAGGATGGAGCAGATGGAATAAAAATTACTGCAACTGGAGGAGTATTAAGTGTTGCAAAATCAGGAGAAAATCCACAATTTACAGATGAAGAGCTAATGGCTATTGTATCTACCGCTAATGACTATGGTCTATGGACAGCTGCACATGCCCATGGAAAAGAAGGAATGAAGAGAGCTGTTCTTGCTGGAATTAATTCAATAGAGCATGGTACATATATGGATCTGGAAGTTATGGAATTAATGAAAGCTAAAGGCACATATTATGTCCCAACAATCATGGCTGGTGACTGGGTTGCTGAAAAAGCTAAAATTCCTAATTTCTTTCCTGCTCTTGTAAAACCCAAGGCAGAAAAAATTGGTCCTAAAATTCAATCTACTTTTGCTCAAGCATATAAAGCTGGAGTAAAAATTGCATTTGGTACTGACTCAGGAGTTTCTGCACATGGAGATAATTGGCAAGAATTCATTCTTATGACAAATGCAGGAATGACAAATAAAGATGCATTGAAAAGCGCGACTGTTGAGGCTGCTAAGTTACTTGGAGTCCAGGAAATGCTTGGTCAAATAAAACCTGGTATGTTTGCTGACATAATTGCTTTTAAGAAAAATCCTCTTGAAGATATTTCTATTGTTGAAAATGTAAGCTTTATTATGAAAAATGGTGTGATTTACAAACAAGACTAAATTATGAAAAATATTGGATTGATCTTTCCAGATGATCTTGCATCAAATAATAAAGTTCTATCAACAATCAAAAAAAATGATCCTCTTTTATTATATGAGCCATGTGATAGCTTTTATCAAATTAATCATCATAAACACAAATTAGTGCTTCAAATATCCGCTTTAAGGCACTGGAAAATAAATTTAGAAAAAGATTTTAAAAATATCATACACATTAAAATTTCTAAGGATCGTAAAACTGATTTGATGCATGAGCTAGATTTATTATTTAAAAAAATTCAATTTGATGTTTTAAATGTTACTCAACCCTCTGATCATGGGGTTTTAACACAGTTAATGTTTTTCTGTTCAAAAAATAATGTTGAGTTAAAAATTTATCCAGATACAAAATTTATCGACTCAATAGAAGGCTTTTCAGAATGGGTAAAAGATAAAAAATCTGTTGTACAAGAATACTATTACCGATGGTTACGAAAAAAATATAATCTTCTAATGGAAAACAACAAACCATTGGGCGGAAAATGGAATTATGATAAGGAAAATCAAAAAAGTATCTCAAAACTTAAGGATGCTCCAAAAATAAGAACGAAGATAAAATCTGATCAAATTACAATCACCGCTATGGTAGACGTAGAGAATTGTTTTCCTGACTCTGTTGGTGATTTAGAAAACTTCAATTGGGCTGTAACTCACACTCAGGCAAGAAACCAATTAAAGACTTTTTTGGATAACTATTTTAAATCTTTTGGTGATTTTCAAGATGCTATTGATCAAAACAACTCAACCCTATTTCATTCGCTCCTGTCCCCATATATTAATTGCGGATTGCTTGATCCTATGGAGTGCATTGTTGATGCAGTAAGTTTCTTTAATAAAAAAGAAAATAAAATTCCATTGAATGCTCTAGAAGGATTTGTAAGACAAATATTAGGATGGCGGGAATTTATTAGAGGCGTTTATTGGAAAAATATGCCTCAATACAAAGAAATGAATTTTTGGTCACATAAAAATAACCTTCACGAAAATTGGTATTCTGGAGAAACTGGCATACCCCCTCTTGATGATGCGATTAAAGAATCTTCTTATACTGGATATACCCATCATATTAATAGACTCATGATTATTTCAAATTTAATGAATCTATCAAACATTAGGCCAGACGAAATTTATAAGTGGTTCATGGAAATGTATGTAGACTCTGCTGACTGGGTAATGGTTCCAAATGTTTACGGTATGGGGACATATTCAGATGGAGGAATATTTTCTACTAAACCATACATTTGTGGATCAAGTTATATGCTTAGAATGTCCAATTACAAAAAGGGAGAATGGTGTGATGCTGTAGATGGGCTCTATTGGCGATTTATAGAAAATAATAGAGCTTTCTTTGCAATAAATCCTAGATTGTCATTGATGACAAGATCCTTGGATAAAATAGATCCAAGCAGAAAAATTAAGATTTTTAGTGCTGCTGAAAAATTTATTGAAAAAAATACCAATTAAAGATCTAAAGATCCTCAAGTAAAAATTCTGAGGCTGCTAAACTCATCTCCTTATTATTGTGTCCAACTCCAGGAGCAATGTGATATCTCCATCGAAAAACTAAATTATTATCTACTCCAAATTTTACTAGGTCATCAAAGAAATTTTTACCTCTCTCATATCTATGTTTTCCTTGTTTGCGTGCTTTTCTCATTCTTGGTAAAGAATTATCTTTAGGATTATTGTCTGCTTCACCTAAAAAAATTCCTGCCTTTAGACGAAAAAACCATTCTAATCTAGCATCAGAAATATCGATATTTTTAATTCCAAAAGGATATGAAATATTATCATCAATAAAAGTATAAAAATCATTATTTGCCATTGCAGCTTTATCAATTCTTGTTTCTTCACTTAACAAAAGATAATTCTGAACAAATTGTGATCCAGCTGAATGGCCATAAAGCCTAAAAGTTGAGGTTGTAATTTTTAATTTGGCTTTAAAGAAATCAAATAAAACTCCAAGTGAGTTATTAATATGTAATGATTTATTATCTAGAAACTTTCCATTCTCTGTACTCATCATGAGAAAGGCATATTCTTTAAAATATGTTTTAGAAAACATTGGAGCAACTAAAACAACATTCCTATCCTTGGCTATCGCAATCCAGTCATTGATATATTGATCAGCTGTCCTAGTACCGCTGTGAATTAAAAAAAGAATTCTTGTGTTCTGATCGATTGATTGGGGGGTTGAATAAAAAATATTAATATCTGGTTTATTCCAATAAGAAAATGTTAACTCTTTAGTCTGTCGCGCCGACAACTCAAAAGTAAAAATTAAAATCAAAGATATTAATAATATTTTCATTAAAAAATGATTATATTTGACCGTTTATCACTTACATCAAGACTTAATATCAATGTTGCAAAAATGAAAAATAAAAATTTAAAATTCATAATCACTCTCACTAAAATTATTAGTCCAATTCCAGTATTCTAACAATTTCCATGGAGATGTTGTTACAACTTTACCATCAGAGTTTTGATACCAACTTGATACCTTACAATGCTGCCAAACCATTTTCTCATGTCTTTGATCAAATTTAAGTTGATATTCGTTTTCGCATTCTGGCTTTACCTTTATCATCTTCAAATTATTTTTAATCAAATACTTAATTGCTGAACAAATATAATTAATTTGACATTCAGAATTAAAGATAATGCTCCCCGCATGAGCTAAATTTGTTCCAGGTCCATACATAGAAAAAAAGTTTGGCAATGAGGAAAATGTTATTCCTAAATATGATTTTGGGGAATCACGGTATACGTCATTGAAATCTCCATAACCACCATTGATCTTAATAGGAAAAAAATATTCTTGAGCTCTAAAACCTGTTGCAAAAATGATTGTATCAAAGTTAAGTTCTCCTCCTTCGCTGGTAATTCCGCATGAATACATTTTTCTGACTTCTTCAGATAATAGAGTTACATTTGGAAGATGAAGCGACTGTAACCATGCTCCATTATCTTGCAACATACGTTTGCCAAAAGGAGGATAATCAGGAATAACTTTTTTAATAAGAGATTTATCATGAATCTGATCTAGCATAGCTTGAGTAAATAACTCTCTCATACCATCATTATCTTCATTGATAGAATCATCTCTTCCATTCCAATTTGGATCTATAAATAATGAATTTAGTAACTGATCGGAACCAGGATAAAAAAGCAAAAATCTATACCACCTTGAATAAAAAGGAAGATTTTTTAACAACCATTTTTTTCCTTGCTCCACGTGAGCATGATAATTTGGATTTGGAAACATCCATGGAGCTGATCTTTGAAATACTGTTAATTGCTTACAAGAATCTGCAATGCTTGGAACAATTTGAAAAGCACTTGCTCCGCTTCCAACCACTGCAACATTTTTATTCGTTATAACATCTTTATTTGGCCATCTTGAAGAGTGAAACAGATTTCCTTGAAAATCATCTATTCCTGAAATACTTGGAATTTTAGGTTGATTAAGTTGCCCTACACAAGAAATAACTATATTTGACGTCTCAATAATCTCTTGTCCATTTTTTTTTGCTACAACTGACCATAATTTGGTTGTTTCATCAAAATCCATGCGAACAACTTCTGTTCCAAAAAATGTATGTTCTTGGATGTCGTACTTATAAAAACATTTTTTAAAATAATCTAATAGCTCTGACTGCTTAGAAAAATGCTCTGACCAAAGAGGATTTTCTTCAAATGAATAGGAATAAAAATGATTAGCAATATCTACTCGGGCTCCGGGATACTGATTTTCATACCATGTTCCTCCAACAGATATATTTTTCTCATAGATTTTAAATTTAACTCCCATTTCAGCTAACTTAATACCAGCTAAAATTCCTGACATTCCAGCTCCAACTATTAAAACTTCTAGATCTGAATGTTGATTTTTTGTTTTCTTAAGAATCTGATTTGGATTATTGTAAATATTTATTTCTTTTAACATCATTGGAACATAATCAGCTGAAACAAAATCACCAACAATAAAATTCATCATCTCATTAAGTTCCTTATTTGATGGAATATATAAATTTTTTTGATCAGAGTTTTCAAAAAAATTTTCTAGTTCATTTAGAGCATATTTTTTAATAAAGTCTTTGTCTTCATTTGAATAAAATCCTTGAGTTTCTCCTAGAAGTGCCTGTTTTGGCTTAGGTAATTTGTTTAAAATAGATATATCTCCTGTAAAATGAACCATAAGAGCAGCTAATACAGGAAAACTAGCACAATCCAATGCACTTGATAGATTTTGTTTGTTAATATTCACTGTAATTTAATTATGCACCTAAATGCATTTTGCTTTACAGCTTATTTTAAAGATGTCTAAATATTTAGAAACAATAAAAAAAATCCATAATTCATCTTATCGCTTTGTTCTTATTTCAAGTGGTGGCGGTACAAATGCAATATCAGAAATTTTAAAAGTTCCAGGTGCAAGCAACTCAGTTTTAGAAGCATACGTTCCATATGCAAAAGAGTCACTTGATCATTATCTTTTAAGGCAACCTGATCACTATTGTAGCCTTGATACTACACTAAGCATGGCTGCAAAAGCCTTTAGTGCTGCAAAAAAAATTGATCTAGAAACTCATCCAAAAAAATTACTTGGCATCGCTGTCACTGCATCATTAGCTACAAATTATACTAAAAAGGGTGACCATAAATTCTTTATCGCCATTCAAACTCATAAATATTCAGCTAGTTATTCATATTCATTTATTAAAGGTGAGCTATCAAGAGATGAAGAGGAAAAAGTTGTTACAAAACATATTATCCATGCAATATCAGATGCTTGCGGTATTAAGGAAACTTTTGTAAACGAATCTCCAAATTTAATATTTGAAAAAGTTGCAGCAGAAAAACCTTGGATAAAATTAGTCAATAATAAAATTGATTTTGTTTCTTCATCAAACCGTTCTCCAGAACTAATCTTTCCAGGCTCTTTTAATCCATTTCATTCAGGCCATAGCGAAATGAGTGAATTAGCTGAAAAAAGAACAGGATTAAGTCCTACCTATGAAATTTGTATACAGAATGCAGATAAGCCTCCTCTTTCCTATCATGAAATAAAACGAACACTGCTCCAGTTCAGCCAAAGTTACGACTGGGTATTAACTAAAGCTGGTAAGTTTACAGATAAAGCTAAACTTTTTCCGAATTCAGTATTTATTATAGGAACGGATACATTAACTAGAATGTTGGACGAAAAATTTTATCTCAATAGAAAAGATATGCTGGATGAGCTAGATTTATTTAATAGCCATAATATTAATTTTTTAGTATTTGGTCGTAAGATTAGAAAAAATTTTATTAGTTTGGATTCTATTGAAATTCCTGATCATATTTCAAAAAGATTTACAGGTTTTGGCGAAGAAGTTTTTAGAGACGATATATCTTCGACAATTATTAGAAAAATAAATAAATAAATTATTTGCTATGTGGCGGTAACTTTGCTTCAACAAACCATTCATGAACTTGTTTTGCAGGATTGAACTTTTTCAATCTCATTTTTTGGTTCTCGATAACTAGTTTTTTTGTCTTTACAGCCATATAGTGATAAGTGTGACTATCCCTCGATTCGCTTTCAGGAATCAAATAGACCTTGGTTTGTTTTTTCTTGCTGTCTGCCATAGTGTTGCAGATTATACCCAAAACATTGTAATTGCATATAAAAAATATAAAAAATCTTGATATAAATCTATATTCTTGAACATGAAATTAACCTAAAATACATGTCTCTTTTAATCTCATGATAAAAAAACTTAATTTAATTTCACAAAATTTTATATTACTTTCAATAAAAAATTTATTTCTTGGATTTTTTTTAATTTGTTCGCCTAATCTTCTATCAGAAAGTTTTTCCTTGGATGGGGTTCTATCAGAAAATGAATGGAGCGAAGCAAATCTTTATGATTTGGAATATGAATTAATGCCTTCAAGAAATACCCCCGCTGCCTTAAAGACTTATGCATATATTAAACATGATGAAGAATATCTTTATATTGGAATGAAAGCATATGGAGATCCTGACAAGATCAGGGCAACTTTAAAAAATAGAGATCAAGCTTGGAATGAGGATTACCTAGCAATGATGGCCGATCCATTTAGAGATGGTAGATACGGTATTTTAATCGGCGTAAATGCATTAGGCGTTCAATTAGATGAGAAACATACAAGCAATGCTCAACCAGATAATTCATGGGATATTCTATTTAGATCTGCAACAGCTTTTCAAGATGATGGTTACTCTGCTGAATTTATTATCCCTTTTTCTGAACTCCAATTACCTGATACAGAAGTTCAGAAATGGAAAATAGGATTTATTAGAAAATCTTATCAAGCTGGTGTTCAGACAGTTTTTGGGACTTTTAAAAATCTTCCAAGAGAAACATGTTACGCATGCCAAGTTGATGAAGAAATTTTATTGGGTTCGCCCAAAAAGATATATAGAAATTACATATACCCTTACATCTTTTTAAACCAAGTTGGAGATCGACCTGTTAAGGATTTTAAATTACAAAATCCTGATTATGAAATTGGCATCACTGGTCTATATGAGCTCACAAAGTCATCATCAATTGAATACACTATAAATCCAGATTTTTCGCAGGTTGAATCTGATGTGCCAATGATAATGGCCAATCAAACTTTTGCAATTTCATATCCTGAAAAAAGAACTTTTTTTCTTGAAGGAGCTGAACTGCTTAAGTCTGATATGCAAAGTGTATATACAAGATCAATTACAAATCCTTTGGGTGCATTAAAATACATTAACCAAGGCGAAAAGAATTCTACATATCTCATGCAAGCTACAGATACAGATTCTCCATATTTAGCAGCTGGTCAATTTCGATCTTACAAAGGCAATGCTGGAAAAAGCAAGGTATCAATTGGAAGATTTAAAAGAAATTTAGGTCAAAATTCACATATAGGATTTATTGGAACCAATCGAGAATATCAATTAGGTGGTTCGGGAAGATTATTAGAATTTGATGGGCTAATAAATTTTCTTGATGATTATATTTTAGATGTAAATTATGCAAGAAGTGAAACTCACGAAGGCAATATTGATTT
>CETB01015823.1_pt1 | contig 15823 bp, 12 predicted proteins | sample 356381 | NCBI WGS metagenome assembly CETB01 (sample SAMEA2622545, study PRJEB7988) | marine metagenome | biome: marine biome (ENVO:00000447); feature: deep chlorophyll maximum layer (ENVO:xxxxxxxx); material: "saline water (ENVO:00002010), including plankton (ENVO:xxxxxxxx)" | depth 155 m | reverse complement strand
GATTGATTTGCAAATAACTGCTACCGTTTTTGAACCTACGGATGAATATATAATTTTTGGAGATACAGTTACGGTGGCTGTTAAGGGTGGAAATAATGGTGACGAAAGTATCAATGATGTGATTATCAAATCATACACTAATGAAACAAATGTTAGTTCATCGTTTTTCTCAAACATTCCTCAGAATCATGAAGATTTGATATTTTTTAAGTGGACTCCAGCAAATATAGGGGAAAATACTCTTAACATAAATATATCTTGTAATTGTAATGATACAAATTTATCAAATAACGATTTAATTTTGAACATTACAACTAAAATCTATCAACTAAAAACTAATATTAATAGTAGTCTTGAGCATATAAATCAAACCAGATTATTAACGAAAAGTATTACAATTACCAATAATGGAGGACTTACTGATAATGTCACTTTAGTCCCGTCATCAGGAGAAATAAATTCACAAATAACATTCAGTCCTAATAATTTTATAATACATCCTGGTGAATCTATTGACGTAACAATTAATGCTTTATTACCTATATCAATTGAAGATGGTTACCATAATCTTTCTTTCACAGTTAAAACACAACATGATTATACTATTAATCATAATCTTCTTAGTAGTGGTAAAGATTCCGATGTGACATGGAAATGGATACAATCAACTGATTATGAAGAACTTTATGGCAATGCAAACTGGACTACGGCATCATTTAATGATACAAATTGGTCAAATGCTTATACTCCTTTTGGTGACAACTCAATAGATGGAGTAAACTACAAAACTGAATGGAATGCAGACAATTATGCCTATTTCAGACATGTCTTCAACATAACAAATATTGAAATATATGATAATGGAATTATGAATATTAATGTAGCAAGTAATAACTACGGCGATCACTACATTAACGGAATATTTGTATTTGGAGATTTAGATGAGGGAGATGGACACGGAGCCGAGTACTGGAATGATGAAGTACAGGTTTTTACTAACTATCTTTCACAAGGTGAAAATGTAATTGCAAGCGTTATAGGGAATCCGCAGAATACACAGTGGTTCGATCAAGAAATTATTGTGACATTTCCACAAGCAAACTTGTGGAATTACAAAGATATAAACTATGAAATTCCTATTTTATTAGATACTACTGCTCCGACGACAAAAGTTAATGAAAATGGTTTTTACAAGAACTCTACAAACATACCTTTAACATGGAAGGAATTATCAAGTGAAGATGATCTTGAAGGGTTTTATTTATATTATCAAATAAAGAACGGAAGCTCACTAACTGATTGGATTTTCTATGATTATTACTCATCTGAATATGGCACCAATTTTACGGCTCAAAATGGAATGATATATCGCTTCAGAACAATAGGTGTCGACATATATGGCAATAAAGAAATTAAAGGAGTATATGATACAGAGATTAAAATTGATATGGATTTACCAAAATCTGAATTATGGATGAGTGAAGGAAAAATTGAATATACAAATCTAGATGGAGTTAACCTCAATTGGAGAAATAATGAAACTTTTGACATTCAGACTTACATTATTGAATACAAGAAAGAAAACGATGAATCATGGAATAATTACGGAATTTTTACAGAGATTGGAGAAGATTGGTTTGAACCTGAATCAGATGGAACGTATTTCATAAGATCAAGAAGTATTGATTATTCTGGAAATAACGAATTTAAGGAAATACCTGATATAATTATAACATTTGACAGAATAAAACCTGAAATAGAATTAAATCAAATAGAAACTCTGAGAGGTACTGATGATTTGATACTTTCTATTAAGTCAAAGTCAGAAAATTTGTCAGCTCTCGAAATTGAATATGCAAGACTTGTTGAAGGTGACGAGGATATTTTAGAATGGAAAACATTTGATGAAGATTGGATTAATGATGATTTCACCATTAGGAATCTTGTAGATGGGTACACATATTATTTTAGAGTTAATCCAACAGACCATGCTGGAAATAATTATCCTAGAGAAGATTTTGAATATGTTTTTAACTATAAAAATGGTAGTAATGAAATAGCACTACCTGTGATTCCGCTCAAACCTGTAATGACTGGAAAAATAAAAAATATAGAAATTACTGTAGATGAAAATTTGAATGGTGTATATGATAAAATATTACAAGAATATAATGGTAATGATTTATCTGGAATGAAAGCAAACCAATATTGGATAGATTATGAATTAGGAAAAATATTCTTTGGAAATGGTGACATAGGTTACCTTCCTCCTGTAAATTCCTCTATTTCTGTTATATATTCAGGTTACGATCTCATAACTACCATTGATAACAAGCCACCAATGCCAATTGAGACTATAACATATAATATAGATGAAGAAAAAAATGTAACAATCGAATGGAATGAACCTGAAGGTGCATTGAGCTATATAGTTGAAAGTAGAAACAATTTTTCAAGACCATGGGAAATTGTAGAAAATATAAATTATACACAAAATAAAATGAAATACCAGATAAGTAATCTCAGTGGAGGATTTCACTACTACAGAATTATTTCAGTTGATCGTATGGGATATCAAAATTCAGATATGAGTGGAGAAATGCTTGAAATTTTTATAGAATATGAGGATATTAATAGTGCAGGTAGTGGTGCCAGCAGCTCATCAGATGTAAATAATTATATTATCGCATCAGGAATATTGATATTATCGGCTATTGCCGCAGCTGCGTACGTTTTTAAAAATAAAAGTGAAGAAATACCAATTAATGTTGACAACTCTACTGTACTCGTTCCTGTAGAAGCATTAGATGTGGAAGATATTAATTCAAACCAAGAAGAAAAATCTACATTTAGTATTTTGCAAGGAAGTCAATTCTCAAGAAATGTTGTTTTTGTTTGTGAAGATGGATGTCAAAGTGAATTTGAAAATATAGGTGATGATGAAAATGAAATTATGTGCCCACACTGTGGATTAATTGGAGATTCTCCACTATAAGAACCAGTTATCTTTAATTTGTACTTCCTTAAGGAAGTATGACTAAAAGCTCCGAAGCTCCAGGTTTTTACAAAAAAGAACCATCTGAAAGGCTTGAATTTGTTAAAAATTTTGCTAACCTGACCGAAGATGAAATGAAAACAATAAGTGGTTATGGAGCTCTTGGAGAAGAAACTGCTAATCGAATGATTGAAAATGTAGTTGGTACTTTCCCACTACCTTTAGGATTTGCTCCAAATTTTAAGATTAATGACAAAGATTACATAGTTCCTATGGCTGTTGAAGAGCCCTCTGTTGTAGCTGCAGCTACACACATGGCAAAAGGTACAAGAAGTACTGGTGGAATCAAAGCAACTTCTGATGAACCAATTATGATAGGGCAAATACAACTTGTAAATCTGAAAGAACCATTTAAGGCAAAAGATGAAATATTAAAGAAAAAAAATGAAATTATCAGTCTTGCAAACGAACAGGATCCTATACTTGTTAAATTTGGAGGAGGATGTAAAGATATAGAAGTAAGAGTTTTAGATTCAAAGACTGGCCCAATGGTAATTACTCATTTACTTGTTGATTGTCGTGATGCCATGGGTGCTAACGCAGTTAACACAATGGCAGAAGCCGTAGCTCCAAGATTAGAAACTATAACTGGTGGAAGAGTATACTTACGTATTATTTCTAATTTAGCAATTCATCGAAAGACAAAAGCTACTGCTATTTGGCCGGCGGAATTTTTAGGAGGAGAGGAAATTGTAGACGGAATTATTGAAGCATTTGCCTTTGCGTGTGCTGACCCATTCCGTGTAGCTACTCATAATAAAGGAATAATGAATGGAATAGATCCTGTAGTAATAGCTACAGGAAATGATTGGAGAGCTATTGAAGCTGGAGCACATACCTATTCTAGTTGGAGAGAAGGACATTCATCATTTACAGAATGGGAAAAGACGAATGATGGAAATTTAAAAGGAACAATTGAAATTCCAATGGCCATTGGATTAGTTGGAGGAGCAACAGCTACACATCCTACTGCTAAAACTTGTGTTAAAATACTGGATGTTAAAATACCAGGGGGTGCTGCAGAATTATCTCAGGTTATCTGTGCTGTAGGTTTGTGTCAAAACTTAGGAGCGTTAAGAGCCTTAGCATCTGAAGGAATACAGAGAGGGCATATGGGACTTCATGCAAGAAATTTAGCTGTACAAGTAGGCGCAAAAGGAAAAGAAATAGACACAGTAGCTGAAAAATTAAAACAATCTGGAAAAGTTAGAGCTGATAAAGCCGAAGAGATTTTAGCGGAAATAAGAAAATAAATGACTATATTATCTGATAAAAGTATTATCGAATTAGTTAAAAAAGAACAAATAATTATTGATCCATTTAATAATGAAAATCTTACTCCAAATGGTTATGATTTAACTGTGGAAGAAATCGAAATCCCTGAAAAACAAAAAAGAACAAAAGAAAAATTATCCATACCTCCTGGTGAAAGGTTTGCAATTTCTACAAAAGAAGTTATTTCATGTGGTGAAAATTATTGTGCTCAATTATGGCTGAGAACAAGTTGGGCTCGTAAAGGCATTATTTGCAGCTTTGGTAAAATAGATTCAGGATTTAAAGGTAATTTAACATTACTAGGATTGAATGCTAGCAAAAAAAGTGTAGATATTAAAATAGGAAACACATTCGCACAAATTGTTTTTGAAAAACTTAGTACTACTGCAAATGAATTGTATGAAGAAAGAAGTGGAAATTATCAAAATCAAAAAGGTATCACTTGGTCGAAAGAATGAAATTGACTAATTCCTCAAAACCTTGATTTGCGTCTTTATCTGTAATATAAGAGGGATAATGTGTCATAATTTTAGCATATTTTTTAACTGATTTGACTCCAACTGACAGAGGAAAATTCTTGAACATAGACTCGTCATTAGGTGAATCACCAATGTATATACATTCATCGAAATCTATTTCCCATTTATTCAAAATTCTATTAGCCATATCTAGTTTAGTATAACTTCCGTACCATATGTTTAAATGGATATTAGATATCGCTGCATTAGCTCCTTTAGTTATGCAAAAATCATGAATTTCTTTAACCTTATTCATTGGCATCGAATTCTCCTCAGAAATATCCAAAGCTAAATCCCATTGCCTAAAAGGTTGATCTGCTGCTAAACAAACTTCACCAAAATTAGATTTTATTTCTTTTAGAAGAGACTGTAAAAACTCACGGGATTTCTCTAAAGTTAATGAGGAATCGAAAACATCTCTCTTCATTCTTCCATCTAACATACTATATGACAAAGCTCCATTTTCACCAATAACTGAATCTACTGGCCACCATCTAGCAATTAAATCGCACCAACCAGCAGGTCTACCTGTAACTACGACTGTTTTAATTTCTTTATTACTTATTTTTTCCAAAGAACTATATGTTGATGATTGAAGATTATCTGCATCCACAAAGGTGCCATCTAAATCAAAAAGTAAAATTTTAGCTTTTTCCAACTTACTTTTAGCCATTTTTGACAAGGGTTGCATTAATCTCCCTAAAAACCTAATTTTAAATACGCTTCGGCAAATTACGAACTCCTAAAAGGTAAATATGCCATCACTATACGGAGCAGTCAAAAGCAAAACTGGAGAGCTTTTACAAGATAGCATGGAATACTGTAAAGGTGCGTTACAATCTGTATCTAGATCTTTCGCTTTAACAATCCCGTTAGTTGAAGAAAATATACTCGGCCCGATAATGGTAGGCTACTTGGAAGCTAGAATTTTAGACACTTTTGAGGACGACATTGGAAGAAGAGAAATTACATTAGAAGAAAGAATCGAAGCTATGAATATGTTAATGGAAATTTTAGAGAATCCTAACTCTGAAAGCACAAAAGAAAAGATTGACATTTTAACTGGTTCTGCCGACGAAATGGTTCAAAACCCAAAATATAGAGATTTAGTTAAGAATATGAAAAGTGTCTTAGCCGTTCACAGTAGCTTTGATGAAGCCACTAAAGAATGCATGGTTAGATGGCTAAAAGAAATGAATTTTGGAATGCAAAAATTTCTAAAACAAGAAGTATATTCCTTCAATGATTTGGATGAATATTGTTACTATGTTGCTGGAACTCCATCAGGCTTTTTGACTGAACTCATAAGAAAAAGATCAAAAGATTTGTCCGATGAGAATTCATCTATACTCAAAGAAAATGAAAGAGACTTTGGATTATTTCTTCAGAAAGTTAATATTATTAGAGATTTCAGAGAAGATATTCTTGACAATGAAAAGATATTCTGGCCAGGTTTTCTCTTTGAAAAATATCAAGTTAAACCAGAAAAATTACTGAATGAAACTAACAAAGAAAAGTCTATGGAAATACTTGATTATATGCTCGACAATGCATGTAAACACATTGAACCTGTAAAGGCATATCTAAACTCAATACCTGATGAATATGCTGGCTTCCGTGCTGGAGCTGCTGTTAATTTTGCAATGGGAGTAGCTACTCTTGATACTATGAGAAACAACAGTGAAGTATTTTTTGGAGACAAACCAGTTAAGATTTCTCATGAATCTAGAGATAATATCATTTCAGACCCCCTCGGCTTCGTATCTAACTGAAGTTTAATATCTAAGCTAGTAATACTATAATTGTGAATTTAAGGTATTTATCAGCATTCGCATTTTTATTTTTAGCAATAATGGCAACAAATGTATCTAGTGCAGCTCCTAGCACTGGTAACATATCTGTAGCTTTCATCATGGTTGGATTTGATGACCAAGACTTCCAAGATGAATATGATAAAGATTATTTTGAAGACACTGCTTTTGCAAGTACAAACTCAATGTGGGATTATTACGATGAAGTTTCCAAAGGTGCTTTAAATATAGAAGGTGAAGTTTTTGGCCCATATACTCTTGATGGAAATGAAGCTGATTATTCCGGTACCACAACAGACTTTGTTGAGGAAAGCGTAGCTATAGCTGACGATGATATTTACTATCCTGATTTCGATGCAATTATGGCAATTCATTCTGGACCTGGAGGGGAGTCTTCTGGTAACAGTGATAATCTCTGGTCTTTGCACTGGACATTCCGCGGTACGCCAATCGAAACAGATGATGTAGATGAAGATGGTGAGGATCACGTTATAAGAAAAATTAGTCAAGTTCCCGAATATCAATTAGTTGGCGGGGACGAAAGGAATCCGTTGGGTGTTTGGTGTCATGAATTTGGACATGAACTATACTTACCCGACTTCTACGATACAGATCAATCATCAGAGGGCGTAGGAAATTGGGCTGTGATGGCCGCCGGAGCCTGGGGAAATAATGGCGAAACTCCTGTTTATTTCAGTGCGTTTTCACGAATATGGTTAGGTTGGGATGAAGCTACCCTTGTAGATGATGACATTTCAAACCTTGTTATAGAACCCGTTTCAGAAGGTGGTGAAATTTATAAGCTACCAATACCTGGAAATTCATCTAACTCTAAAGAATATTTTTTACTGGAAAATAGGCAACAGACTAGATATGACACTTATTTGCCTGGTGAGGGACTTTTAATTTGGCACATTGATGAAGAAGTAATGGATTCTAAGTGGGATTCAAACACCGTAAATAACGATGAAGAACATAAAGGAATGGATTTAGAAGAAGCTGATGGTGACGATGATTTAGACTATGGAGTAAACAGAGGAGATGATGGAGATCCTTACAGGTCTGGATCATTTAGTAAAGATACATACCCAAATTCTTTAGCATATAATGAATCTGAATCTGGTTGGAAAATTGAAAATATTGAAGTTGATGGAGACAATATTATTGTGGACATAAGCTTCCTATCAAAGCCTCATGCCATCGCAGATGCAGATGAAGCTGTAATAGCTGAAGGTGAGACCTTGCAATTCTACGGAAATGAGTCATGGGATGAAGATGGTCAAATAGTAAATTACACCTGGGAATTTGGAGATGGTAAATACAACTATACTGAAAATCCAGTGCACATATTTACTGAAAACGGTGAATACAATGTAACACTAACTGTAAGAGATAATAATGGACTTGAAGACACCTATATTCTCAATATATTCGTCAACAAACCGCCAATTGCTAGTGTAAGCATCTCGAGCATGATTATTATGCTTGGTGAAAGCATAACATTTGATGCAACAGATTCTTATGATTTAGATGGAGACATTGACTTTTATTACTGGAATTTTGATGATGGAAGAACTTCTAATCAGATTGTTAAGGAACATACGTACACAGATTCAGGAATCTTTAATGTTTCTCTAAAACTAATTGATAATCTAAATGATATAAGTACTACATATTACACTATAGAAGTTATCAATTCATTACCTAATGTAGTTTTCACAATTACACCAGACAGTGGAGACACCTTAACGCCATTTGAATTTACAGATGGTTCTACTGATTCAGACGGGGAAATTGAGGAATGGTTATGGAATTTTGGAGATGAAAACTCATCTAATGAAATAAATCCTACTCATTATTTTTCATTTCCTGGTTACTATAACATAACTTTAAGGCTAACTGATGATCAAAATGGAGTAAATGAATCAACTATAATGATATATGTTAAAAATTCGCCCCCAAACCCTGATATCAATATAGAAGAGGGGCTCTTGACTGGGATTAATCAATGGATGATACCTACAAATAGAGAAATACGAATCGACGCAGGAGCATCAACAGACAATGACAATACAGTACTTACATATCAATGGAAGTATGATTCAACCATTTCCTATGGACAATATTTAGATTTGTTGTTTGCGGAAGGAAATCATAATATTGAATTAACTGTGAATGATCCGAGAGGAGGAAATACAACTGAAACGTTTGTTCTGTCTGGAACAAATTTGCCTATAATTTCCTTAAATTATGAAGAAATCAATCTTGTTGTTAATCAAGATGCTGAAATAATTGTATCTACTCTTGGAGAAATCAACCTTTATAATTGGAAAATATATCAATCAAATTCATCTAATTTGTTATTACTTACTGATGAATCAACTATTAATTTATCCAAAACTATCGCCTTCAATGAAAAAGGTAATTACAAATTGATTGCCACTGGAAGAGATTCCGAAAGTAATTTATGGACAAATAAATTTGAACTAGACATAACTGTATACGATAAACCTACTGCTTATTTTGAATTTGATGATGAAATAAATGAAGGAACATGGGTTGATTTTAATGGAAGTCAGTCCACTGGACTAGGATTAAACTACATATGGACACTAGATGGCAATGTTTTAGACAGTAATAGTGCTATAATTTCTACATATATTGACTCAGGAGGCTACCTCATAATGAATTTGACAGTTCAACAAACTCCTGTTGGTGTTGACTACTACGAATTTGAAATATATCTAAATTCTAAACCTACTGGTGTTTTGAAAACGAGTCCATCAACGCCTCGGGTTGGGGAAGACTTTGAGTTGTATCTCAACGCCTTTGATGTCGAAACTGATGCCAATATTGAATACTTAAAAATAACAATCATGGACAATGAAGGAAATCAAAGAGCTGAATTTGAATATACTGATGAAGGGGCAAATTTCAATCTAATATTTGAAGTTGAATATGCTGGAGAAATAATACTAGATTATTCTTTGATAGATGAAAGCGGCAATAAAAATATGAGCACTAGTAGCGTTAATGTAATTGGTTGGGCCGATATTTTTGTTAGCGATTTCAAAATTAAGGGTTCAAAAGAAAAAGGTTCAAAACATAAAATTGAAACTATCTTAACAAATTATAATGAAACTTATAACAATACAAATTACAATGGTTATACAGCCATAGGATATTACGAACTTTTCATTGATTCTGAACTGGTACACACTTCAGATTTTAGTATAGAACCAGAGCAAAGCGAGAGTTTCATATTTGAATGGGTAGCAACAGCCAACTATCACGAATTTGAAATTAAAACATACATTGCTGATAATGAAATAAATAAAGAAAATAACAATTATGCTGAAGATGAAACTTTTGATTCTGAAACAAAGAGTGGATTATTGCCGAATCTTTCATTAATTACCGGCTTTACAACTTTAGCAATTATAGCCATTAACCGTCGTAAGCCTAATTAAGCTGTACTAAGATGGTAAAATATGAGTGCTGCACCTCCACAAATGAGACGTATTCCTGATGAACAGTTTTTTGATCTAAGAAGTTGGAGTGCAGATAAGGCTGAAGATTATGGTGAAAAAGCCTCAATGATTGTGCAGACTATTTTACTTAGCAAAAGTGACCAAGTAAATAGAATAACCTCAGAATTACATGATGGGAATATAGTGCTTATTGATTACACACCATTAACTTCAGATCAAGAAACTTTGCACAAAATTCTGGCTGAATTAGAGAGAGCAATCGCTGACATTGATGGTGATCTTGTTGGAGTTAGTCAAAAATGGATAATAGCCACCCCTAACGGTGTAAGAGTTGCCAGAGAAAAATTAAAAGATTGAAATGAACATTGCAGTAATAGGTACTGGGATGGTGGGAAGATTGATTGCTGTAGAATTATCTAAAAAGTATCAAATATATGCAATTGACAATAACATAAATAATTTGAACTTATTAGAAAAATTAAATAGCAAAATAATAACTAAAAAAATAGATATAAGAAAAGAAGATTTTTTAAAAGATCTAAAAGATACCAAATTAATTATTAATTGCGTTCCTGGATTCATGGGATTTGAAACTTCTAAAAAAATTCTTAAAAAGAAAACATGTGTTGATATCTCATTCATGCCTGAGGATTGCAATGAGCTAAAAACTATAGCTGAAAAAGCTAAGACTACTTTGTATCCAGACGCAGGTGTAGCTCCTGGACTAAGTAATATAATTGTTGGAAATTTAATAAGTAAAAATAAACTTAAGGAAATCAAAATAATGGTTGGAGGATTACCTATTGAAAAAAATCCTCCGTGGAATTATAAGGCTCCTTTCTCACCAATAGATGTGATTGAAGAATATACAAGACCAGCAAGAATTAAAAAAGATGGAAATATAAGAACTGTAGATGCATTAACTGGACTCATTAATTTTGAATTTGAAGATGTGGGGAAATTGGAAGCCTTCTTAACTGATGGATTACGAACTCTGTTAACTACGAATCTCACTAATAAGATTCCGACGTTGTTAGAATATACAATAAGATATCCAGGCCATTCAGAAAGAATTGTTAACTTAATTGAAAGTGGAAAACTAGATAACACACCAAAATCACACAATGGAAAAATTACGAGTCAAAGGGAAATAACATGTGAGAAATTATTCAAAGAATGGGAATTAACTGAAAATGATAAAGAATTTACTCTACTGATTATTACTGCAAATAACATAGAAGGTGAGGAATTTTCCTACATAGTTTATGATGAATGGAGAGACGGATGGAGTAGTATGTCTAGGACTACTGGATTGACAGCTTGTGCAATTACAAATCTTATTATTGACAAAAAATTAGAAAAAAAAGGAATAATAACTCCTGAAGAATTAGGAACTAATCAAGATTATTTTGATTATATCATAAATTATCTTGAAAAAAGAAACATAGACATCAAGTTCTCAAATGGGAAAAATCCTTTAGAGAAAGAATAAATGCTATTGAAGCTAGAAATGCTCCAATCAGAAATACCTGTTGTTCTTCATAGTGAAGTAGTAACTCTCCTACAATTAAGCTCCCAAAACCACTGCCAAGCAGACTAAAAGAACTAAGTAAACCCATAGTTCTTGCTCTCAATTCATAAGGCACCGTATCTGCAACTATAGTTCTAGCTCCCAGAAAGAAAGTCATGTAAATTGGAATCGTAAAAACTATAGTTATAACGTAAAGATTCTCTGTAAATGAATAAGCTAGCATAGAAAAAATCACAAAAGCTGAAGCTATTCTTATAGCAGTCTCTCTTGGATATTTATCGATTAAATCACCTGCATAAGGTGCCGTTAAAGCATGTATAAGGCCGCTACATAGAACAATTAAACCCATCCTATTACTAGATCCTGCAATATTTGTTAAATATACTGGAGAAATTGTTAAGAAAAATATATAACCCATAAATAAAATAAATGTAATTAAAAATAATCTCGATAATCTTTTAAAATAAACAAGGAAATCACCTTTCAACTCAATAATCTCTCTTTTCCTTTCTGTAGATGACATATAACCAATCACAGATATAAGCCCTAGAAATGCAGTAAAAAAGAATGAAAATACTACAGGAGCACTACCCAAACCATAATCATCTTCATTTACGAGATATCCTCCTGCAAAAGCACCTACTCCCCATCCTAAACCTAATACTGCTTCTAATCTCCCCATAAAAGAACCTCTCGCTGATGAGTCTAATTCAGAAAACATTGTAGCTATCTGAACCATACCTCCGAGGAAAAAGGACTGTATTGTTCTCACAATAACTAATTCTAATGGGCCTAGCCAAGGAAGTGGAAGATATAGAAGAGCTGTAACAATAGAACAAAGAACTACAACACTCTTTCGACTTCTCCACTTATCTGCAACATAACCCCAAAATGCTGAACCCCCCACAAGCGCAAAATTAGGAAGGCCTACTACTAAACCTAGAGTACGAAAATCTCCTAAATAATTAGCTTGAAGTCTAATTAAAGTAAATGAAAGACCTTGTGTAAGATTGTAACAAAAGGCTCCTAAAAGTGCAAGCTTAATTCTTCTATCCACAAGTGCCACAAAATTCCCTATATAATTGCACACTGTACCTTTTTGTGTGCCAATCTATAGAATGTCATGACAGATGAGCTCATAATTATGAAATTAGGAGGGTCGCTTATTACAAATAAGAAAAGTGAAAAACCTGAATGTTACAAAAATATTATGAGAAAAATAGCTAATATTGTTTCAATATCTGACAAAAAAATTATAATTGTTCACGGTGCAGGATCATATGGACATCCTATTGTCAAAAAATATAACATTGATAAAGGCATTGATGGAACTGTGAATCAAAAAGAAGCCATACTCAAGGCTAGAGCACAATTAATAGAACTTAATGAAATATTTTGTAAAGAAATCAAAAATGCTGGACGAGACTGTGTTAGCGTTATTCCCTCAAAGACTATGTCAATAAATAATGATGGTAAATTACAAGATTTTCCTAAAGATAAATTTGATGATATTCTTTCAAGAGGAAAAATAGCAATAACATTTGGAGATATTGTTAATAACAAAAATAAGAATGTAGGAGTCCTGAGTGGTGACACTTTATTATTAAAATTAGCTCAACTATACAAGCCAAAAAGAGCCTTTTTTATCATGGATTATCCGGGCGTAGTAAAAGGAAATTTAAATTCTAACAATATAGAAATATACGACGAAATTAATTCTGATTTCATATCCAATATTTCCATACATAGTGAAAAAAATAGACCCGATGTAACTGGAGGATTACTTAACAAAATCAGATGCGCGCTAGAAATATCTGAAAACTGCGAATGCTGGATTAGCGGTTTAGACTATCTAGAGAATTGTGTAAATGATGTCCCAAGGGGAACAAAAGTGATTGTTTGATTAATAGAAACGAAAAAAATGCTGGAATACTATTTTTATCAATACTAAATTCAAAAATTAGTATAGAAGAATGCATCAAAAGGAGCAAACTGACTGCTGAAGAAATTTCAAATATTATTTCAATTCCTAAATATCAAAAATATTTTAAAAAAGAAACTGATGATGAATTGCTTCTCAGCTGTGAAACCAATTGGATTAGTGATAAACTCGCTGAAAACATCAATATCAGTCAATCTGAAAATGGAATATTACAAGAAACTATTAAAGAGAAATTTATTGCTCACATAAGTGAATATTGGAAAGAAGAAGATGGAGTCAAACGGGACTTTGAAATGCGTAATTTACCTGATTGGATAATAAGTGAATTTGTCTTTTTATCTGGTTTCGAAATGTGGTTTAGAGAAAAAGATAATGATAATGAAACGGATTTATCAGGCCTTTTATCCAAAGCTACTGGGGAAGATGTGCAAGCATCTGCAAATATTGAATTTGATCAAGAACGATTAAACTTAGTTAGTTCAATTCCTACACAAACACTTGAAAAAATAATGAATATTAATCCTGCAGGAAAAATAGCATATCGAAGTTTAGATATGGCTATAATGAAGGGAATGTCTGAGGGAAATTCAGACATTGCAAAAAAAATGAAAATAAGTACTATGAATAACAATAAACCTTGGTGGAAATTCTGGTAATTATTTTACTGTTTGAGTGCCGGGCTTAAATAATTTTTTAGTTTCGACGTCTCTTTGTTGAGGATTTACCTTCCTAGCTAAATCACCATTAACATCTATAAAGTAAAGATAACCTTCCTCTCTTTTATCTGAGCCTTCAGAAATTAATTCCTTGTGCCCTCCCTTATGTTTCCAAACTGAGCAATCATCCTCAACAAAATAAAGAAAACCATCTGGTTTAGGTAATTTTAATTTCTTAACTAATTCAGCCATTATTTTTGATTTACCACTATATTACATGGTGTTGGAAGCTTATGAGAAGATTTACGTAATGCTTCTTTAGCCTCTAATATGAATTCATTTGATGTTCGTAGTGTAATTAATTTTTGACCTGATTTAACTCTAGCTGCTGTTCCTACCGTTCTACCAAAAGACTTTCTCATACCCATAGAAACACGATCTGCTCCTGCGCCTTGGGCTATTTTATTATGCCTGAGAACATGATGAGGGTAAGTTCTTACTTTAAGATGATAACCTTCTCTACCTGCATGAGTCTGTATGTAACGATTAGCTGTAACTCTTGCTGACTCTAGTGCATTATGCCTAACAAGACATTCTTCCTTAGCTGACAGAGTAACCTCTACTGAAAAATCTGCAATTGCATCTCCAACATCGAATTGAGTTATACGACTAGCTGGAACTCCACCAATGTATTCCTTACGTGTGTAAGCTCTCTTCTTTCCCCTGAACATATGAGCTGGATTTTTCTTTGCCATAATTAACCTACTATTGGCGCCAGATTGAGTTCTATTTAAATCTTTACATAATAAATATTATGGCTTAGAGTATTAAACCCCAATCTGTGTGGAATATAATATGAACATTCATGAGTATCAAGCAAAAGAGCTTTTCAAAGAATATAATGTAAAAACTTTGGAAGGTGTTGTTGCAACAAATGCTAGTGAAGCTGCAAATGCATGTAAAACATTGGGAGGAAACATATGGGTTGTAAAAGCCCAAGTACATGCTGGAGGTAGAGGCAAAGGTGGAGGAATTATTCTTTGTAAAACCACTGATGAAGTTTATGAAGCTGCAGACAAACTAATTGGATCTAATTTAGTAACTCCACAAACTACAAAAGAGGGAGTTATAGTAAGAAAAGTTTATGTTGAAGAAGGATGCGATATCTCTAAAGAGCTTTATCTTGGAATCGTACTAGATAGAGAACGTGATTTACCTGTTGTAATGGCATCTGAAGAAGGTGGTGTTGAAATTGAAGAAATTGCAATTAAGGAACCTGAAAAGATTTTGAAAGTTTATGCAGATCCAATAACAGGAATTGGAAACTGGCAGGCAAGAAAGATAGCCTTTGGATTAGGTCTTAGAGGAAAGCAAGTTAGTTCCTGTTGTAAATTTATCATTAGTTTATACAAATTATTCATGAAATTGGATTGCTCTATTGTTGAAATTAATCCTCTTGTGGTAACATCTGATGATGATATTATTGCACTTGATGCTAAAATAAATTTTGATAGTTCTGCACTTTTCAGGCATACCAATATTGA
>CETB01358617.1_pt1 | contig 15860 bp, 13 predicted proteins | sample 356381 | NCBI WGS metagenome assembly CETB01 (sample SAMEA2622545, study PRJEB7988) | marine metagenome | biome: marine biome (ENVO:00000447); feature: deep chlorophyll maximum layer (ENVO:xxxxxxxx); material: "saline water (ENVO:00002010), including plankton (ENVO:xxxxxxxx)" | depth 155 m | reverse complement strand
TTTTTTATTTTAAAAATGTTATTTTTTGTTATTTTTTACATTTTTATGCCCCTTTTTTAGTTTTTAAAAAACATAATAATCACTCTTTCTTTAGTCAGGTATTTTCATCCACACTAGATACCGTTATAACCACTAATATTCTGCGTACGCCCATGAAGAAAGATACTTCATGTGAATTAAAGAACGAAGAAGAAGCGGTAAGCCCGGTAATTGCTACAATCTTAATGGTTGCAATAACTGTGGTTTTAGCTGGTGTTCTGTATGTATGGGCTAGTGAACTAGCTGGTAATCAAACAGACTTTGGTACCTTCAACAACTATGTTGCTGAAGATATCAGGCCAACTACAAGTTCCGCTGTGAACGACCCCCTGCTAAGAATGCGGTTTTCAAATGGGCCTGATGATCTTTCATGGTCTTTCTTGAAAGTAAGTATTAGTGGTGAAGATGGAACACTATCTGAGTGTAAAATAGGGCAAGTCTCTGCATTAGGTGAGGAAATTAATGTTTTCAATCTAATTAGTGACAACAATGCTCACGATTTATCAACAGATAATGACAGAAATGGAGAATTGCCAGGTGATGCAGGCACTTTTAACCCTGCATCAAGATTACCTAACAATTCTGGATTCTTTGCTACAGCGTATGAATTGGACATGTCAACAGGTATGGCTACAGACAATTCATTTTTCTTGTCATATGATTTTGACCAAATCAATGCAGGAACAATGGAAGGTGTAGGAAGCTTGGAGACAGACGATTACACATATTACCTATATGCTGTAAATCCAGTATCTGCAGATCCAAATGATGGACACTCATTCGATGTTGTTACATCATTTACATCTGCTGGACAATATGCATACTTTGCTTCCCAATATGCTGCTGATTACGTAAGCCAAGTCCCAGGACTTGAAGTATTAATAACTGGTAACTTCTACTATGATCTTGCAGGAACTCCTGATGATTCATCAGACGATGTTGCAATGTATGGTATGAAAGCATTAACAGTTACAGATGCTGGTACAGGATATGTAACAGATCTTGGAACAACTGGTGTAGGACATACTCAAGCTGTTTATGCTTTAGGAGATATTCTGTACTTCAATCAAGAAGCAGACGGAACATCCACATTAATGGGTGTTGTGAATGGTGAAATCGGTTGGAACGGAAACGTAGCAATCCAAAAGAACAACATTTTAGTTGGAAGCCCTAACTCATTATTGTTTATGGCTGATGACGGAATTGTTAGTTTTGTAATGTATGGAGATGGCACAATTAATGACCATTCAGCTTACATGCCACCAATGACAGGATATGCACTTGGTTACACCAACGACCTAAATTGGTTAATTGTTGGTTCTACAACTGATATTGCTACTGGCGGAATGAATATGGGTGGATTTACACTTATTGGAATTGGTGCAGATACTCATGGTTCAATGCTTTCTGCAAACACTGCTGGTCAAGCAGTATATGGTACATATGCAACAGTATTAAACAGTCCAACTGGAAATACATACGTGTATTATAATGCAGTAAATATGGAAACTGGTGGAGTAGATGTTATGGCATACCTAATCTCTGGTGTAGACGCTGACGAAGATGGTGTTGATGACGGTAGTTCCACTGCACAAGGTTTCGAAGCACGTAGCGGAATTACAATTAATCCTGCAACTGTTAACTTTGGTGCTTATTCTGGTGTAGTTGGTGTGTTCAGAGAAGGAGTTAACTCCAATGGACAAACAGTATTCCAACTAATTATCATGAATCCAGATTTAGGAATTAACCTAGCGTTCTGGTCTGATCAAGTTGGATTATTAAGCAATCTTGCAGCTGTATTAGGTGCAGATTCCCCAGACCCTAACTTTAACCAAGGTTTCTATACACAGTATGTGCATGACTTAGGTCTTGGAAGTGGTAAAATCATGACTACTTATGTTGATGATAATGCTAACATGGACCCTGGATTAATTGATTTGATGGCAATGCTAAACTCAATGAATTCTGGTGATGCTGCTGGAGAAGCTACTACTGATGCTAAATGTATTATTTTCCAAGAAACTAGTACAGATGACGGATTATGGCAAGGAACAGAAGTTCTTACAATATATGAGAACGGATACGATATTTGTGGTGTTCAAACTACAAGTACTTGTGACCTTGATGTAACTGTATATTACAAAGGCAAAGTATTAGCAGGAACTGGCGAAGTTAATATTATCTGATTAAGATAAAATTGATTTGCTGAGAATACAGGTTTAACCTGGATACAAACCCCTCGAGGGCTGAGGTCCTCGGGGGGTCTTTTTTTTTAATTAATAAATCTTAAAGGACTTGCTAAGGTAGGAACATTTCCAACCATTTTTATTACCCCTCTTGAAATTGATTGAGGGTCATTTAAAGCCTCTTCAATTGTATTTATTGGTGCACAAGGTATACCTGAAAGCATATCTTCTAATTCATTACGATTATAATTTTCAATTATATTTGAAATAGATGTCTCAATCTCATCACGATGTGCAATTCTTCCTGCATTTGTTTCCCATTTTTGAACATTATTTATTTGAAGGATTTCACATAAGTTTTCCCATTGTTTATCAGAGCCAACAGCAATTACAAACCAGCCATCCTTAACTTTGAATGCTCGATATGGTACAAGATTTGGGTGTGCTGACCCCATTCTTCCAGGATTTTTTCCTGATGCAAGATAGTTTTGTGCTTGATTCACAAGTGCTGCAATCGCACAATCCCAAAGACTTATGTCAATTTTTCTAATTTTCCCAGTTCTTTCTTTTTCAAATAACGCAGCTAATATTGCATTGCCTGCAGTTAAACCAGTAATTACATCAATCCAAGCTACTCCTACTTTTGCGGGCCCTTTATCAGTTTCACCAGTTATACTCATAATTCCAGATCTTGCTTGTAAAGAAAGATCATAACCGGGTTCATTTCTTCTTGGCCCTGTTGCACCAAAACCAGAAATTGAACATATTATTGCCTGTTCAGGAATTGGACCAAGCAACCTTTCAAAAGTTCCTGGTTTGAAATTTTCAATAATTATATCAGATTTTTTCATTAGTTCTCGAATTTTATTTTTTTCGAGTTTCAGGTTTGCTTGAATTACATTTTTCCCCCTATTACAACATAAATAATATGCAGCCACCTCTTCATTTTCAAACCCTTTCGTAAAAGGCGGGCCCCATCCCCGAGTATCATCTCCCCAAGGAGCCTCAACTTTAGTTACATTGGCTCCTAAATCCGCAAGCATTTGTGCAGTATAAGGGCCCGCTAATATTCTTGACAAATCTAACACATTAATGCCATTTAATATCCCGTCCATGTTAAGCGGAATTAATAAACCATGATAATTATACACATTATTACTTTAACATTATTTACTAATTACTACTAGATTGCATTATGTCGGAAGATGAAGCGAAATTAAAAGAAGATATTACAAAGGATGTAAATAAACCAACATTAAATGGGTTTCTCGGACTTTTTTTCCATATATTATTCGGTATTTTCATACTCTTTTTGTTTATCGCTTTTCCAGATATTGGCTGGATTTTTAACATACTAATTTTTGGCCCAATATGGACTATTTACTGTAATTCATATGTTGTTATTCATCCTAATGAGGGGGCGGCGGTATTGTTCTTTGGGAAATATTCAGGGACTGTTAAAACAGAAGGGTTTAGGTTTTTCCTCAATCCATTTTATGAAAAACGTAAGATATCACTCAGAATCAGAAATTTTGAATCCTCACAAATCAAAGTAAATGATGTTAATGCGAATCCAATATTAATTGGAGCAATTGTAGTTTGGAGAGTATATGATGTTGCTGAAGCGCTGTTTGAAGTAGATAATTTCGAAGAATATGTACAAATTCAAAGTGAGGCAGCACTAAGGGCAATGGCAACAAAATATCCCTATGATATTATTGAAGAGAAGGATAAAGGTGGAATTGCGTTATCTAGCCATCAAGAAGTTGTAGCCAAGGAATTACAAGCATCAGTAGAAGCAAGATTAGAAAGAGCAGGAATTGAAGTATTAGAGGCAAGAATTAGTCATTTAGCATATTCTCAAGAAATTGCACAAGCAATGTTACGCCGACAACAGGCAAGTGCCGTGGTTGCAGCTAGGAGAGAGATTGTAGATGGTGCAGTTGGAATGGTGGAATTAGCTTTAGATCAACTTAGTAATAAAAATATTATTGAATTAGATGAAGAAAAGAAAGCAACAATGGTTAGTAACTTATTGGTAGTTTTGTGTTCAGAAACTGACACAACTCCAGTAGTCAATACGGGTTCTTTGAATTAATAATCAAATTTATTGCTTATGCCTTCTTCCAATGATTAATGGCGACTCTGAATGAAATCATTGAGATTATTGTAATCAGTATGCGTGATGCATTTCTCGCAGTGACAGTTTTTGTAGCAGCAATGGTTTTGTTATTTAGTTGGCTTCAATATGCAACAAGCGGTAAATTTGTTGAGTTAATTCGAGAAAGGAAGAAAATACAACCAATAATTGGAGCGTTGATGGGCTTGACACCAGGTTGCGGAGGAGCAATTGTAATGATGCCGATGTATGCTAGAGGATATGTCACCTATGGGACTGTAGTTGCGACTTTAATTGCAACACTTGGTGATTCAGCGTTTGTTTTAATTGGCGCAGCAATATCAGATTCTAGTTTTGTTGCCCCTTTAATTGCAGTTCATTTAATTTCATTCACCGTTGGGGTGTCTTGGGGTTACCTAATTGATTTGATTAAGATCACTCCGAATAAACCGATAGGAAATTTTGGTCCGACATTTGATTATGACAACCCACAAGAACTTGAAGTAAGCAAAAAATCACCATTAGAGGACCTCCCTCGAGAGATTCCAGGTGGTTTGTCTTACAAGATACTTCATCAAGGTTATGTTATTTGGTGGGCTGTTACAACTGTAGGTTTGATATTTGCTATTGCATTATTAGTTTGGTCGGGCCAAGACCCAGATTTTAACTTAGGACTATCTTTCGACTTGACAACAAGAGACGGAATCATTACATGGGTTGGTTTACTTGGAACAACCCTTTCAATTGTATTATATATTGCACAGAGAAATTGGTTTGCTGATGATACTGAAGCAACCATTGGAGACAAATTACACTCTAAGAGAGAAACACTTGTTCATGCTGCAAGTGAAACTGCTTTTGTGACATTTTGGGTAATGATTGCTTATCTCGCCTTTGAATTTATGATGTTATTTGCTGGTATGACAGAATCAGATCTTGCTAAATATGGAGATGGAGTAATTGCAGTAGTCGTTGCTTCAATAATTGGAATTATTCCTGGATGTGGGCCACAAATTATTGCAATAAGCGCTTATGTTAAGGACGTTATTTCATTTCCTGCACTTGCAGCTAACGCCATTAGTCAAGATGGTGATGCATTGTTTCCACTATTAGTTAGACATAAAGCAGCGAGTTTATGGGCTACTGTACATACAACAATCCCAGCAATAATTACTGGTTTAATGCTATTGTTTTTGGGAGTTACATTCTAATAAATAATTAAGAGGGCCATAATTATAGAAAGAACAAGAATCAACATTGTTTTTTGAAAAAGTCTAGATGTGATTATATCTGAAATTCTTTGAACAAAACTACTTATTATCGCTAAATAATACCGAGACATTGAAGATTTTTAAATCAAATTAATTTGTAATTAATTTTGTCTACCTGCTTCATACATTTCCTTTAATTCTCCAGATTCAAACATTTCTAAAGCGATATCAGAACCACCAATTAATTCTCCATGAACAAAAATTTGTGGCATTGTTGGGAAATCTGCCCATTCACATATCGAAGGAATCGCTTTATGATCTGAAAGAACATTGATTGCAGCGAAAGGGATATTGAATTGACTTAAAACTTGAGCTGCTCTGTTAGAAAAACCACATTGCGGTTGATCAGGAGTTCCTTTCATAAATAAAACTAAATCATGTTCTGCCACTATGCTATCTAACCATTCTTTACTCCATAATTCCATTATTATTCACCATTTTCTTTTTCTTTTCTGCGCTCAATTGCCTTTGAATGAACACCCTGCCCACCACCATGAGGGTGAAAAACATTTTCAGAGATTTTAGAACCTTGTTCAGGAGTTAAAGCTTGTATGTCAAGAGCATGTACTTGATAAGGAATAAATTGCTTAAAATGATTTAGAATAATTTTTTGTCTCGCTAATGGCCTTTTATTTTCAAAGACCTCATCAATTACTCTTATGTGGAAATGATCACCACCTCCTGTTAGATCTGTAACTTTAATAATACAATTTGGAAGAACTTTTCGAACTTCATTTTCCATCCATTCAACTGTTGGCATTGTTAATCCGAACATACAAATTAATTTTAATTTATTTCATATAAGTTAATTAACTTCTCTAATACATATTCTTTTTCAAATTTTTTAGGAATTTTCCAAATATCAATATTATTTTTTAACGAATTTTCTACACAACTTGCTAATTCTAAATGATTATTTTTTGCAGAAATAGAATTTGAAGGCAACCATTCAACAACATCTCCTACGGATGTAGAAACCACTCTTGCACCACAATATATCGCCTCTTTACTCACCAATGGCCCACCTTCTCTTTTACTGGTTATTAATATTAAATCAGCCCAATGAAATTTCTTAATTGCCTTTCTTCTAGAATCATTATCGAACCATTTTTTTTCTATATCCCATCCTCTTTTTTCTAATTCTTTAACAGTCTTTAGGAATAAGGTGTAGTTTTTTTCTTTTCTAAACGGACTTGCAGGGAATAAAATTTTTATTTTTTTTGATAAAATATCAAAATTATTAATTTTTCTTTTATGAATTTCTTCAATATCAAAATGACAAGGAATATAATTTATTTTTTCAATAGGAAAAAACATTTTTGCAATTGAAACATAATTTTCGTTAACTACGCAGACTCCATTAACATTAGAAGAATTATTTGCTATAATTTCCTTTATTTTTTTATTATTAATTCCTACATCAAAATCCCAACCATGAATTGTAAAAAATAATTTTGATTTATATTTTTTTGAGATTGCATTTCCAACTTTTAATAATGGATGAATACTATGAAGATGTATAATATCCGGAATCCAATCGTCTAACCATTTGTATGTTTTTGATAGTATTTTTTTAGAAATATTTTGGTTAAATGTGGGAAACAATACACCAGGAAAACGAAAATATTTTGGATGAAAAACATCAAAATCATCAACCTTTCGGAAATTATTTATTTTTTTAAATCCAATAAATTTTTTATTGAAATGTGAATATAAAGGGGGAGTTCTTGGTATTGGGTTAATTATTTTCACATCGAAATTTGCACGTCTCAATAATTTTGCTTGAGCAAGAATATAACATCCTCTAGATTTATTTTCTTCTAGTGGAAAAACATTAGTAATTATCAAAACTTTTTGCATATTGTAGCCTCAATTAGCTAATGCATTTTGAATCTCAGTTAGATTTTCTTTTATTGTACCTTTATCGTTGATTAATCCCGAGCCTATTACAGAGACATCAACTCCCCATTCTTTTACTAAAGAAATATTATGAGCTTTGATGCCTCCATCAATCATAATTTTTACTTTTTTACCTCCATTAGATTTTTGAATATTTATTTTTTCTTTTAATGTTCTAATTTTATTCTCAACTTCAGGCATAAATGATTGACCACCCTTTCCAGGAACTACAGACATTACTAATACAAGATCAATCTGTTCTAGATAAGGTAAAACATCTTCTACGGGAGTATCTGGATTAAATACGATCCCAACTTTTTTCCCTGCATTGGTAATTTCATTAATTAAAGCACCCATATTTTTTACAGCTTCTATATGTACAATGATTAAATCAACTCCAGCATTAGCAAATTGTTGCCATGTTTCTTCAGCATTCGTAATCATTAAATGACAATCGAGCATCACTTCATTACCAATTCTTTTTCTAATTGAATTAATTACTGCAGGGCCAAAAGTAATTGTTTTATTTACTACCCAATTTCCATCCATGATGTCTAGGTGGATCCAATTTATTCCTGCATTAATTGACTCATCAATTAATTTACCAATCTCACAAAAATCAGCAGTTAAAATACTAGGTGCAATTATCATTCGGCTCTATGCAGGGGTTAAACGGGCCTCTTATAGTGATTAATGAGATTATATTTTTCAAATTATAGCAAATCCTCTTAATTCTAATCAGGTTGGGAGAGTGTATGGGCAAAGTAGTTGATGCATCTGATGCAACGTTTGACGAAATCACTGGAACCGGCTGGGTTCTTGTTGATTTTTGGGCGCCATGGTGTGGACCTTGTAAGATGGTAGCGCCAATTTTAGAACAAATAGCAAGTGAAAGAGATATTACAATTGCTAAAGTAAATACCGATGTAAATCGAAACACTCCGGGACGTTTTGGTGTTCGAGGAATTCCAACATTAGTTTTATTCAATGAAGGGCAAGTTGCAGATCAAAGAACAGGGGCAGCATCTAAACCAAATTTAGATAGCTGGTTAGATGGACACATGGGTTAATTTATTCTTTTCTTCCGCTCTTTTTGTACTGTTCCCACTTCAAGAAGCAATCGTTCACGAAGTGCTTCATGTAACCAATAACCTTCATTTAGTTCAATTAGTAATCCATGAGATATTAATTGTTCAGGAGGTTTTCCTTGAAATTCAGAAATAGATGCTAATTTTTCCCAAGGTATTGGTCGTTCTGAATTTGCAAGTGTTGCTAATAATTCATATTCAGATTTCGGCAATACATTTAGGATTTCTTCATCCAAAAATCTTAACCAATCACCATGAACTTTTTGACCATAAATTTCCAATAGCTCTACCGCTAAAGGATGCCCTCCAGTAACTGAGTGAATCTCCTCAGCAGAAGGAGTTTCATTTTTTGAAAAATTATTTAACCAAGAATTTAATTCCTCAACAGTTAATCCAATCAGTGATAGTTCCATTACATGTTTACGTGTGTGAACATCTCTCCTATCATAAAAATCTAAATTTTTTCTAGATATCAGAATTAAACGTAATTTTGTGTTTTGAGAAATTTGGAGTAAAGCCCCAATAAATTTCATAGAAGACTTTGGAAGATTATGAACATCATCTAATATAAATAAGGCATCAATTTTTTTGTCATTAAGGAATTCGGTAATCCTCCTTCTAAACATATCAATTTCTAATGGTTGTCTTGGAGAAAGTGGCAATGTTTCAATCAACTTAAAATCATCATTATTCTCTCTAATTCCTAAAGCATGAAGTAGGCTTGTAGTGACACCTAATTCAGTATCCCAAGGTTGACAAGGATACCAAATACAATTGCGTTTTTTTTGAGTTAACCATTCTGCACAAAGTGTAGATTTTCCAATTCCAGCAATTCCAGTAATTACTATACAAGAAGCTGAGGAATTATACCAAGATTCTAATTTTTCAGATTCATTTTTTCTTCCATGAATTTTTCTTATTTGTGGTGGTTGAGTTTGATAAGTTGAATACGCGCCACTCATTAATATTGAGCGATCAGGATTAGAATCCTTATTTTCCTTCTTTCTTATTGGTCCAAATCTAATATCGCCGTAAGTTAACACACCTTCATGTAAAGCGTGCATTAGTATTTGTAATAATGATAATTCAGATTCTAATTTATATGCTACATTTTTCGCTAAAACTTCTAATAATTCACCTTTTTTATTTCTAATTAAAACTTTTAATTCCCCTAATTCTTTTGATAAATTTTCTGCTATTATTTCTCCTTTCTCTGTTAATTGCCATGTTTTCTGTCTTCTGGAATCACCTTTTACTGTGCGCATATGTTCTTCAACAATAGAATCTGAAACTAATTTACGCATACTTCTACTTACGTTAGGCGCATGAAGGGCGCAAGATTCAGCAATCCCCGGTCTAGTAACTAAAGGAGTAACAAGAAACCGATCTTTTTGATGATTTTGCTCAAATAAATGTAAAATCAATCTATCTTCCACAGAAACACTAATTTTTGGTAGTTTACTCATATAATTATTCACTCCTTGCCCTTTGTCTTTTCGCTTTTTCAGATAAAGAATCATCAAATTGAAGAAATTCCAATTTTGAAAACTCATCAAAAGATTGTTTTTTTATCGCTGGATTATTTTTAAGAAGATATTCCAATGAAATATATGTGGGGTTATTTCCTTCATCTAGAGGATATCGATGGCCAGGTAGTACAATCCAGTTGCCAGGTAATTTTTGAAGTCTTAAGTGTAAATGCATTTGAGACTCCCACATAGAATACATATCTCCGCCATACAAATCTGTTCTTCCACATCTTCCAAGAAATAAACAATCACCAGAAATCACAACTCCATGGCCAATTAATGTAATATGACCCGGTGTATGACCTGGTGTACAATGAACTTCAAAATTCAAATCTCCAAAATTTAAGTTTACGAAAGTAAATGGGGGATGTGACCACTGATGAGTGTCAGGACCCCCCCATCCTCTTTCACTTTCAAGTTGATGGACATAAATTTCTGTATTTGGATTTAGATTAAGAAATTCAACGACTCCTCTTGTATGATCCCAATGACTATGTGTTAATACTATAGTAACGGCTTTAACATCCTCTTTTTCTACTATTTCTGACCAAAATTGGCCGTCAAATGGGTCAATTAATAGTGCATTTTTTGTTGTGTTACAAATTAATAAATGATTGAGATTGTCCCAACTTCCTAACTCAGTTTGAAGAACAGTTAATTCAGGAGACGGATTCAATTTTAAAATATTCTCGCCGTCCATATTTACCCCTATTAATCAATTGTTTTAGTATGGTTGTTTAATAGTTTGTTAAAATTTAATTAGAATCAAATTATACATATTATTTTCTAATTTTACCCGAAGGATTGATGTCTAGTTCTTGTTCGGAAATGCATGGAGTCTGGCGATTACCATCCGGGAATTAGTGAGCCAAAATGGCAAAATAAATGGGATGAAGCTAGAATTTTCATTTCAGATGCAGATAATAACAAATCAAAATTTTATTGTTTAGAAATGTATCCATATCCCTCTGGAAAAATGCATATGGGGCACGTAAGAAATTATTCTATTGGAGATGCAGTAGCTAGATTCAAGAGAGCCCAAGGATTTAACGTGATTTATCCAATGGGTTTCGATTCGTTTGGAATGCCAGCAGAAAATGCCGCAATAGCGGAAAATAAACATCCTAGAGAAATTACTGAAAGAAATATCTCTTCTATCACCAAACAAATAAAAAGAATGGGATTCTCTTATGATTGGAATCGTCAAGTAAAAAGTCATGATGAAAATTACTACAAATGGAATCAATTATTTTTTCTTAAATTCTTAGAAAAAGGATTAGCATATCGAGATTTTGCTCCAGTGAATTGGTGTAATGATTGTTCTACAGTTCTTGCAAACGAGCAAGTAAAAAATGGTCGTTGTTGGAGGTGTACTGAAGAAGTTAAACAAAAAGATATGAGCCAATGGTTTTTGAAAATTACAGACTATTCTCAAGATTTGTTAGATGATTTAGAAATAATTGACTTCCCAGAAAAAGTGAAGTTATTACAACAAGATTGGCTTGGAAGATCAGAAGGAGCATTAATACAATTCCAGATAGAAGACCATGAATCATCTATTGAAGCATTCACTACCCGTCCAGATACAATTTTTGGAGTTACTTTTGTCACACTTGCACCCGAACATCCTCTTTGTGAGGAATTAGTCTCTGGAACTGAATATGAAAATGAATGGAAAGAATTACGTGACGAAGCAATTAGAATGTCAGATTTTGATCGTGAAAAAATATTGAAAGATAAAAAAGGTGTATTTTTAGGTAAATATGCAATTAACCCGATTAGTGGAGAAAAGGTCCCTATTTACGCGGGTAATTTTGTACTTTATGGGTATGGTACAGGAGCCGTAATGGCGGTCCCAGCCCATGATCAACGTGATTTTGAATTTGCAAAAAGATATGGAATTAAAATTAAACAGGTTTTAGTAAAAAATCAAGGAGATAACGAATCAGAAAATTTGACTGGAGCTTTTACTGGATTAGGCTGGATGATTAATTCTACAGAACCTGGATTTGACGGAAGTTTTGGTAATGATTCTAAAGATTTGGTGATTAAAAAATTAGAGACGCTAAAATCGGGTAAAGGAATGGTACAATGGAAAATTAGACCTTGGTTGATTAGTAGACAAAGATATTGGGGGACCCCTATTCCGATCATTCATTGTGATTCATGCGGAGTTGTTCCAGTCCCTGAAGAACAATTGCCAGTATTGTTACCTAATGATGTGGAATTTACGGGTAAAGGAAATCCTCTTGAAACCTCTGCAACATTTATCAATGTAAAATGCCCTAAATGTGGAGAGGATGCTAAAAGAGAAACAGATACTATGGATACTTTTGTTGATTCTTCTTGGTATTTTTTAAGGTTCTCAGATGCTAATAATTTTGAAAAAGCATTTGATAAAGAAATAGCAAATTATTGGATGAATGTAGATTTTTACTGCGGTGGGATTGAACACGCCCAAATGCATTTGATTTATGCTAGATTTTGGACTAAAGCATTGCGTGATCTTGGAATGCATAATATTGATGAACCATTTCAAAGATTATTATGTCAAGGAATGGTGAATAAACCAGCACCATATTGTTCACCTTGTAATGTGACATATAATGTAAAATTTTATGGATCAAATTGCCCAACTTGTGGAGTAAAACTTGGAGAAAGAAGTGCAAAGATGTCTAAAAGCCTTGGAAATACAGTATCTCCAGAAGCGATGGTTGAAAAATATGGAGCAGATACAGTGAGATTATTCATTTTATTTGCCGCTCAACCCGAAGCTGAAATGGAATGGAGTGATCAGGGAGTTCATGCGTCTTGGAAACAAATTAATCAATTATATAAAATCCCAGAAATAATTTTTGATTGGAGTGGAGAAACTAACGATATTGATGAGTGGCTTTTAGTTTGCGCAAAACAAAGGTATAATGAATGGAAGGATTCAATGGAGGAGGTAAATTTACGTTCGGCAGTACAAATAACTCATTATGATATGATTAGTGATTTAAATTGGTATATTAGAAGAGGAGGATGCAATTCAGATGTTGGTAAGAAATTATTAGAAATATGGGCACCAATGTTACAAATAGCTACACCACATTTAGCCGAAGAATGGTGGGAAAAATTAGGTAAAGAAAATTTACTTGCAGGGCATGAAATAGAAACAATTGAAGATAATTTAGATAAAAATGAGAGATTAATCATTTCGGAAGAAACATATCTCAAGGGTTTTCTTGAACAAGCAAGAAATGTTCGACAAATGGCAGTTAAGCATATGGAAAAAGAACCGAACGAAATAATAATTCAGACTTCACAATTATGGAAGAATAAAATGGCTAGAATTGGATTAGAGGTACAAGCGTCAGGAGAAAAAATTAATTTAGCATTTAATAAAATTCAAGAAACGAATTTTTGGAAAGACGAAACAATTCGCGCAGAGGCTAGTAAGTTATGGAAAAAGAAGATGCTTCCTCAGTTATTCAAATGGAATCAATCACAAAAAGAAATGCTTATTTTAAATTTAGATGAAAACTCAATTTTACAAAAATCCGCTGAATTTATTTCAGATCAATTAGGTTTACAAATAGTTCAAGTTTTAATGGCGGGAGAAGATGAAGACGAAGGAGGGAAATCTAAGTTTGCTTTTCCTTTAGAACCAGGAGTAATATTCCGCTAAGTTAAGTTATTTTTCATATTCATTTGCTAATTTTGAAACTTTTTTTAAGTAATATGGAATATAAATTATAGTTGCAAAAATCGCAATTAATATTAAAACAGTCCGAATTAAATTCTCTTCATTATTTAGAATTTCAGTCCCTGTAAATCCCAAGTATACATATGCAAATGTTCCAGGTAACATGAAAATAAAACTAGCCCAAATATAATCCTTTAATTTTATATTCGTTAATCCATATGAATAATTTAACAAATTAAATGGGAAAAGTGGAACTAATCTAGTATAAGCAACAAATTTCCAACCTTCATTTTCAACACTTTTTCTTATGTAATCTAATTTTTTCCCTTCAATCAGTTTTTCAATTTTCTCAATTGCAAGATATCTTGCAATTAAGAATGCTAAAGTTGCACCAATTGTTGCTCCAATTATTGAGTAAATAGTTCCAAAAACAGGGCCAAATAAAATACCCGCGAGCATTGTTAGAATTAAGCCAGGCAAAAAAACAATAGTTGCAATTATATAAATAAAAATAAAAATTAATGGTGCTAATATACCAAAACCATCTAAATAATTTGTAATATTTTCATTATTAAAAAATTCACGGTTGATTATTGCAAATATGATTCCAATTAAGAGACATAGAGTAAATATTATTTTTTTATAATTTAACTCCATAGGCAAATTCACCAATTAAAATATAACCTACAAAACTATCTTTTTAGAAAAAAACCAGAAACGATCATAGAGACTCCTAACAAAATCATAAAAATTACGGTAAAATAATATGATTTAGGGTATTCTTCTTTTGTTCTCCACCCTACATTTTTAACATGAGTACCCCCTCTAACCATACAAAAAACTCCATATGCAAAACAGAGAGCGCCTACAATCGCGTTAATATACATTCGAATCACTTAACTCATTCCTAATTTTCATATAATGATTCAATTTGTGTTGCATACCTTTCATTAATTGGTTTACGTTTAATTTTCATTGATGGTGTAAGAGTTCCATGTTCTACATCAAAGTCTTCATGAAGAATTTTGAATCTTTTTATTGTTTCAAACTTAGCCAATTCTTTGTTAAGCCGCTCAACCTCGGAATTAATGTAAGAATTCATTCCTTCTGATTCTGCAAGGGCAGGAATATCGGTAGGCCAATTATTTTCTTTAGCCATAGTCACTGCTCCTTCAGGGTCTAGTGTAATTAATCCCGTTAGCATTTTTCTTTTATCTCCAATTACAACAAATTGAGAAACCCCTTTTATTGATTTCATTAACTTTTCAATATTGGATGGTGATACATTTTTACCACCAGCAGTAATAATCAAATCCTTTTTACGATCTGTAATTTTTAGGAATCCTCTTTCGTCAATTTCTCCGATGTCTCCAGTGTGAAGCCATCCATCTACAAGTGTTTCATTGGTTGCCCCTTCATTTTTGTAATAACCTTGGAAAATATTTCCCCCTTTTCCAAGAATTTCACCATCTCCTGCAATTTTCACTTCAACACCAGGGAATGCTTGTCCAACTGTACTTAATTTCCTGTGACCAGGTTTTGAGCTGTTAAACGTAAGTGGGCCAGATGATTCTGAAAGCCCGTATACCTCGTGAATAATAATCCCACAAGATAAAAAGAATTCTAACACATCTTTTCCTATTGGTGCCGCTGCAGTTACTGCAAATTTTAATTTATTAAGTCCAAGCCCATCTTGTAATTTGCTAAAGAATAATTTATTTGCGATTTTCCATCTTAAGCCACCTTTTCCAGTGTCTATCATTTTATATCCTCCTCTTAGCCCTTGTTTTCTTGACCAATTGACAATCTTTGCTTTAATTCCAGATGCTTCACCTAATCTTGCTTCCAATGCAGCTTTGAATTTCTCCCAAACTCTAGGTACTGCTAAGAAAAGAGTCGGTCTTGCTTCTAACAAATGCTCTTTAATTTCTTCAAATGCACCACAGACCCAAACAGAGAATCCAAATGAAACCGAACCATGAATACAGAACATTTGTTCTGCTATGTGTGACAATGGAAGATATGCTACATGTCTATCTTC
>CETB01052324.1_pt1 | contig 15928 bp, 15 predicted proteins | sample 356381 | NCBI WGS metagenome assembly CETB01 (sample SAMEA2622545, study PRJEB7988) | marine metagenome | biome: marine biome (ENVO:00000447); feature: deep chlorophyll maximum layer (ENVO:xxxxxxxx); material: "saline water (ENVO:00002010), including plankton (ENVO:xxxxxxxx)" | depth 155 m | reverse complement strand
ATCAAAGAGACCATTGCGAATGGAGATGCTGCAAATGCTTCTTGGGTTCTATCAACTCCTAATATCGTTGGCGCTGCTCTTTTATTACAGTCTGGACGACTAACTGATAAGTATGGACCTGAGCGCCTTTATCGATTCGGTGTCATCTTTTATACATCTGGTGTGCTTCTATGTACGATCGCTCCTACTTTGTGGACTTTGGTCGGGGCAAGGGTAATTTCTTCCTCAGGTCAAGCTGTAATGGGGCCCGCTGCTATAGCTGTAGTCTTGCTGAATACCCCAATTGGAAGTCGAAGTGAAGCTGTAGGTAGATGGGGATTCTACACGGCTGTTGCTGGGGCTCTCTCCCCCATCGCTATCTCTCAATTAATCGATACTTTTTCATGGAGGGCACTATTTGCGCTTCAAATACCGTTAGGTCTTTTTGTTGGATATCTCCTATACAAATACGGATCTAAACGAGCCGAAAAAGCAGATTCAGATGTTGCTTTACGACCAGTTGATGTCTTTCTAACAATCGCTGGGTTAACAACACTGATTTTACCTATCGTAAAAGCAGAATCTTGGGGGTGGACATCTCTGAGAACGGTTATATTTTTCATTATTTCGTTTGCGTTAATCGGTGCACTTCTGTTTCGTTCCGATTCATCTCCTTCTTCTCCACTTCAACTTCATCTTTTCTCTAGTAAAGGATTTCTATTATCATCAATAATGTCGGTAACCGCCGGAGTGGCTTTCTATGCACATTGGTTAGGGATGATTCTGTTCTTGACTGAAATTTGGCAGTACAGCCTAGTTAAAGCAGGTTTGCTTTTAACTATCATGCCCGGAACCATGAGTTTACTATCTGTCTATGCAGGGAAACTTGCTGACAGGTATGGAGAGCGATTGGTAATGATTCCTGGAATTTTGGTCTATACAGTTTTGTATGGTCTTTTCTGGTTATTTTGTGGGACATCAGAGAATCTACTATTACTAATTTTGGCGCTTCTTGGCTCGGGAGTAGGTATGGCTTGTGTTTGGCCGACACTTACTTCTCTTGGCGCTCAAGGAATCGAGGAGAATCTTATCGGGAGTGCAACCGCAATTATTCACACGTTTCAAAGGATTGGAGGAGCATTCGGGATTGCTATGGTTTTAGCAGTCGTAGGCGATGCGAGTGGCGTTGGAAGTATCAACGTTCATCGTGATGGCGTATTAGTAATAGCCATAGGTGGTTTGGCTACCTTAGTTTGCAGTGTCTTTCTATCAAGCAGAAACTCTAAAAACGCTGCAAGATTTCCTGCGTAACGGTAGCAAGGTGGATCCCGTCTTTAGAATAAATGGCTCCTGTTGCTAAACCACGATTACCCATATGGATAATTCCAATATGATGATGAAGTTGCCAGTCATACGGGTTGGATTTTTGATGAAACCAAACTGCATGGTCTAGGCTAGCTCCGAAAAAATTTGGAGCTTCATCGTTGTCCCAATTCCCGTCAAACTCAGGGTGAAGACGAGCTGCTGCGTCGAATGGTGCATCGTCGCTTGCGTAAACTAGTCCTAATTCATAGGAGCTTTCGTCGTGCTGTGGATCTCCACTTAAACGAATCCAAACGCCATGTCCAGAGGAAAGGGTGCCCTTCGGAATGACTTTTCTCTCCATTATGTTCGACCAATTATCGGAGGGCAGATCCTCTGGGACTGGCAGGTCATTTGGAAGTGACTTTTCTTGAATTTTTGGCCCATCTTCATCTATTTGGAATGAAGCTGAGAGATTTAATATGGCCCCTGGTGATTGTAGCGCTACGACTCTTCGAGTTGTGAAGGATTTGCCATCGCGCAACCTATCTACTTCAAGCTCTATGAGTTCATCACTAGATCCCCCGCGAATGAAGTAAGCATGAATTGAATGAACATGGTAGTTGGGATCTACCGTTTGCTTGGCTGCATTAAGTGCTTGTGCCACGACCTGCCCACCGTATACTCTCCCCCAGTTGTATTTGGGACTTCGAGCTGAGAAACGGTTATCGTCTATTTTGGTAAGAGTAATTAGCTCATTAAATGTATTGATGGGGCTGGGGGAATTCACTTGTCGATCATACTCTGATTTACGCTTAATTAGCTAAGGTACTAAAGTTTTGAAATGGAGAAATCATTTATAGTAACTGGAGTGGCTAGCGGTCTTGGCTCATGTGTAGCTAACTCTTTGAGGGCAAATGGCTCAAAAGTCATAGGGATAGATTGGAAAGGTCAACCTGATATTCGAGCTGATCTTTCAAAGGAAGATGAAGTTGTTGGTGCAATGGAACAAGCATTTTCAATGTGCCCGAATCCGAATGGCGTTGTTTCAAATGCGGGCCTTAGTCCCGTGCATGAGAATCATCTTGAAATGATTGAGGTCAATTGGTTCGCCGCAAAGATGGTTCTGGAATTAAGTTTGAACTATTTGGCTTCTAGTAAAGGTTCATCTGCTGTTGCCATTGCTTCAATTGGAGCAGCCCTTGGAGGCGATCCCGAGCTGGAAGGATGTCTTCACTCAGAAGACAGAGAAGGTATAGAAAGCTTCCTTGCTAATATGCAAGCTAATGACCCATCTAGTTCGGGTATAGTCGCATACAGCACTTGTAAAGCCGCCTTAGCTCGCTTTGCACGAACTAACGCCCAGAGTTGGGGATCTAAGGGCGTTAGGTTGAATGTAGTAGCTCCTGGCAAAATGGATACGGCCATGTTGGATGGTTTATTGTCTGACCCTGTTCTCTCTGAGGGAGTTTCAAATCTACCAAGTGGCGTTATGGAGACTGGACATCCAAATCAGATTGCTGATGTTGTTAAATTTCTACTTTCTAGTGATTCTTCATTTGTTCACGGACAGGTGATTTACGTGGATGGAGGGACGGAGGCGATTATGAGGCCTGATTTAGTGTAACTTTTTGCAGGAGTCCACCACTTTCATCATTACTGCAGGAACAATGGGAAAATGGTATTCCAAGCAACTTCTTTATCTGATTTAGACTCAGAGATTTTAGATAATCTTCCTTTAGATATTCGTGACAAAATTATTGCAGGTGAGATTGACAAATTACCTGACAATATTTTGGATACTGTACCAGATTCCATTTCAAGTAGGATCCCTCCTTCTCTTATAGAGGCAGCAAATTCAAATCCTACCCTTACACTTATTCTAGTCATCGCTGGAACAATTGGTGTTATCGGATTCGGGTATGGGGTGATGAAAAGCGGATTTAAGTCTGCTTTTTTCTTTGGCGCTGTTGCAATAGCTGCATGGACTTACTACGCGCTTCTCTGACTATCTTTGTGGAGTGCCCGCACCAAGTCCGCCATCTACATAAACTATTTGCCCAGTGACATAGGCAGATGCTTCAGAGACAAGAAATAAAACAACTTTTGCTATGTCGCTTGACTCCCCTACCCTGCCTAAAGGGACTGCTTTCGCTCTTTTCTCTTTAGCACCTTCTTTGTAGTTTTCACTTGTTCCAGGTGTTTCAATCAAACCAGGTGCAACAGCGTTAACTCGTATAGGAGCAATCTCGAGTGCCCATTGCTTAGTTAATGTTTCTACCGCAGATTTTGACGCTGCATATAGGCCCAGCCCAGGAGAATTAGTTCGAGCAGCTAGCGATGAAATATTTACAACTGACCCTGAAGAAGAATTGCGAAGATGGTGAATGGCAGAACTGGTGCAAAGCAGGGTGCCAAGGATATTAACTTCTAGGACTTCTTTTTGATCATCAAAATTCATATCTTCTAATTTCTGAGGTATCCAGATTCCAGCATTATTGATTAAGGCGTCTAAATGAGTAATTGATGAAAAAAACTTTTTGACCGACTCTAGGTCGGTGATATCCACTTGTGCATACTGACACCCAAGTTCAGAACTTGACTGCTCGAGAAGGTCGTTATCCTTATCGAGTAGTGTGACTCTCCATCCAGCAGACGTTAGGTGCTGGGCACAGGCTAGGCCGATACCTTGAGCTCCTCCAGTTATTACTGCATGCATTTGTAGCCAGTTTCCTTAAGACTTTCCATCTTCGTATATTTTCCTAATAAGCCAAAATCGCATAAATCTCGTGATGCCAAATTTAATAAACATGGCTGCACCGACAACAGTTATAGATACTCCGCAAATTGCGAGAATTATGTGTTCGTTATGTTCGATATTATCTACAGCGAGATCTCCACTATTCTGAGCCCCTGCTACAAAGTAAGCAACAAAGGCAAGAACAATTCCTGAGATCATCAAGATAGCTCCTAGCAGTTGGTATAACTTGTCTCGGTTAGGAGCTCCCGTTTTAATGTTTAAAGAATCCACTGCATCTTTAAAATCATTTAGTCTCTCATTTTCCATAATTATCCTTTAGTAATATCTATCCTAGATAAGCGTGCTTTAAATATTTTTGTATTTCAGAAGGAATACCTTCTTTGATTAACTTGCCGTGAGTCATAATTCCAGCTGTAGTGGCTATTTCTAAGACTATGTTGGCAAATTGCTCAACTACCAAAATAGCGACTCCTTCTTCAGCTATTTGTTGAACAATTTCGTATAATTGTCCAACGATAAGGGGCGCTAGTCCCATTGACAATTCATCTAGAAGTAATATGGCGGGGTTTGTCGATAGCGCTCTGGACATAGCAAGCATTTGCTGCTCACCCCCAGAGAGAGTCCCTGCTAGTTGATTTGTTCGTGAAGATAACTGTGGAAAACGCCGGTATGTGACCTCCTCAATTGCTTCTATGGATACCCCAGAACTTGTCATCATTAAAAGATTCTCTCTCACAGTTAAGTTTGGAAATATTCCCTTGCCTTCTGGAATCGTACAAATTCCTGCCCTTGCTAAAGCATTGGGTTCAGACCCGTTCATAACTTTGCCAGCGATAATTAACTCTCCCTTTGTTGGGAGCAGTTGGCCGGAACAGACTTTTAGGGTAGTTGATTTCCCACCACCGTTTGGCCCAAGAAGTGCATAAATTTGACCAGAAAATAACTCCATTGAAACATCTTTGAGAATCGAGATCTCTCCATAGCCTGCGGTGATCCTCTGAAGGGATAGAAGGGGTATCATCGTTTTTTGAATCCCAAATATGCCTCAATAACCAATTCGTGTTCCTGAATTTCTTCTGGAGTTCCTTTGGCAATGACACTACCGAAATCAAGTACGTTTACTAGATCGCAGGTATTCATAACGAGACTCATATCATGTTCGACTAGAAAAATTGATATTCCGGAGTCGCATAGTTCTCTCAAAAGCAATCCGAAACTTTCCGTTTCTTCATCATTCTGGCCAGAAGCAGGTTCATCAAGAAGTAAAATACTTGGTGACAGCACAAGCGCCCTGGCAAGTTCCACTAGTCGAGCTTGGCCTGTAGGTATTTCACTGGCCATGCTATTGCGGACAGAATTAAGTCCAGTCAGGTCTAGTATTCTGTCAATTTCAGAGCTGATGTTTGAACCTAAAATTTCAGTTCTGGAGCTGTTCCATTGGTTGCTTATTTCAAGCGAAACACGAATATTGTCGATGACTGAAAGACTATTGAATAGTTCGAGCTTCTGAAAAGTACGACCTATACCTATTCTTGCCCGTTTATGAGGGGCTAGAGAAGTAATATCTTCATCAGCAAACAGCACCCTTCCAGAAGATGGCGTTAGAAGTCCGCTAATGACATTGAAAAGTGTTGTCTTCCCTGCTCCGTTAGGTCCAATCAATCCTGTAATAGTTCCTGGATCGATGGCAAGTGAGACCTCATTAACCGCTATATGTCCGCCGAAGTAGACAGAAACATTCTCCAAATTGAGAAACTCATTCATTTAGGGTGTTCCTCTCATCAACATTGAAATCGGATGTGATAGATAGCTCAGCATCTATATAGGAAATAAACTCATCAGAAAAGTCATATTCAATTCCGGCCATTTCAATTAGAGTGTCATTTCTGCTCTTTACATCTCGATCTCTGGCTTCTGCAAGCAAAGGCATCAGGAATAGAATGGGCAGGGATGTCAGGATGAATACCCAACCGTTATAGACCTCTATAACCCTAAAGAACCAACTCAAAATCATGAGAGAGCTTCCGCAGACTAATACAGTTCTATGATCCTTCTTTTTGAGGATTCGGAAGCCATCAAATATCTGACTGCCAACGCCACTTGGATTTCTACCCAAGCCTATTCCGGCCAATGCAGGTCCCAAGAGTAGAAAGAAATCTTGCAAGAATGTGAATAACCATCTGAAACTCCCCCAATCCTCAGCAAGTTTTCCCCAGAAATCTCCCATCACGATAAATGCACAAGCATAAATTATTCCGCCGAATAGAGCTCCACTTACATACCCGATTCCACCAACAACAGTAAGCATGAATAGGGCGAGTCCTTCCCAGATGGTAAATGGGTAATCTTCCTGAATCGTTCGAAGATTTGATGCATGCAATGCACCACCGAACCCAGCAATCGCTGCAGCTAACGTAAATACCGACAGTTTAAGACGACGCATGTTCATTCCAAGAGTTGCACATGCAGCTGGACTGTCCTTCATCGCTGTTAATTGTCGACCATACGAGCTTTTTCGCAACTGAATTAAAGCAACAGAAAATATGCAGAAAATTATTGACACGAATATGAGCATCGCCCATTGTTTCTCGGCAAAATTTATGCCCCAAAAGTTAGGGCGCGGAATATTTAATGCACCATTGTTAAAAATGTTGATGGACACGTCTTCGTTATCTCCTATTAATGGGATATCGAATGTAAGCGTTTCTCTCTGTTTGTAAACCATTCTGTCAACAAAGATTGCAAATGCGAATGTCGCCAAGGCCAGATAAAGTCCTCGTAACCTCAGTGCTGGAAGGGCGACGACAGCACCAATTGAACCTGATATTAGAGCTGCAACTACTAATCCAGACAGAGACATACTCTCTCTGCTAGCTATCCCTGTTCCGGTCGTTCCGTCGAAGAAAACAACAAGTATGAAAACAATAAAAGCAAAACTAACTACGGCGAAGAACAAACGACTCCTTACGAGGCCAAATGCGGGAAAAACGAGAACACCAAAGGAAATAGCAAGAAGAACGATTAGAGTCGCGAATCCCGGCCCCGTTTCGACCGCAGAACCTACATCAAATTGAAAAGCTGATATTGCTCCGATACCAGCAAAAGCTAATGGCGCTAAATTTAATTCACCGGCGTAGCCGGTGAGAAGGACCATAGATAAGGCGATTATTCCCATGGTCAAACCACGGGTAAGTAAAGATTCCCACTTATCTGTAATAATCAAGCTCAAAGCTGAAACTACTACTACAAATATGGAGCTCCATACAAGTGATGCCTGAATAGATGGAACTGCAAATCGTTCGCGGATAGTTGCTGCATGGCTCCCACGAAGTTTTTCTTGCGGCAACAGTAAAAGAACGAAAAAGAGTATAACAACGGGCAATGTTGTTCTTAGTTCCGAAAGCCAAGGCCACTTTTGTCCGGTACTTGATATCCAATTCCAATATGAAACTGAAAGTCCAATTACAAGTCCTCCGATAAATGTGAGAGGCAGATTTCTTAATTTTCCGAAGATGGCAGCTGCATATGCATTTACTACAAGCAACGTAAGAGCTAATACTCCCAATCCACCAAGTAGTGGTGAAATCAAGACACCAGCAACCGCCGCTAATATTGATCCAATTGCCCAGCTTTGTAATGCAGCTCGGTTGGGGCGACCACCATTGAGTTCGACGAGACTTGTATTATCAACGACAGCTCGCATTGTGATACCGATTTTTGTCTTGAATAGTAAAAATCTTAAAGCAACAGCTAATAGAACTGCGACGATCACGATTATTGTTTGATGCCATGTGATGTAGGCATCGCCAATTGACCACTTGGCGTTCCTTCCGAAGAAGGGTTTTGGAATTCTCTGTTCAGCTCCTTGCCATACCCAATTCGCAATTCCGATAAAGCCAAGCATCACTGCGATAGGTATAACTAGTTTCGTCGTTTCACTTGTCGCTTCTAAGCCTCGCATTACAACTATCTGCAGGATTATTCCAATTATTGGTGCTGCGACAAAAAGAACGAATAGCAACGCTATCGGCGCCGGCCAGCTTCCTCCCCAACCGTCGTCCCACCTTAATTGCCAATAGAGAAAGGCAGAGAACATACCTATCGCCCCATGCGCGAAATTGAAAATACCTGAAGTGGTGTAAGTAACAACTAAGCCTGCTGAAGCAATCGAATATATTGCCCCTGTAGCTAAACCTACGACCGTAAAAGTGATGAATTCGGTCATCAATTATCTTCGTACTCTCAATCTGTAAATTGATGCGAAACTCGATTTTCATCAAGCTTTGCTTGTTCGCTCCATTCAGTTGTGAACGATGAAGACCATGACTCATCACATACATAGGTCCCGGGTTCCTCAGGGAACACCCGCCTGTATGAATCATTGACCAGCTCCATTACCAGTCCACATGGAGGTGTCTCGTTAACGCCAGGATCACTTGGAACGTGTAGCCCCCCTCCCGTCCATTCATCGATAGCATCCGCTTCGTTAAGTACGCACTCTCGAGTCAAATCAGATCCGCATGCCTTTGCTGCAGTGGCCCAAAGCATAAATGCAGACGCAGTTTGCATTCCAAGTAACGCTACTTCACCTCCACTGGCATCCATGATCTTTAGGTAGTCGTCTACAGCTTTAGAAGCATTTCTTTCTTCAAAAGGAATATATGCGCTCCTTATGAATGTTCCATTCATTACTCCGTCACTATTAGCTCGCCGGCAAGAGTCTTCGTAAAAGTTTGGATCAACGGAGTAGATAGCTTCGAAATTATTAACAGCTGCAGATGCTCTAAACGCTTGGTAGTTGGGTAAGCAAGTTCCTGTGAAATAGACATGCTTAATATCAGAGTCTTTCAATGACAAGATGAAAGGTGTCCAGTCATCTTCACCGTTAATGTTATATTCCAGATTCTTTTCGAATTCGAAACCAATTTGGGGATAGGAAGCTAGTACCTTATCCTTATTTTCTATTGTCGCACCAAAGTTCCCGTAGACAGTTGCTGAAGCAGTTATAGAGTCGGGGTAATTGTCTGAAATCCAAGCGGCGATTGACAAAGACATACGGTCAGCAGGATTTGGAACCGGTTGTATCATCCATGGACCATGCGCAGCAGCAGCCGAAACAGTCCATGCGGGAATATGTGCAAGTTCGCACTGGACTCTAGATTCTTCACCGAAGCCATCTACTGCGAATCCCTCACCGACCATCATGAACATCCGCGGGCAAGCATCTAGCCAAACTGACGAGACTTCAAAGATTTTTGCGTCGTAGAGCTCAACAATTATTTCCCTTCCTAGGATTCCTCCCATTTCATTGCATGTATCTACAAATGCTTGGATCGTATCGGTTTGCGTAATATTAAGACCAAGTGAGCCAACAAATCCTCGATCATCTCCACCGCCGATAAGAATACTTTCATCTGTTACACCTTGATCAGTAGCGCCGTTTGCGGCACCTGGCCCGCATGGCCATTCGAGGTTGCCGAAGGTAGGTGCTTCTGGTTCAGGCGGAGGCGTTTCTTCTGCATCATTAGTGGTTTGGGTTTCTGCATCTTCACTATTGCTTTCGTCAGTCTCTTGGGTGGCCGTACTTTGATTTTCATTCGCTTGCGTGACGCTGCTAGAAGTATTTGTCTCTGAACTACTAGAGCTCGCAACTCTTTCACTTCCACCGCAACTCGAAGTGACTAGTGCTATTGCGATAAAGGTCGATAGTAATTTAAGCAAAAGTCTCATGTAGCCCCCAGACATTCAATTCACTGCACGTACATTACACTGATTTGGAGGCTAGGTCAGATTCAGTTGGGGTATCTTAACTATGTTTTCTGCTGCTGGATAGCAATTAGTCTATTTGTCTTTTGCCATCGAGAAATTCTTGGCGTGCTCTCTGGCCTTCACCTGCTAGATTCAGTTGAAACGTAAAGCCTTGTTCGTACCGATAGCTTCTGTTTACATCTTGGGTGTCAATACCGATTGCAGAACGTTTTGCAGTCCGGATCGTAAGTGGATTCTTAGAAGCTATTTTGGAAGCGAGTTCAAGAGAAGTCGAATCCAATTCCTCTGGAATAACGTGTTTATATATCGTTCCATATCCGTGCAGTTCTTCAGCAGTCGCAGTTTCACAGGTGTAGAGCATTTGTCTAGCTCTCTGACGGGGAACAAGTCGTTCAAGATGTGTGAGAGCTCCAAGGGCACCGTTGTCTACTTCCGGCAGGCCAAATTGCGCCCCGGTAGAAGCAATTACGACATCTGAGCAACCTACAAGCCCAATTCCAGTTCCGAGGCAAAAATCATTAACAGACGCAATGACAGGAACAGCGCATTCATGAACAGCACGGAACGCTTGAAAGCAAGCTTCATTTATCTGAAGTATTCCTTCATGGCCTTCTTTCTCTTCAAGCTCTTTAATATCAACGCCAGCACAGAATCCTTTTCCAGTAGCAGTAATAATTAGGACTGAGATTTCAGGTTTGTGCCGAATCGAGTCACATATAGCGGCGATCTCGAACGTGTCATTGATATTGAGGGCGTTCACCGGTGGATTATCCATAATTACACGGAGTACTCCGTTACTGTGAGTGTCTAAATGAATTGTCATACTACCTCCTTGCTACTACAGAACTTCCATGGCCGAACATTCCGTAGTTAATTGACATGCCGACTTCCGGATTAACTACTTGTCTATCTCCTGCTTCACCCCTGAGTTGCCAAGTTAGCTCACACACTTGAGCAATCGCTTGGGCGGGTATTGCTTCACCAAATGCTCCCAATCCACCAGATGGGTTAACTGGTATTCGGCCTCCGATAGATGTATCACCGCTATGGAGCAGTTCTCTAGCTTTTCCAGCTTCGCAAAGCCCAATATGCTCATACCAATCCATTTCGTATGCAGAGCTAAGGTCATAAACTTCTGCGAAATCTAAATCTCTTGCTGAAACTCCTGCCTCAGCGAACGCGTGTTGTGCTATTTGGTTTTTAAATGTATGTGAGGGATCACCAGAAACAGCCCATGAATCTGAAGCGAGATATGGCATGTCTATAATTGCATTTGGGTAAGTCGGTCCAACTGTAGAGATTCCCGATATTTTCACAGGGTCCGTTATGCCTTTTTGCTTTGCATATTTCAGGCTAGAAACTACAAGAGCCGCTCCCCCATCGCTTGTTGTACATATTTCTAGCAGTCGAAGTGGGTCTGCGACGATAGGAGACGCTTCAATATCCTCGTTTGTGAATGTTTTGGTAAATCGTGCATTGGGATTTTTTGATCCGTGAAGAGAGTTTTTAACTTTTACAGCAGCGAAGTCCTCTTCTGTATCTCCGTATAAAGCCATTCTTCTTCTAGCGAATAATCCAAAGTAAGCAGGATTTGAAAGGCCGAGCAGCCGAAATCGCAACCAGTCAACATCTTGGGGGCGGTCACCAGGGACAGGTGCGAACATGCCTTTTGGAACCTGGTCGGCACCCACAACAAGAGCAACATCGCAAATTCCAGAAAGGATCTGTGCACGCGCGATAGATAATGCGGTTACGCCTGAAGCGCAAGCAGCATAGCTTGATGCGAGCTGAGCTCCTTGAAAACCAAGTGCATTTGCAAACGTAGAGGCAGAAACCCATCCAGGGTAGCCGTTACGGACGGTGTTGGCTCCTGAGACAAATTGGATCTCATCCCAATCTACATCCGCATCTTTGAGTGCTGATCTCGCAGCATGGACACCGAGATCAACGAACGATTTTCCAACAAATTTACCCCATGGGTGCATTCCAGCACCAAGTATGGCTATTTCTCCTACGCTCATTCGCGTCCCCTTCTAAAAGGTTCCCATTTCCAAACCATATATTGATATTCATCATCTTCATACAAAACATCTAAAGCGACTTGAACTTCCATACCGACCTGCATATCTCTAATTTGAATGCCGGGCATCATCTGGCCGCAAACGACCATACTTTCTTTTTCTAATTCCACGGCTGCAATTACAAACGGTTTGAATGGCTCGTCAGTTATAAGATACGGAAGGGCAGGAGGGTAATCAGCTGAGGTGTAGCTCCAAACTTTACCCTGTCTAGTAAGAGCGACCTCCTCCCTATCCTCATTTGCTGGAGCTTCTGGGTCATTTCCTCCTAAATCCTTAGGAAAGTAATAACTCCCAGACGTCTTAGACCTTCCGCCAATCAAGGCGGGGGCATCAGGGTCCATGGTAAACATTCCTTCTACGGCTGGCACTTTCTTCTTACCCATATCCGCATTCTAGAGGCACTTCAGGCGGCTTTTTGTGACTTTGCGTTATCAAGTCTTGTAGAATCTAACAGTGAAAGTTGAGACTCTCGTCGTTACTGACTTAGATGGTACTTTGTGGTTCGATGGAGAAGAGTGCCACCCCTCTTCATTGACAGCAATTGACGAACTAAAAAAAAGAGGGATTCCCCTATTAATAGCTACTGGTCGACGTCTAAGAAGTGTGACCGATGCTTTCAAACGCTACAAGCTCAGTAATCAAGCAGTCCTTCTAAATGGATCTCTTGGTTATTGTTTTGAGACATCTTCGAACTTTTTCCTTCAAGAATTCCCAATAGAAAGTGAGTTACGAATTAAAGAGATCTTTAATGATTGCTCTCTATCTCCCTGTTTCTACGCAGACGATAGCTATGTTTACGTCTCTTCGCCAACAACTAGTAAAGGTCATCTTGAAGTAATCGGTGCTGACCTAGTCGAAATTGATGATTTGGATCTATTTCCTGCAGATAAAAAGATTTTAAGTTTTTGCATACTTGGTATCGATAAGTCTTATCTAGAGAGAGCAGCAAATATTATTTCTAGAGAATCTTTAGGGACAGTCGCTTATTATGAAGACAGGCTATTTGGGAAACACTCCATGATGGTTCAGCCGCCATCTACATCAAAGTGGACCGGCGTAGTAAACTGGTGTGACTACTTCGATATTCAGCCTTCCAAAATCATTGCTATTGGAGATGCGGGCAATGACAGAGAACTATTAGAAGGTGCAGATGTATCGGTGGTAGTAGAAAGATCGGAACAATATTTACTTGAAATGGCAGATTACGTTATACCTCCCCCATCAAAGGGTGGTTGGGCCAACGTGCTAAATCTAATTTAGTGAACAGAAACTAAAAATCGTTTTCTTGATCAGCTAGCCATTCTTTCTTCACTTCTCGCCAAGCTTCATCTGTATGATTTCTTCGCCAATAAGGAGAAATTGAAGCGGTTTCAGGGTCAACTTGTTTTTCACTTAACAAGTACTTTCGTAACTCTCGAACTTCACCTGCTTCGCCATGGACGAAAACGTCGAAAGTTCCCTTTAAGAAATCAAATTCTTTGATAGCAGTTAATAATAGTGTCGAAGGATCAGGTGCGTTTTTACGATGAAGCCACTTTACGTCAACAGTTGCGTCCGAGTGGAGTGGTACTTCGAATTCCGCACTGTCTACGACGAGAAATACCACACAGCGATCATTAGCGTTTAAGGTTTCAAGTGAAGCGCTAATTCCAGGAATTGCGGTTTCATCACCTGCAAAGAAGTGCCAATCGACATTTGGGTTAGGAGAATAGCTGCCATTTGGTCCTTTAAACTGAAGTCTGTCTCCTTGATTAGCTCGTTTTGCCCAAGGTCCGGCGTATCCGCTATCACCATGAACAACGAAGTCTATAGTGAGTATCTTTGCGTCGTTATCCCATTTACGGACTGTAAAACGTCTCGGTCTAGGCCGAAAGTCGTCACCCAGACCACGAACTTTATCTAGGTCAAACGGAATAGAATAAGGAGCATCAGCGGGAACGAAATAGCCGTTTATGTATTGGTCTGTGTACTCAGTTGGCTCAAAATCATCAAGTTCTCCACCAGCAAATTGCACCCGAATCATGCCGGGAGTAATACGCTCTATGTCTATAACTTCTGCAAACATGTGGTCCTTCAATCTCTGATTAACTTTAGTAATAAGTGTTGCGTGGGTCTATTTCTGATTATTACAATTATTCATTAGTTTTTTCTCCTTGATTTCACCATTTTTTCTTATCCCTATACCATCATTCCGTACGTAAAGATAAAGTCATGGAGGCGAGATGTCGATTTCTTCCTGGGATGATTACCCTATTCATCAGACAGCAGAATACATTCGTCATCCGGCTACAAGTGATCGGAATTTCTACGACCGCTATTACTTTAATATGCATGGATCTAGCGATGAAGTGATGGCAATTTTCGGAATCGGCCAATACCCTAATCTGGGTGTTGCCGATGGTTTCCTAGCGATTGGCACAAAGGAAGATCATCGGGTTATAAGAGCATCAAGACCGCTCCGCGATAGATCCAATCTAAAGGTTGGGCCCCTTGAGATTCAAATATTAGATCCATTAACTGCTATTAGATTTATCTGTGATGATAATGAATGGGGCGTAAGTATGGACGTCCAATGGGAAGCATCTCAGGCACCTTTAGAAGAACCAAGACAATATCTTAGAAGAGAAGGAAAAGTAGTGTTCGACACTCAGAGATTCGCCCAAATGGGACGGTGGACAGGAACTCTTTCAACACCAGACTCAACTTGGAATGCAACTCCGGACAAGTGGGGTGGAAGCCGCGATCGCTCTTGGGGAATCAGGCCTGTCGGTGAAAAAGAATCAGACGGGATACGACAGGGCGTTTCAGTTATGGAAGGGCTCTGGAATTATTTCCCAGTAGATTTTGGGGATCACTCAATAATTTATATGCTGCAAGAAACTAATGAAGGTGTTCGCGAGCTGGAAGAAGCAATGCGCGTTTGGACAGATCCTTCTAAGCCAAATGAGTGGCTCGGCAGGCCGGAATATGAACACGATATGGTTCCTGGTACTCGAATGCTTAATGGCTCTGTGATTTCATTTAGTGATTCAGATATTGTTATGAACTGCACTCCCCTCCTAGCAAACTTTGTAGCTATTGGAACAGGGTATGGCATTGAGGACGATTGGCGACATGGAATGTACCAGGGTCCAGATCCTGTAGTACAGGGCCTTCATTATAAGGTTGAGGATATAAAAGGCATTGGACAATATGGGGTCGTCGATCATGTAGGAAAATTTGAATACGACGGTCAGGTGGGATATGGATTGTATGAGCATGGGTTCTGGGGTCGGTTCGAAAAATATGGCTTAAACGATAGGGCTGCTGTATTTCCTGAATAGATAGAATCATTTTCGAAAAGTCGTGACATTCTGTTATGAATCGAGCTAGTCTGACATTGGTCAATGATTGACTACGGGAGAGTTCAACTTAGTTGGCGCCGAAGGAGCAAGGGTCCCCCCGAAACTCTCAGGCAAAAGTACCGTTTAGATCGACCAATCTGGAAAGAATGTTTAGTCGTTCACCGAAGGGGAAAGGCAAAAGCCGAAGCTCTCAGGTAGTAAGACAGAGGGGGACATAACTCTTGGCATCGAAAGGAAGTTATGTCTCAACCAGCGGATTTCTCTCGAAGACACATTGGCCTCAATCAAGAAAATGAGCTTTCTATGCTCAAATTTCTCAATCTCGAGTCTATTGATGATCTTATCGATAGGACAGTTCCAAAATCTATCAGGGATTTATCAGAAAATATTTCACTACCTCCAGCATTAAATGAAGTTCAAGCTATCGAACGACTTCAAGAGATCGCAGCACTGAATGTTGTCAATATCTCGATGATTGGACTTGGATATTACAACACCCATCTCCCAGCGGTGATACAGCGTAACATTTTAGAAAATCCTGCATGGTATACGGCATATACCCCTTACCAAGCAGAGATATCACAAGGAAGGCTTGAGGCGTTACTTAATTTCCAAACGATGGTCTGTGATTTAACAGGGTGTGATATTGCTAATGCTTCACTTCTTGATGAAGCAACGGCAGCCGCAGAGGC
>CETB01015846.1_pt1 | contig 15939 bp, 16 predicted proteins | sample 356381 | NCBI WGS metagenome assembly CETB01 (sample SAMEA2622545, study PRJEB7988) | marine metagenome | biome: marine biome (ENVO:00000447); feature: deep chlorophyll maximum layer (ENVO:xxxxxxxx); material: "saline water (ENVO:00002010), including plankton (ENVO:xxxxxxxx)" | depth 155 m | reverse complement strand
TCACTTTCTTCACTTGACAACCAATCTTCTACACTACGGCCCATGTACAAGGGTTGAACAGCATAATGTTAGTTATTATGTAGAAATTAAAATTAATCTCGGCAGAAATAGAACTTTTTTGACATGATTTTTAGTGTAATTACGCTCAACGATTAGTAAGAATTACAAATTTAAGATTGTTCGAGTATTTCATGGGAGAAATAGGCATCCTGCTAATGAATGTCGGAACTCCAGATCAACCAACAATTAGTTCAGTCAGAGATTATCTTCGTGAGTTTTTGTTAGACCCTGATGTCATCGATATACCCGCACCTTTACGCCACTTGTTAGTAAGAGGAATAATTCTTAGATTCCGACCGAGGGAAATCGCACCACGCTATGCTAGTATTTGGATGGAAGAAGGATCTCCATTACGTGTTTATACTTCGAAAATAGCCCAAGCCCTCGAATCCAAATTGGAGAATGTGGCATGCGAAGTGGGAATGCGATATGGTAATCCAAGTATTAAGAGTGGATTAGAAAGGTTGAGAGATAGAGGAGTGAAGAAAGTTCTGTTAGCACCACTATATCCTCATTATGCTCAAGCTACTACTGAATCATCTCTAAAGCATGCTAACAAGAAACTGAAAGAAATCGGATGGTCTCCTCAAATTGCTAATTTGCCTCATTTTCCTGACGACCCTGCATTTATTCAACCGTTAGCGGAATCTTTGAGACCATTGCTAACCGAAGAAACACATCTGTTATTTTCATACCATGGATTACCAATGTCACATATTAAACGTGCAAAAAAACTTGGGATTCCAAATTATTTTGAACACTGCAAAGATACAACTTCGTCTGTAGTAGATTATTTGCAGATTGATAACTCTAAATGGTCATTAAGTTTTCAGAGTAGGTTGGGACCAGTTAAATGGTTAGAACCATCTACATTAAAGGAGGTTGAAAAGTTAGCAAAAAATGGAAGTAAAAAAGTTGTAATCGCATCTCCTTCCTTCATTGCTGATGGGCTAGAAACTCTTGAAGAATTGAATATTGAAGTCAAAGAGCATTTCATGAAGCACGGGGGTGAAGAATTGGTAGTTGCAAAATGCCTTAACGACTCTCCTGAATGGATTGAAGGTTTGACGGTTCTAGTCAATAATTCACTCAAGGTTTTTCATCAGATAAATTAGGTATTCTTAAGATGAATATTGTACCTATAACGGCCAATATCAAAGTAGAATTTTTCGAAATTGGAGGTGCACTATCAGGAATTGCAATTAAAACTGCAAATAAAACGAAGAACCATAGTGTACTCAATATCACTGGCTTACTTTTTTTGGGAATTCCTTTACCTTCACGATAATTTTTGACATGTTCTCCAAATAATCTATTATTTATGATCCAATCGTAAAACTTCTGACTTGATTTAGCAAAACAAGCTGCTGCTAAAATCATTAGAGGGGTTGTAGGCAATCCCGGAATAACAATGCCGATTATTCCAATCACCATAGATAAAAATCCGAAGGAAAACCAAACTATTCTACTTAAAAGAGAGCGATTCAAATCAACACGATGAACTGAATACACCTCATCGCCAACCATGTTTGGCCCCATTCACATGTGTATGTAATACCTAGCACAGATTGTTCTATACAATCGCTGAGGAAATTGAATTGAACCTTGATTAATCAACTAATATTAACGCAATAAAAATTTGATACATTCTATTACGGGGCCGAGTCTGGATTCAGCATTTGAAGAGACTTCATTATGGTCCAAGTCTTTGGCTGAATCACCAGGTTCACGACCTGCTGCCCAATTGCTAGATACGAGTATGGCTGCATAAGGAATACCTAATTCCGCAGCTAATTTGCACTCCCTTGGCATAGTCATACCGACTACTTCTCCACCTAATTTCTCGATTGCATCGATCTCTGCACTTGTTTCGAAATGAGGACCTTGTGCTAGCCAGTAGGTACGACCTAGCCTAAGTTCAGGTTGAATTTTTGAAAGAACGGTTTCCAGTAACTTGTTCATCTCGGAATCAAATGGTTGGGTCATTGAAGTAAATTTCACATCATCTTCAAAAAATGACATATCCACTCCGGTGAAATCAATATATTGAGTCGCAAAACCGACTGAACCTGGTGGGAAATCTTTGGGAATAGTACCAACTGAGCATACCGCTAGAATAGCGTCAACACCTGCACCTGCCATGGCTTGCATATTCGCTCGATGATTTATTCGATGGGGAGGTGTTGTACCATCTCCATGATGTCGCTCAATAAAAATCAATTCAGCGGAACCACTCTTCACACAAAGCATTGGCACTTGACCAAAATCTGTCTGAGCAATGATATTGTCACTACGTGTAACTTCTATTTCATTAGTAGCAAGGCTAGTCATAGCCGTGCCGCCAATGATACCTAAGCGCATCATGGCTCAACTCACTCAAGAAGGCGAGCAACGATATCTGCCTTGGTACCAGAAGTTGCGACTCCTGCTGCCTTTGCTCTTTCTACAAGTTCATCCTTCTTCAGCTTCATCAAAGATGCTTCAGATTCACCAGATGGCTCATCTGCAGTTGCTTCTTCAGCTTCGGGTTCAGATTCTTCAGCAGAAGTTTCTACATTTTCCTCTTCAGAAGGTGTCTCTGTTACTTCTTCCTTTTCGGAAATTGATTCCATTGCTTCAGCGGCAGCAAGTAAATCTCCATCACCAGAGTTTTCTTCTTCCTCAGCCGCTTCCAATGCTGCGGCCTTCTTTGCCTTCAATTCGGCTTCTTGGCGAGATTCTTCAGCATGGATTTCATCCAATGTTGGTCCCTTTTCAGACACTACACCGGTCTGCAGCAACTGACTCTTACGAATTACTACGTTGCGACATGGATAGATTGACTTAACAGCATTTCTGATTTCAGTTTCTAGGTCACCGCCAAGCATTGCTTCCTGTAATTTTGAATAATTAGACTTAGAAGCAAATGCACGAATTATATCAGCAGATTTTGCTCGCATTGCTTGCTTAACTGAGGTCTGGCAACGGCGCTCAGTAATCATCAATGGTTTCATTCTAACCAGGAATCCATCTGTGGTTACAACATCAACAACATCGTCAATCTTTCCACGGTATCTGCGGATTTGACGGCGTGTGTGATCGGACTGGTGTGAATGTCCAACGAATGTTGTCAAAGCATCCTGTCCCACTACATCTGTAACACGGAATCTCAGAAGAACGTGCATCTTAGTGAAATCGCCGCTGAATTCTTGTTGGGTCATCTCGTATACGCGACCCATGATATGTTCATCAGTTTCTCCGATTGTTTCTCCTATGCGCTTGAAGTTCCAAGGGTGTCGTGGTGCACGGATTGTGAACCATCTTTTGTTCTTCCACTTATCTCGCTGCTTACGTGCTGCTGCACGTGCCTTTGCACTCAACTTCTTTGCCATACGGATCAACTCTCAGATTGCGGGGGCTACCCCACTTGCAGCCTTCCGACCAACATGGCCTATATGAAAGGGATAGATGAACAAAAATCCACCCCTACGGGGTGTTTCACCAGCCTCTTTGGTCTAAGCGAACTTCAAGAGTCTCTAATTCATCTCCGCGCATTGGTGCACCAGCCATCATTCCCATGGCTTCAGCAACCTTGTCTGGGTCATCAAAGTGAGCGGTTGCCATAACAATAGCATCTGCCATTGTCTTCGGGTCCTCAGACTTGAAAATACCAGAACCTACGAAGATTCCATCAACGCCCATTTGCATCATTAGTGAAGCATCTGCTGGAGTGGCTATACCACCCGCACAGAATGTCACAACAGGTAGCCTTCCTAAGTCAGCGACCTCAACTAGAATATCTCTTACACTACCGTGCATCTCATCATCTATTTCTCCAAAGGGAGTGATGTTGGAAGTTCCAGGAAGTTTGCTGGATTCTGCCAAAACTCTGTATCGATTCATTATCATGTGAGCCGCATCATCTAATCCTGCGTCATCCAAAGTTTGCACCTGACGAATTTCTTGGTCAATCAGTCTAGCGTGAGTAACAGCAGCCACGACATTTCCTGTTCCTGCTTCGCCTTTAGTTCGAATCATTGCTGCTCCTTCATAGATTCGCCTGACAGCCTCACCTAATCCAGTAGCACCACAAACGAAAGGAATGTCATGTGCATTCTTGTTAATATGGAAATAAGGGTCTGCAGGAGTAAGAACTTCTGATTCATCTACCATGTCAACCCCTAAAGCCTGGAGAACTTGTGATTCAGCTTCATGTCCAATTCTAGATTTAGCCATAACTGGTATAGAAGTACAATCAATAATTCCAGTAATCATGTCAGGGTGCGATGTTCTAGCAACTCCTCCTGATTTTCTGATGTCTGCTGGAACTCTTTCTAGTGCCATTACTGAAACTGCACCTGCAGTCTCGGCTACTGATGCCTGTTCTGGAGTAACAACATCCATAATTACTCCACCTTGAAGCATGGATGCAAAGCCACGCTTTAGCAAATCGTCAGCGTGACGGAGAGACTTGATATCGTTGTCAGTGTTCATTGCCATCAAACCCCCCTGCGGGATTTACTTCATGAATATATGTTCTACTTCGGGATTTAATCGCCAAGCACTGGAGTTTCTCCAGTCGCGATTTCAGCATCTACGGATTCTTCCTCATTACGGTCGATCCATTCCTCTTCATCATCTGGAACATCCGTGTCAGCAAAGATTGCGTCTACTGGGCACTCAGGCACACATGCTCCACAATCAATGCACTCGTCTGGGTCTATGATGAGATAGGTCTCTGCTTCTCTGAATGCTTCAACTGGACATACAGCAACGCATTCCTGATATTTGTGGTCAACACATCCGGATGTAACTACATGAGTCATATTAACGCCAACTAAATTGTCGTCAAAGTATTAAGATATAATGGCTTGCTCAGGCTCATAAATTTTTAGGGCAACCTAATTCAGTACATCGTTTATAGCCTTATCCAAAGTTTCGTTAGCCACAGTAAATACATCTTGACCTGGATAAACCTCTAACTTTGCTCGTCCTTTCACCGTCGGTCGATTTCCGGGAACGGTTAGAACAAGTCTACCGGCAATTAGTTCTATCAAGTCTAGACGAATGTGAAGGACATTATCATCATCCATCCGGGTTGACAATTCTGATTTTAATTTGTTCAGAACATCTACTCCCAAACGAGATAGTGATTTTGTCGCTTGACCACGGCGCTTGAGTTCTGCAGTAACAATATGTAACGCTGAGCCATGATAGGAATTCATTCGCTCAATTTCAATAGCATCATCATCATCCACTAGCCATGAAAGAGCGGCGGCATGAATGTACTCATCTTCAAGCCCGCTTGCTGTGGACTGCCAAGACACATGGTGTACCCCCATACACATCTCGAATCACTGGTAGATGATGAGGATTGTCAATCTAGTGGGTGGTCAACACCTTCTTCTCCAAGAGTCCATTGCAAAGTCTTGATTACACCATCTAGGGCTTTATGATTGCGAGCGGCTTCTTTCATCCCGTCTCTGTCACCGTCTTTACTGCATTGATCGAACCATTTCTTCCACTGTTCACGCCTTGCAATAGCTTTGTCCAACATTTCTTCGATTTCACTCCAAGAACGGTCGTAACTTCGGACAGGAACACGCCCCTTTCCATCGCTCATGCGCAGCGGCGATATTCTAGGGTATAAGAAGCAGACGCCGACTTGTCACTCAACGCCTGTCGTTTTCCAAATCGATTACAATATGATTCCCATCGCCAATTACACAATTTAGAATCCTAGAATCAACAACAGAATTTTCTCCGATGATTGATGATTCTGAAACTCCATTAATTCTAGAATTTGACATTACTACCGAATCCACTACTGCCCCATTCACAGAAGCACCTTCCAAAATTACTGATTTTGAGATGTGACCGCTTACGGATGCTGAACTGCTAATGAAAGAGCCATCTGGAAGGACTTCACCATCTGGCATTGGGAATGGTAATTCATCTCTTCTCTCTATTAGAGCCATTTGTGCATTATGTAATTCGAATGGATGCCCGACATCGAACCAAATACCATTCACCGTCTTTGCATACATTGGCCATCCTCGAGACAAGACATCTGGAAACAACTGCTTGGAAAAATCATATTTTTCTCCCTCAGGGACTAAATCCATAACTTCCGGTTCGATGATGTATAATCCTGCATTAATGAGGTTCGAAAATGCCTCTTCCGAAGTTGGCTTTTCTTTGAATTTAGCAATGTATCCTTCAGAAAGGCTTGAGTCGATTTCTCCTTTATTTTCTGTTGAAAGACCTACGATTCCAAACTCAGTAGGATTTTCTACTTCCCAAAGTGCCATGGTAACCTTAGCCCCAGAATTTCGATGTGCATCCAGCAAATCTACGATATCGAAAGATGCTACAGAATCTCCTGAACCGACAACAAAGGTTTCTGTCAATTCATCTGAAAGTAATTTGACACTACCTGCAGTACCCATCGGAGAGTCCTCTTGATTGACTCTGCTCTGCGAATCCCATGTACTAACATGGGAAACTAACTGTTCGCCTTGATAACCAGTAGTTACGATTATTTGTGACAAACCTGCTGCAACCATTGCATCCTTGACGTAGTCAATTACTGGCCTTCCAAGCACTGGTACCATCGGTTTAGGTCGGTTAGCAGTCAATGGCATCAGACGGGTGCCTCGGCCCCCGGCCATGATAATGCCAAGCAGAATCTCACTTCCTTCCACGAGATGCAGTCATGTCAACTCGACGCATTCCTTTCTTCTTGTCTGAGCGCCCTTTCTTACCTGAAACACCTGCCCGATCTCCAGACATTGTGCCCCCGAAAGTAAGCGAACCTGCACTAAGCAAGTGGTCTACCATTGAATCAGCAACTTTTCCATCTTCAGCTCCGGTCTTCATTTCTTTTGATACCGATGCATTGTGGTCAGTAATCCAGGACTCTCTTTCTTCGCGAGCAATCTTTAGTTTATCACGCGCTTCGTTGACTTCCTTCATCATTTCAGTAATCTTGGCATGTACTTCATCTGCCTTCTCTCTGCACGCTAGGAACTCTTTGTGGAAGCGGTCTCCTTCGCCTTTCAGGAAATCACGATGGGCAAATAATTCATCCAATTCTTTGCTCATGCCCTTAGCACGTTCTAGACACTCTACGAACTCCTTGTGAGCAGCATCGGCTTCAGCCTTTAATTGAGCAATTGCTTCATCACGGTTGGACAAATCTACTTTGATTAGTTGAAGTTTTTCAACCTCGGGTTCCAACTCTTTCATACGGCGACGCATATTTTTGATTTTATCCATAGTCTCCTTTTCTTTCTTAGAAGACATACCACCACGTGTTTCGTAGGTCTTTTCCATATTATCGACCTCGCTAGACAACTTGTTGAATTCAAATGAAGCAGATTTCTTGTTATCTTTATCTCCTCTCTGCGCCTTGGACTGACCTATTAGATCACGAATCTGTGCCTGTATAGCGTCTCTGCGCTTCTTGTGCAGATTTTGTTCTGCTCTGATAGCCTTGACTTCAGCTACAGACATATCCAACTTTTCACGGTGCTCTTTGTACTGTGCTTGAATTGCATTTCGCTGCTCAGCAAAGCGCTTTCCCTGCTCGTTGTGGTTATTTCTACCATCGCGTAACTTACGAACTTTCGCTTCCATCTGGTGTAGATGGTCCCGTAGGTCTGTATCCGGTCGAGGTTCCTGACTTTCAGGCTCGGTCATGGTTTCTGCGACAGCGTATTGGATTTCAATGCTACGATTAGAAAATAGAATCAAGCATTTGCTAAAACAGCCATTAATTGGAAGATAATTGAGCCTGCAAGTCCGATACTACCAATGAGATATGAAGTCAGAGAACTTGTGTTCCGTAACCAATTTACAAACTCTGGGCGGACCCTGACATTGATCTGACGTCCGACAAGTAAATCTCCGCTAGTATTCTCTAATCTGATGGAAACACTCGCTTCACCTGTTCGTTCAGGAAGAAGAGTCTGCCAGGCAATGGTTCCATCTCTTAGTAATCCAGACATTCTGCCAATAATGTCATCATCGCCTTCACTAGAAACAGGAACTGCTTCATTTGGCCACCATGACTGCTCTCCCGGTTGAAGATTATACCTCAATGCCAGATCATGCGGCCTAAAATCTGGGGAATGAACGCGTAATACAACCGCCCTTTCTTTGTCCGACAAGTTATGGATGTAGCAGAATAGATTCGCTTTCTCAGTCACTATGTTCTCTAAATCAACATCGAATAATAATCCATCCATATCGACTTTCTTGCCAACTGCTAAATCTTGTTCTAATCTTTCAATCAATCTATAAAACGCTGGATTGGTACGCATAGAGCGGGCGAATAAGGAATCCCAAAGACCTTCATTGAACACTTTGTGCTCTAGTATTGATTGTACGCCTTCATCTGTTAAAATCTCAGTTAACTCAATACTTGTAGTTGAGCGATCGATACTACCTTTGTACCTTCTATGCATTAACATCAAAAATTTCTCACGACCGAACTCTCGATCAACTTCGTCTCGAGAAAATGACTCAAAGTCTTGTAAGAAATCTTCGAACTTACTTCTGAGTAATGGATCCATTTGTGTTCGTAACATTTCATTGTACGCCATGTCCAGAGTTGAGGGATGGATTGGAGCAACATATGCAGACAATAAACCATCGTCAGTAACCATGTTGAATTTACGGTTCCTGGTTGACAAATGTTGACCGAATGCCATGGTTACTAGAGATGCACTCGCGAGTAGTCCTCTCTGTGCAATTTTGGAATCTGAATCTAGGAATGCAACTGCTCCTGAAATTAATGTTGCTAAAATCCCCATCCAAAGTGCAGTATTGTGACTTGTCATTGTACGAGAAATCAAGCCATCGACTGAAGAATATCCATGCATACTGGTAACAGGACGATGAGATTCAGCAGCCGCATAAACTTCTGAACGGAACACTTGCCTAGTCAACTTAACTCGGAATCTATGCAAATACAATCCGCTACAAAATCCAATAAGTATTGTTGATGAAATTAAAGTAAAACCTGTAGACAAATCAAAACCAACTGTTGGTTCAATATTATCTAGCCACCATGAAGGGCTAACTCCTTTGTAAGCCCATGCCCCGAAAAAGAATAGTAGAGAAAAACCAGGTAATAGCAGTACTAATCTAATTCCTTCGGTCAAAAATTGACTATCTATTCCATGAAACTTTTCTTCTCGAGAACGGAGTATATCCAATTCTTCAGTCATCAGTAAGCCTCAAGATAATTTTTTCAGCTAACTCGTTAGAAATCTGAAGTTCTTTCCCATCACAGAAAAGGCCTGCATCTGTTCTTGAAATTTCACACCCTACTTCCACGCCACATTTTTTGATAATATCTCTATCAACGGAAGTTGTCAAAATCAAAATAATCTCTCCTGAATGTGAATTTTCCAAATCTAGAATAGATGAAAGTTTGGACTTAACATTCAATTTTTCTGCAATCCTTGAATGCGCAGGGGGTATATTGCTTCCTGAAGGATCGACTTCAGGATTTCCTAAGAGTAGCGAGATACATAATTCCAATTCATCGTTAAATGCATGTTCCAATCGGCATGCAGTTTCGTGGACATCACCTTCGAAGGGCAATAAAGTGAGAAGAACTTCTGCAAGTCGATGCCTTCTCTTCATCATCATACCATGTTCAAGTCCCGTCGGTGTTAAACAGGCTCCTTTGTACGGGACGTAATCTACAAAACCGTTCTTTGCTAATCTTTGTATCATCTCTGTAGCAGAAGCCGGTGAGACGTCTAGATATTTTGCAAGATCACCATTACGTACTCTTTCCCCAGGAAACTTTTCCTGAAACTGGTATAGAGTTTCTAGATATTCGTCTTCAAATTCTTGAAAGTGCCCGGTTACCATAATTATCCCTCATTCGGCCCTCGCTTCAAATATGGTCTGACAGGCGGGACATTTTGCTTTTGCTGGTCTGCGTTCGTATGGGACTTTCAATTTGCGGGCACATTTTGGACATGCAAGTATATCGTCTTTGGATGACGACCATAATTGCTCTGTTTCCATTTCCTCATCACTATCGGCTTCTTCATTTGATGGCTCTTCTGAGTCAACATCATCTTCTGATTCGCCTTCCACATCAAATTTTGTATCGCATTCAGGACAACGCACTCCACCTGAGTAAGTACGAGGAACATTTAGCCTACGGTCACAGGATGGGCACGCAACTTCGACCTTCTCATCCTTTTTCTGAGATTTTTTGTCCTTCTTTTTCTTTACTTTCCCATCCTTAGGAGAGTTCTTGATTCTAATTGCAAAAATCAGGACCATTCCAAGAACTAGCCCTCCAAGAATCCCACCCCATGGTATAGAGAATTCTTCACCAGAAGATTCTACCACTTCTGAGGATATCATGACCTGATCACTTACTGATTGCCCATCTACGTGCCATGTTACTGTAATCTTGACATTATCACCAGCAGGCCATGTAACTATCGAACTGGTATCAATAGAGCTGGAAGTTAATTCCGGACTTACATCTGAAGCTAGTATCTTACCTCTGTCATCTGTAATCACAATTTGACCTTGAGGAACATTACCTTCTCCCGAATTAACTAGAGTGTAGAAAACCGTAACTTTAGAGTCGAGACTAGGAACTTTGGGCTGTGTGGATGGATTTACAGTAATTTGTGGTGTAATCGAGTATTGAGGAATATCGAATTCATCACCCGTATACGAGCCGAATCCAATCGTCCAACCGCTTTCGGCTACATCTGCGAAAACCTTCTGTCCACTCTGGAATCCAATGTTCATTGAGCCATACGTCCTTCCAGGCAATAAATTCCTCTCTTCAACGATTCTATCGCCTTTCAAACCATCTTGGATAACTCCAAAATCGAGAATTACCAAACGTTCCCTTCCATCAGACAAGTCTACTGCCCATGAGATTTCCATGCCGTCTTCTTCAACATCTACACTTTCTATCTGAATTGAGATTACTTGAGATGAGAGTACAGGAATTTGAATTGAACCTGAAAGATTTGTGTCTACTGCTCCATCTGGACTGAAGACTGTCCAGTTAACTACATGATCACCAGCTGTGGTAAATGAGAAATCATGGCTAACTTCTCCAGCCTTTCCTTTATCCAATGTTGTTGAAGAACCATTCATTGTAGCACCATCGATTTCTATCTGCATCATTGCGCTACCAGTTGCATCCCCTTCATTTCTAAGAAGTAGTGAGAGAGTAATTTCGTCCCCAGCATGCCAAGGACCACCTAACAAAGACGGAGTTGAATGCCCTGCTCCGATGAATATTGCTGAAGTCATTGAAACAATATCGGTTGCATTTTGAGTGAAACTTGTTCTTGCACCTTGAGTCGAGCATACTAATTCTCCAGGTTTAGCAGACATAGAGATAGTCGAATTAATAGTATTAGAAATTAGAACTGTAGTGTTAGAAAGATAGACTTGTTCTCCATCAAAGAAGCACACTAACTCTCCGGTAAAATTTGATTCGCCTGAATTGTAAGATGATAAAATCCAAGATATTTGTGACCCCGGTTCTGGTTCATTCAAACGTTCTAATTCTAATTCTAAGGCTGGTAATGGAGGTGGCCCAACTTCGAATTGGCCAGCATATACCTCATCGCTAGGTTCTGAATCAGCAGGACCTACTAATGAAGCGTTGACAAAATGATTACCTTCAGTAACTTGATTGGTCAAGAATGAGTAAATCTCTGTAGAATCGCCACTAATATTGACTGATTGTGAGTCAAGTGAAAATGAATCTACTGCGAGTTCAAGCGTTCCGTTCCAAATAACATCACCATCATTGATTACTGGAACATCAATCCTTACATAGTCTCCATCATTAATCGTCAAATTTCCTGAATCTGCACCTTGGGAATCAACAGGGTTGAAAATTGGGGTGCCAATCGAAATATCAAGAGGTCTTAACCGTTGAATTACTGAATGGTGTACAAGCCATTGATCTTGACCAGGAGTACCAATGTCTCCAGAAATAGTAACCGTAAGATTTGATAATCCTAGCGGAGCGTTACCCAACATGGTTTCGACATAATATTCGATTCCATCATTTACCAGAGCGTTTCCATTATCCGAATCGATAAGATTACCTTCCATATCTGCTAATGTAACACTCCAATTCACAGAAGCAGAATTAGCGCCACCAACTCCAACTAAGGTGATGTTAACTTCTATTGGACCCTCACCAATTTCGTTATTCCCAATAATGGTCACGGAATCAATTACTCCGCCATTACCTTGTGCCAATGGAACAAGAGCCATTGACAACAAAAATGCAACCATTATGGCTCGTCGCATGTAATACCCTCGGGGCTAGGGGGTTTTTCACATTCACCCACCCTATAGGGTGGGTCGTAGCCTTTATTCAAGAGAGTTGGGTGGGCGCAGTGATTCCAATGGATGCAAACGACCTGCTCGCGGTTTCGCCAAAACTTCTGGCGCAAGCAATTTTGCATCGCAGAGAGCGTCTTGCTGAAATTATTCCTGAAGATTTAGAGGAAAGAAAAGAGGAATTAATCGATGCAGAACCCAAAGCAAAATCTGCTAGGCAAGAAAGAGACAAAATCAACTCCAAAGTTGCTAGTCTAAAGAATGAAAGGGACTCTGCACAAAAGGAAGCCCGTGAATTGTTCGAGCGCTCAAATGAGATTCGCGAACAATTGATTTCAGAGGGTGGAATGAAAAACCCAGATCCTAAATGGGCGAAGGAAAAATTATCTGCAAAACTTCAGTCTTTAGAGAATCAACTGGAAACTAGTGCAGGAACGCACAAAACTGAAGAGAAATTCATCAATGAAATGAAGAATTTAATCAAAGAACATGAAGAATGGGTGGAAGAGAGAACAGCCTCACAACCATTGGTGAAGGAGATGAAAGATTCTCGTGACAAAGCACGTAAACTACTAGATTCCGCCCAAAAGGCACATGATGCGATGGTAGAATTGGCACAGTCAAATGAAGAGATGCATGAATCTTTCATGAAATGGGAAGGTGCAAGGACTAGAGCTGAGTCACGGACAATGCGCCTCTCTAACGCTCTTTCATCCAGCCAAGATGCTCTTGAATTCTGGAAAGTTAGAGTTGAAAATGATGATTTTGATGATTTATTGATTGATGCTAATCGAGTTAGGAATGGTGGCCAATCTTCCAAGGCAATTGCTCGAACACGCAAAATCGAAAAGGAATCTCGTCAAAACAAGGACCTAGGAGTTGAGGAAGAATGAGTGACAGGTGTGAGGTAACTGGACTATCACCTGAAAATGTAAACAAATTACAATATTTGCACTCGCATTTGAAAAATTCTCTAGAGATATCCGAACCATCTTCCGATGCATTGGAAGGTTTCAGTAAACCATTGCAATATACTGTCTCAAACCATAGAATCCACAATAGTGACATAAAACGTAGAGATAGCCTTTTCAATCATCTGAAAAAGAGTATTGCTTCAAAGTTCCATGGCTCGAAATTATCTAAGTTTGGGTCTGCTGAAAGTGGCCTATCACTAAAAGGTGGAGATTTCGATCTCTGTCTACAGATTCCAGACGCCAATGAGAAAAAAATCCTAAAGAAAATCGGCGGAATTCTTCGTGGTCAAGGAATGGAGGATGTACAAATTATATCTAGGGCCAAGGTTCCAATTGTGAAATTCGTAGACCCACGCAGTGGATTGCATGTTGACATCTCAATTAACAACACGCTTGCTTTACACAATACGAGATTACTGTCCAGTTATGCTAAAGCAGATTCAAGAGTGAAAGAATTAGCCATATGTGTAAAGCATTGGGCACTTCATAGAAACATTTCAGATTCTGTTAATGGGACACTTTCTTCATATGCTTGGTCGATTTTAGTTATCGACCACTTACTAAGCCAAGGAGTTGTTGCAAACCTTCAATCAGGAGAGGACAGAGTAGTTATTGAACTGGATGATTCTGAATATGACATCACCATTAATCCAGAAAATTCCCTGGACACAAAATCAGATACTGAACTACCGAATCTTTTGCATTCTTTCTTCACACACTTGGCAACAAGAGATTGGGATAATTCCATTGTTTCGATAAGAAATGGCAAATCAATTACTAGGGATTCTAAAGGTTGGATGAATGAAAAACCAAGCGCATTAGATATTGTAAACGACGATAAGGAAAACCCTCCAAGGATGGGGGAACATCACTTGGCTATCGAAGACCCGCTTGATACTGATCACGACTTGTGTCGCGTAGTTCGCGCTGAAGGAGAACTAAGAATTAGAAATGAGCTACTTAGAGCAGCCGTGATGTTTGGAAATGGTTCGACTTGGAAAGAAATTTGCGAGACCGTTGACTCAGAGAGATTGAAAGATTTGGAACCGATGGATATATTCCACGACCTAAGAGATAAAACAAACGATACTGTTCAAAACATGCTGGAAAAAACTCGTGCAGAAATGGACGCATTAGACCGACGCATCGATGCATTGGAAGTTGAAAGGCAGTCCAACCTTAGAATGGCAAAGGCCATGCGTGGAGTAATCGAGGAAACTTCCGATTTGAGAAAGGAACACAAGGCGATTATCGTAGGACTAAAGGGCAGAAATTCTGAAATTGATCAAATAAAGAAAAAGAGAGATAAAATCAACTCTGATGTCATCTTACCAATTCACATGATTGAAGATGAACTTTCCAAGGTTTACTCTAGATTGACCGAGGAACTTGACATTCACAGAGTTCCTTCATTAAAGAAGGAAAAAGAACAATTCTCATGGTTCATGGAACTTCAAGCGATGAATGGTAAAGCTAGGGAAGCAAGCGAATTACATCAAAAATTCATTCAACTTGTCAAACAACAAAAAGAAGAAATAAAGAAACTCAAAATTTACGAAACCAAACACGATGATGCAACTTCAAAGTTGTTGGAACAGGAGCCTCTATTGAAGGATAAGAGCATTAATTCCAAAGAAGTTGGTTCTTACGACCGACGAGTGCATAATATTCAGAAAGCCCTGAGGCAAAGACGTGGAGAAATGCATAAACTTCGAAGAGAAGCGGGAAGATTAGATGCTTGGTTGCGTAAATCTAATTCTCAATCCGGTAATAGAAAACAAGGAAAACGTAAAGGTGGCAAAGATAAGAAACCAAAACAAGATTCTGGACCTATGACTCTAGGGGATATTTCGGGATTATTGTCAGGGATGAACACGGAATCATCTTCCAAGAAAACAAGAAAGGTCAGTTCAAAGAAAGCGGGTATGCGCAAGATGGGTGACCTATCTGCACATCGAGGATCTAGGGGCCAATTCAAGAAGAAAGAATGAAAATGATGTGGCCCATCACGATTCAATGGAAGCAAGATGGTGTTTAGGACCAAGTCCCAAGTCACTCGATAAAGCAACTATTGAACTGGTCAAGCAATTATTCTTCGACCAAACCGGAGAGAAATATGTAGAAGCCTCGGTAAAGAGTTTACCAATTCCTGAATGGGGAGGAAATCTTGTATTGCTGGATTCCAACAATATGATTAGAGGATTGCTGTGGGCAAATAAATTCAATGAAAAAAGAGTGAGAGTAGTAGCGTTTGCAATCGATTCGGATTACAAAGGAAATGGTTTCGGTTCGCAAGCCTGGGACATGCTAGTTGAGGCTGCCCGAAGTGGCGGGCATTCAGAAATCCAATTAGAGGTCAGAGGAGACAATCAATTCGCTATTGAATTCTATAGAAGAAGAGGTTTAGAAATAGTTTCTACTCTAGAGGGATACTATAATGCGGGCTTAGGTTATGTTATGCGCGGTAAAATTTGATGCAAATAGTCATGACCTTCCAATTACTCAGGCTTAGTGTGGGCAACACTATCATTGCAGATTTAGTCGACAATGAATGCATTCTTTCAGC
>CETB01002604.1_pt1 | contig 15990 bp, 13 predicted proteins | sample 356381 | NCBI WGS metagenome assembly CETB01 (sample SAMEA2622545, study PRJEB7988) | marine metagenome | biome: marine biome (ENVO:00000447); feature: deep chlorophyll maximum layer (ENVO:xxxxxxxx); material: "saline water (ENVO:00002010), including plankton (ENVO:xxxxxxxx)" | depth 155 m | reverse complement strand
CAGTATCCTGCAATAGTTGCCGATGGGGCTATAGGAGCCATTACAGACCTTTCCAAAGTAGCGCTAATCGTTACTGATGGAGATGGCACACCTCATTTAGAAAAGGCGCTGAATAAAGGAATTCCAATCTGTTTGCACGCACATGGGGATAACCAGGAATCATGGACCCGTATTCTCTCTCTGATTGATGAAAACCAAGAAGTCATCTTGACTCACCAAACTCCATATCATATCGATGGAATGCATAACCCCGGAGGATTTACCGATGGTGACCGCGCGGTATGTATTGCACTAGCATTGGGTGCAACTGATGTAGAATTAGTTGGATTCTCGATTAATGATGTAGGGCAATGGTCTGGAGTTACAGATGAAAAACGAAAACTAATCAAGTTGAAGTGGATGAATAAAGTGTTGCAAATTCTTTCTTTGAGGGTTAATAATGAAGAATAGTTACTGGTTGTGGATAATCGCTTTGATTGTGGTAAACGCCGGTTGGTATACGGTTAGTCAACAGGGCGCGACCCAAGAAATAAACAGACCTGGGGCCGACTTTTCTGATTCTCGTGATGCAGAACTTTCGAGCCTTGTCGGCTCTGAAGTAGAATATGAAATAGAACACTGCTTTGACTCAACCAATGGAGGAGTATACAACGCCAGTATTACTGTTAATCAGGGCTCGAAGACACTTTATTCATGGAATGGTACTACCGACGAAGGTTGTGTGATGTATTCCTCTACAGCCGAAGAAGGAGATATCGTGGTAATCACCTACATCGAAGAAGGTGTAGAAGCAACAACGACTTTGACAACCTGGCCATTGAAGAACGCCTTTACTATTGGATTGATTATATTCTCAATCGGTACTGTTGTGATTGCTTTTGGTGAAACTTTTGTGCGTGCAATAATCAAGAAGAAAATTGACCAGGAGCCCTCAGAAACTACAGTTCAAACCTCATCTTTTACAGAGCCGAGCGGTATTTGGCAAGACCCACTAAGACCGAATTAATCATAGGAAATCAGCCAAGCTCAATTGTTTGGCATTATCGTTATTGAATAGGCTTTCAACACTTTCTGCAAGCCATTCAACATTCTGCCGAGTATATTGATCTACACCATAGGTTTCCATAACGTGTTTTGTGACTTTGATATATTTTCTAACGGCACCTTCAGTAACTGTTAGTGCAAGGTTTCCGTTACACATTTCACCTTCGGATTTGCGCACACCGAAAGCGCTCATTCCTCTCCCAGTTTGTTTCGGAGGTTGAATGCACTTAGCAGCGAGAGGCATTCTACGATAGGAATGGCCACACTTCAAGCAACGAACTTTTTGTCTAGTGAATGCAACAAGATTTCCTCTTAGGTCTGGCAAGAAGTGTGAGCGAATTACACTTGATGCAACAGTGCGAACATTCACCCCTCGAAGTCTATGACCTAGAGATAGTTGTCCATTCATCTTGTCAATCATGGTTTCTAGAGTCTTGTAAGCTGAAAGAGATGGGCCTTCTGCCATACTCTTTGTTGAGTGAGTGAACCCTAGTCCTCGCACAGCACCAATAGTGCCTAGCCTTCTTTCGATGAAATCCATTTTTTCGGCAAGAGCCTTCGGATGAGGTTGGTCAAGAGTTGCTTCGTAAAACCATCTTTCATAGTGCCATGCAGAATCAACATTCAGTGCTTCTTTGTCTACTTCAGTGGGGTTCAGCCTAGTAGTTAGCACCAGAGGGGCATCCATTTTCCCACCTCTATTTGATGGCAAAATCTCTCTACTGAAATTTAGCAATCCATCCATTAGTAACATGATTGCATCTTCATCACCGTCACAATTCCTTCTCTTTGCAGCATGGAATAATGGATGAGCATAACCTCCTGAACTATTCGAGAAACCAATCAACCTTGAAAGAACACCTCCGGAGGTGTGAGGTGCTAAGGCACAGATTAAATGGCCCACCAAATCTTCAGGTTTGTCAACATGATAGTAGGGTTCCATTCCATAAAATCGTACTAGCAATTCATCGATATACTGGGCAGCGCGGACAAAATAATCTGCACCATTTTTTGCTAGGATAAAATCTTGAGGGAATAGTTCTAGCATCTGTGTATCATTTTTTAATTCATTTCCGAAGCAATCATGCGTGTAACCAAGATGTTTCAATTGGCTCCATCCAACTCCTATCTCTTCAGGCGTGAAATGAGTCACTGGGACGTCACTCATATCGAACCTAATCGTCCCATCTCTGAAGACTGGTAGCCCATGTCTTGCTCTGAGAATACCCTTTTCTACGGGCTCGGGAGTCTGATTTTTACTCATCAATTTCTTTACTCCCTTCATTTTCTTAGGAACTCTATCAATTCCTAAAGATATTCTGGCATCTTCAAGCAAGTTGTCTATTCGAATAGTTTGTAATTCACCCTTTCGTCTAGCATTTTGCTTTTCTTTAGAAACTCTCAACTCGGTTCTTCCTCCACAAACATCGCCAGGTTTCTCTTCTCCAAAATCATCTAATTTCCTATGGTGGCACGTTATCATTGGAGACTTTTTTGCGCAAACAGTACAGAATCTAGCGCCCATCTCTACACGCAAATCCTGTTGTTCTGCAGAATTAGCAATTAGCCTTTGATTCCCTCCAGAAAGGGCAATAGGGAACAGTGAGTGAACAGTTGGCTTCTCCCTAGGGGCACTCTTTTCCGGCCTCCCCATTCTACAACCGACTCTTACAGGCGCCGAATGCTCCCAACGAAGGCGTGAGATTTGCCGGATCTGAGTCAGAATACCGTCTACATCATGGTCGTCTTCTAAAATTTGAGCGCGCAGATATTCATCAGGGTTTTTTGGACCAGGGTCTGGCAATTTACTCGCCGCCTCTTTACCGATTTTATCGGTTTCAGCAATTCCTAGCCCCCTCTGCCTAGCATCGGTTTCAGCAGCGATTTTTACTGATGATCGTTCCTGCTCTAATTCACTTTTACGTGATCGTTCTTTTGCAAGAATATTTTCAGCATTTCGCAACTCTTCGATTCTATTTTTGAACACCTGCTCTGCATCTTCTATTCGCATTGGAGCCTTACCTTTAATCGCGAAGCCCAGCCCATCCAACATTGCTTGCCAGCCACTTGTAATTACCAGGTCATCACCGTCGTGGTGGTGAGCCAACCCAAGCATTAGGGCACTGCCTTTCACCAACCCATGAATTCTTAGAACCCAACTATGAGGCACAGAATCAGAAAAAATTCCGTTTTCAACAGGTATACTAGGCCCTGGAATTGAAGCATGATCCAAGGTGTTTTCTTTCTCAGGACGTAATTCATCCATCTCATCAGCATTCCAGCCCTTTACCCCGTCAATAAAGTGTAAATTTCCATCTCTAACAGTTGCAGATTCAATTGCTTGTAATAATGCAGGAACCCATTCAATCGGTAAATCGAGCCACCAAGGATTGTGGTCTCCCACTAAAGATGTTGAAAATCTTACAGCGATTTCCTTAGCAGATTCCCAAGAAGGATTTAGCGAGATGAGAGTATCTCTCCATTTCCTGCGTATGTGAAAACGTTCATCCAAATCTATTGATTGATTTATTGGCAAGCCCGGAGTGCCTTCGGGCATGTCTTTACGCTCGGTTCCAATAATTCTACAGAATTCTTCTACAGCTTGATCACTATCCAAAGCATCGATTAAATCAGCAGCCCACCAATCATGAGAATAGGCTGCTGGAACCAAATTTTTGTTATTCTCCATGAACTCTCCATATCCTAAGACTAACTCACCATTGTCCCAAATCGAGGAGATCATGGGCCTGTCTTTCCGAAATGAATCGAGATCATTGTATTGTTTGAAATCTCCATTTCTTAGAATCGCCCAAGGGCCTTCAGCAATGTCACAAGGGGTGATGGCACAAGCCTTCCCAGGCCTTTCAATTTTCATTTGAGTACCAACAGCAATGAAATCATCCATAGCTGCCATTGATGCAGCATTGCAAGACCCTGCTGCAAGTCCTGAAGGCCTAGCTCGCCCATATCTTAGACGGAAACCTCCCGGCTCTAGCGGGGCTCCAAAAACAGGCCGACCGGCAATGATGTCTTTCATGAATTTCGAAATTTCGGGAACTTTGCGAGAAACAAACCCAGCACCTTCTCCTACCCTTTCTTCATCTTTGTTTTTATTTGCGAAAGTAGAAATGAAATCCCACCCGGGTACATTTAATCGTTCAGTATGCCGTTGGATTTTTGGGGCCTTCAGACACAAACCTTCTCCGATGACTAGCAAAACTCCACCTCGGATTCGCGCCTCGTCAATATTTCTAACGCGACCATATCCAGCGCACTCAATATCTTCAGTGGACTCGCCGTTAACCATTACCGGGCAGGCTCTAACAATCGTATCAACTTCTTCTGGAGGGGGGCGATACTGTAAGTTTCCGCGATACAATCCGAACTCTTCCTTTACCCTCTCAACTTCATCATCAGTTGGTTTGTATGCATCAACATTCAACTCTCTACGAATCATGTCTCCGATTAGAACTGCGAGAGCCTGTGCAGTACCTCCTGCAGCACGAATCGGCCCTGCAAAATGAATTGAAAGAAATTGACTACCATCAAGATTGGGCAGCAATCTAACTTCGCTAATTCCTTCAAGCGGAGCTACTAGTACTGCCTCGGTAAGGATAGCTAGGCCTACTCTGAGGCCGACATCGATGCTTTTTTGTAAATCATGACCATTATCTCGAAACCTCTTTGCAACTAATGTAGCCATTTTGATCGATGTGGTTTCACGGTCGAATTCAGTCAACAATTTCCTGATATCATCAGCAACTTCTGCACCTTCAAGATGTTCTACTAAGAGTTTTTCAGTACGACTGGCCAAATCGGAGGCTCGAGGAATTTCGACTTCGAGAGAATGATCCAAGCCCTTTGCTCTAGCCTTTTCAGCGATTTTATACGCTTCATCAGTTCTTTCATCGAGCCATTCTTCATATGATTTTACTTCTCTTTCTAGGCGCTCGATATCAAGACCCAACAGAGGGTCGTGAACATCTCTTGCGCCCTGTTGACTCATTGCTATCCATTTACGCTCCTTGTCGGTGGCTCATAAGGGCTACCACACAATGCAATATCTCCTAGGGAAGGTTCATTCCCCTCAAACTGATGGCCTAGCACATGTCGGTTCCTCAACAACTACGCGACGACCCTCGATGGACCCGCCTTGTAGATTTAGTTAGAGAACTAGCATTTCTCGACGGCGGCAGCGATGAAGCATTCACTCTAGCCAGTGGGAGAACTTCACGTTGGTTTTTTGATATGAAGCCAGTAATGATGCATCCTGAAGCAGGACGCCTAGTGGGGCAGTTAATGAACGCTAGATGTGATGAAATTGGCGCGGATTTTGTAGGAGGATTGGAACTGGGAGCAGTTCCATTAGCTGCGCTGGTTGTCGCAACAGACTTCACTTCTGACAGGTTAGGATTCATGGTAAGAAAGCAAGCAAAGGGCAGAGGGGGAAGAAAAACAAACAATCCACCTGGAATTGAAGGAGCATCCATCTCGAAAGGAGGTAGAGTGATCATCTTGGAGGATGTTACTACCACCGGAGGTTCTGCAATTCAAGCCGTGAAGAGAATTGAGGATGAGACTTCTTGTAAAGTAGTTGCAGTAATCAGTATTTTAGACAGACAGGAAGGCGGAAAAGAAGCGTTTGCAGATGCAGGCATAAAATTCGAAAGCCTATTGGTACGTTCTGATATTTCTGGGTGAATAAGTTGGATTTGAATCCCAATGAAGCGGACCTCAGTGGTTCGACAGTGATAGATTCTACTGCGCCCGAAGGTTTGCTCTTTCATTACGCAGATGAGGCTAAACCTTTGGCAACTCCTTGGCAAGTTGCAATCGAGCGAGCGAAGCTGGTTCGAAAATGCAATTTGCCTGCTGGCATGATACTAGACCCGGCTTGTGGCAGTGGGATTCAACTAGCCGCATATTGCGCTATGCTAAGCCGTGAAGGGTTAGGTATTGAGATGGATAAATCCACAGCAATGGCTGCAAATTCTAATCTCAAAAGGGTGGCAGAGCAGGGATTTGGACAATCGTTGCTAGATTCAACCATCAGAATTGGAGATGGAACGCTTGGCGAAATACAGCAAAAATTTGCTATGCTCCATTTAGACCCAGCCAGGCCTAGAAATTCTCGAACGCACGGCTTAGATGAAATGGCACCTACATTGCCAGAAATTTTTGAAGCATGGAAAGACAAACTGAATCATGGCGAAAGAGGCCCTGCAATTTTGTTAGATTTATCACCAAGATTGGACTCTAGCCAGCGCTCTGAAGTAGAAGAAATCGTTAATTCATTCTGGCCCAATATTGGGAAAACATGGGTCTGGACTAGTAGAGGCCGAGGAAGAGTTGATCGTCTATCATTGTGGATTGGTCAGTTATCTAGCCCAGTTGCCTCTCGTAGATTCATTCGCATACCTCCCGATATCAAGGATAAACCTCTAGTTATCGAAGGTGATTTTGAAGAGGCATCAGAGCACCGCAGGCCTCCGAGAAAAGGGGAACATGTCAGCATTTTAGATGCTGCATTGGTTGAATCAGGACTAGCCCCGCATTTTTTGCGGACAGTACTTCCTGACCAAGAAATCATTTGGAGCATTACTGAGGGCAGAAGACCTCAAATTCACCACTCTGGGTCAATTATTTTTGAGAATAAGCAACAACGAATGCTCGTACAGGCCACTGGGCGTATTGTAAAATTGGTTCATTCTAACTTGTCAATGGATACAATTTCTCATATTGTAGAAGCCTCCAGAGAATATGGATTTGGGAAATTGACCCTACGGGTCGCACTCGAACCACAACTTCAACCACGACTTCAAGGAAGCCTAGATCGGCAACTTTCTTCGAAGGGGGGAGCGCACGTTGGATTTGTTGCAAAACAACCCCACGATTCGATGCTACTTTTGTGCCTTGAAACACAATAGGCTTTTAGCACCACGAACAGAGGGTGAGAAAATAGCGAATCTGTGGCGCAGTCTCGCGAATGATGAATCGCGGTCTTGATATAGGGGAGGTTTGTCGCAAAGTCGCTCGACATCATGTTGTACGCGTTTATCAGGTGAACTGTAATGGCTAATGAACAAGAATTGGGAGACGACTTCTCCTATATGCTTCGAATGGCAGATACCGATATTGACGGTCTTAAGCCACTGGGAACAGCTCTAACTGCTGTCCGCGGTGTTGGAGACCGCACTGCAGCAAATATCTGCAGAACAACAGGATTCGACCCTGGTATGAAGGCTGGACACCTTGATGTCGCTCAGCAGGACACCCTGCGTGAAGCGATTGAGAACTATGCTCAAAACGTCCCACTTTGGATGCTGAACCGTCAGCGTGACCTAGAATCTGGAGATGAACTACATCTTTCTGGTCAAGATCTCAAACTCACCCACGAAGACGACATCTCTCGTCTTCGTTCAATCAAGTGCTACCGTGGAGTACGCCATGCCGGTGGACAAAAGGTACGTGGACAGCGTGGACGTTCAAACGGCCGTTTCGGTCTAACTCTTGGAGTACAGCGCAAGAAGTGATAGGAGGAATCAGACATGGGACATCCAAAATTTGCTCGACCTAAGTACGATACTCCTCCTCATCCTTGGAAGGCTGACAGAATCGAAGAAGAACACGCAATCAAGGCTAATCACGGTCTAAAGAACATGACCGAGATTTGGAAATCAAAGTCTGCTCTACGCCGTATTCGTGGACAAGCGATGAAGTTGATTGGTCGTGTTGATACATCTGAAGGGCATTATTCCCGAGAAAAGGATGCATTACTTGCATCTCTAAACCGCAAGGGATTAATCGCTAGCGATGCAATTCTGGACGACATCTTGTCGCTTACTGCTGAAGACATCCTCAACCGTCGTCTGCAGGCTCAAGTCTACTACAAGGGTCTAGCATGCTCCATGAAGCAAGCAAGACAACTCGTAACCCATGGACAAATTTGCATTGGAGACCAGAAGGTCACTATCCCATCTTATCCAGTCACTAGAGACGAAGAAGAACTAATTCGCTACCACCCACGTTCTAACCTAAACGACGAGAACCACGTAATTCGTCAAACAATCTTAGGAGTTCGTGAATCTGCAGAGTATGCAGAAGAAGAAGTAGATCCTGAATTCTCACAATCCGAAGCATCCGATGTTAATGAATCAGCAGAAGAAGCTCCGAAGGCAGAAGACACAGTTGACGGAGGCGGTGAATGATGCGCAAGGCAATCATCAACATTTTTTCCAGTTACAACAACGTGCTCCTTACAGCTACTGACTTGACTGGTGCAGAAACCATAGCAACATGCTCAGGTGGACAAGTTGTCAAGTCCTCCAAGGATTCTGGCGGCCAATTCGCTGCAACTCGTGCAGCCGAGAGAATGGCTGACCAACTGAAGGAGAAGGAATTCACTCAGGTTATTGTCAAGTACCGTGGCCCTGGTGGAAACAAGTCAAACAATACAGGTCCAGGAGCACAGGCAGCAATCCGTGCTCTAACTCGTGCTGGAGTAACAGTCACTCGTATCGAGGACGTAACTCCAATCGCTCACGATGGTACGAAGAAGAAGGGTGGCCGCCGTGGCCGCCGTGTCTGATATTTGAGGTGTTGAAAATGAAGGCGGAAGTTGTAGATGGTTGGCCAAAAGACAACAAGATTAGAATCATTCTTTCTAAAACAAATGCTGCACAGGTGAACAGTCTTCGCCGTGCAATTCTAGCAGATGTTCCGAAGATGGCTATCACCAAGGTCCGCTTCGAGCAAGGTGTTACTCAAGACGACCAAGGAGAAATTATCGAATCAGTCAATGTTTTGCCTGATGAGGTTCTTGCTCACCGCCTTGCTATGGTTCCAGTTCCAACATTCCTAGAGGAATTTGTATTCCCTGAAGATGATCCAAACAATGAGAACCTACCTGAAGACCAGTGGGGTTCTCCTTTGTCACAAATCATCTACCATCTTTCAATCAGAGGGCCTCCTGCAGATTCAGAAGATGAAGTCAAGACAGTTTATGCTGGCGACCTAAATGTACTTGGTGAAACCAAGTTACAAATCAAGGATGAACACAAGCGTATTCCATTGACCATCCTTTCCAAGGGTCAATATCTAGAGTTGTACGCTTACGCAACACTAGGCCGTGGAAAAGATCACGCAAAGTGGTGCCCTGCATCAGCAGTAACTTTCCAACCAAGACAGAAAGCAACACTTGCAAAACCAAAGAAGGCAAATGTACTATTCAATCTTGACCTAACATCAAAATCAGGTCGTAAGATCAATTCAAAGATGTTCACAAACAAGGAATGCACAGATGTTGATGCAGTTCTTGATTTAGAGAGAGCACTCCATCAGGTTGGTTATGGAACAGGACGTGATGAGGCATTCGATAATGCGATTGTCATGGAAGATATTGAAGGAGAATATGTATTCTCATTCGAATCCGATGGTTCACTGCCTTCTGAAGAAATATTCAACAGAGCTTGCGCAGAACTAGTCTCTCGCTTCGAGAAGATTACCGGCGAAGTCGATACAGCACTTGCTTGAATCGATTACGAGTAATGCCATTTTGGCGAATTATCATGACCTATGTAGTGTAGCGTAAGCCCGATGAGTGAGGTCACTGTTCAAGTCGGAGGTCATGTGACACTTCTATTTTCCATTCACTCTAAACCACTTCTCGCTAGAAATCAAGGGTCTAAAGGAGCGGGACTTTGTCTAGAAGACGGTGTTTTATCAACAGTCAAAATTCTACCCAAAGGCCCTGATAAAATTACAGTAACCTCAATGCAAGGAAGTCCGATTGAAGAAGGAGAACAATTGTACCTTGAAATCTTGAATTCATTTCGAGAAGTGTTCAATATTGAATCATCAGTAAGTATCGATGTGCAATTAGAACTCCCAGTTTCACAAGGATTTGGTATGTCAGCAGCAGGATTGCTGGCCACTAGTCTTGCCCTTGGAGAAGTGTTTGATTGCGGAGATGAAGGCCAACTTGCTAGACTAGCACACAGAATTGAAAGAAAGTTTTCTGGAGGACTTGGAGATATTCTTGGGCTCTGGGCAGGGGGGTGTGAATTACGAGTAACCCCCGGTAGCCCTCCATTCCCAGGCAAAGCATACGGTTTCGATGTAGGGTGCCCAGCAATTTTGGTTTGGGACCCAGAAGGAGAAAAGCACACATCGAATTACATCGATGATCCAGACTGGGAAAGAAAAATTACGACTGCAGGAGAAGCTGCAGTTGAACGATTGAAAAGACACGATTGGAATCCCGATGTTTGGAATATTTTGCTTGAAGAGGCGGATAGTTTTGCATTAGAATCTGGCTTATTAGATGAAAGCGCGAGGGCTAATTTATTCAGCACCATCCTCGACAACTCAGATGAAACAATGAGTTGTCATTTGTGCATGTTGGGGACATCATTAATCGTAGTACCAAGGGATTTGGAAGTACAATTCGATACTAGTGCCTTTGCCCAAAGACTTCGAGCGCTCGGTTTAGGAGTAAGAGAAACTACTCTTCAGTAGGCTGATTCAGTGGCTCCAAGTCTAGAGGCCCACAGTCCAGTAAGACTGTTCCTGGAATGTATACATTATCACAGAAACCATGCCTGAATACCAATGCACCTTGGCCCCATGAATCAACATAACGGCCCGCTTGCTTGACGGTTTTCTTTCTTTGAAAATTCACATCAGCACCATAGAAATGCTTAGCATCTATCCACGCAACCGGCTCTCCATTGATTTCTACATGGTCTAAGAACAACAGGTCGGGCGTGTTTACAGGTCTTCCATGTTCTTTCATTTGTTCTTTGACCATTTCTCCCTGTCTTCTCACTCTTACACCCTGCTCTTCAAACCAATCAGCAAGAATATCTTCGAACAGATCTGCTCGAACGTGAGTCTCTGATTGGTCGACATTGCTTACTCTATCGGCGGCTTCAGCAGCTTTGAACTCATTTCTTTCTCTTTCTTTGAACTTTGAAGGAGCGCGCAACGTCTCCTTAATCCTAGATTTCGACCATCCCATCTCTTTGAGGACAACTCGAAATACATTCATTGGGGGGAAATCGAATTTTTTGGACAAGTCTACGATACTAACTCCTTCCCTATATAATCTCATAATCGCTTTACCTCTCGCCTGAAGTCGCCCGTGAGAGTAGACGGTTTTTTGCTGCAGTAATGCACTTCTTAGTGACAAGGCTTGGTCTAAGGTCATGTCCAAGTCATCTACCATCTTTCCAATTTCTGCAACTCTTTCATCGGGAAGCCATCCGAATTCACCTCTACGGACTACCTTTGCAGCTAGCGTGGATTCTGTTTTTAGAGCAACAGGATTATTTTCCCAATCAAATGAAAAATGCCTAGGTTCCTCAAAGTCTTCTGGTATTCCAATGGGTAATGGTGTTTGTGAGAATCGATTATTTGCAGCATTCTTTGCAGCAGAATCGAATTCTATATGTCTTTCAACAAGCAAATGTTTGGCAGTACCGCCGTGTTGTTTTGGCTTCTTTGGTTTCTTACCTCGGCGGTTATTTTTCTTTGAGCCGCCCCCTGCCATATTACCCTCTGGGTGCCCCCGTTCCATAGATACACCGGTCATTTGATGTTAGATAAATCTGAGATAAATTGCTCACCTTGTTTTTTCATAAACGCATTGATTTGCTTAGAGAACATTGCTAGAATAATTGAAACTTCGCAACTGGCATGCACTTCAATCCCTCCATCTTCTTGATACAGGAAGGTTATACAAATTTGTAAATTTTTCAATCCTTTTGCTATGGGGCGCTCGTTTCGACTTTGACCTTCTCCCAACAATTCAATTTCACAGAAACCATCACCTTCGCGGATCGAATTAACTAGCCATTTAGTTTCTATTAAACTGCCTTTGATTACTTGGAAAATCGCAAGATGGTCACCCTCATCTATTGTTTCTGGCTTTGTTGCCAACATACTTTTGGCATTACTATTCCAATCTGGCCATTTGCTGGGGTTCCTAAACGCATCCAATCCTTTCTTGACTTGTTCAGAAGGCATCTGCTCTCTTACTGTGTGAGAGAAAACTCTGCCCATGCATAGCCCAAGTTGTAATGCAGCATTGATGTTGTGGGCAACTATGCCATCAATTCAAGTGAGAGGAGTAGATGGGGGTATATGCGTCGACTGTTGGCACTTGCCGTTGTTTTAGTGTTGGTCCTACCTCTTGTTTCAGTAGCAGATGAAACCCAAGGCCCTCTAGGGTGGGCTCTATCTGGAGGGGGTTTTGAGGATGAAATTCTTGCAGGTCATGTTGTACTAGATGATGAGAGCATTGTAGTTGCAGGCTCTTACACATCAGCAACCATGTTTGGAGACATAGGTCTTGGAGCAGAGGGAATGTCCGGCGATACAGACATGTTTGTTGCAGTAATGAACTCAACAGGAAATTGGACAGCCGCATACAGTTACGGTAGTGATGGCGCCGATGGGATTGACGCAATCGCTCTACACACATCTGGCGATTTGATTCTGGTAGGTCATTTCTGTCTAGGTACTGCGGGTGAATATTGCGCAATGAATATGTCATCTTTCACTCTAAACAAAAGTCAAGATAATGAAGAGGGAGATGCCTTTGTAGGCCGATTTGCAATAACTGGAAATTCTCTCACTCCAATTTGGATAAGGACTATTTCTAATCAGGATGACTTAAGTGGATTTGATGTCGAAATTGGTCCGAACGGAGGGATTTCAGTAGGAATCTTCCACAAAGGCTTCTTGTCCGTAGATGGCGAATTTTTACCTGGAGCCCAAGGAACTAGTCTTGCTTTGCTTCATTATGATGAGAACGGACAAATTCAGTGGGTCAACGGTATTACTAGTCAAGATGGGATTGAGTCCTTTGGAGGAATGTGTTATTCTTATGATGGTTATCTCCATGTAGTTGGCACATATGTGGGCTCAATTATGTTCGTAGAGCGAACAGATTCACAAGGCGAGGCAGATATTTTCACAGCACAAATTGATGGTAACGGCAATTTCACTTGGACATCATTCGCAGGTGGCACTGGAGAAGAATGGGCTAATGATTGCGCAGTAGACAGTTCAGGAACAGTGCATGTTGTTGGACAATTGGAAGGAACGGCACAATTTGGCGTTATCAATGCTACTTCAAATGGCTGGAGAGACATGTTCCATGCAACCATTTCTTCAAACGGAATTTGGACCAATGTCAATAATGCTGGCGGAGGCGGCTGGGAAATAATCGAAACACTAATCATCGATTCCAAGGACAATATCATAGTTACAGGAACTTACACCTCAACCTTTACTCTAGGTGTAGACCAACTGACGGACAAAGACTCTAACGGAGAGAAGAGGGATGTATTCGTAGCACAAATCGATCCATCAAATGAATGGGTTTGGGCAGTTTCTGCTGGAGGAACCGGAGACGATATAGCCAGCTCAATCCAATTCGGATTTGATGAATCACCAATCATTGGAATGACAATACAAAATACAGCCACATTGGGCAACTTCACAGTTTCATCTGCAGGATATAGCGATGTAGCATTTTGGAATTATGCTAGAGATCACGATTCCGATGGACTTACTGATGGTTCAGATAACTGTCCAAGAGTTGCCAACCCCGAACAAACCGATACTGATGGCGACTTGTATGGCGATGCTTGTGACGATGATGATGACGGAGATGCGATCGGAGACGATTGGGACGATTGCTCACCTGGAGAAACGGGATGGGTTTCTGCGCCAAACACCGACCATGATAGCGATGGCTGCAGAGATGCCACAGAAGATTTCGATGATGATGAAGATGGGATTTTAGACCATTATGACCAATGCCCAGAAGGGCCGGTAGGTTGGACTTCCACCATTGAGAACGACGAGGATCAAAATGGATGTGAGGATGTCGATAGTGATGGAGATGGCTATGTCGATCAATTAGACAAGTGCCCGGAAATTTATGATGACCAAGCAGATTTAGACGGTGATGGAATCGGAGATGCTTGTGAAAATGACACAGACGGAGACGGAATCATCGATCAATTCGATAATTGCCCATACGATTCATTCAGTTGGGTTAGCGAGCATGATATTGACCATGACCAAGATGGTTGCAGAGATGCTGACAGGGATGCAGATGATGATGGAGATGGCGTATTAGATCTTTCAGACGATTGTCCTACTGGCGAAATAAATTGGAATGCATCATTTGACCATGATGGCGATGGTTGTCACGACGATTACGAAGATTCTGATGATGACGCTGATGGAGTTTTAGATTCTCAAGACTCTTGTCCACGTGGATATGTTGGACAGGCTGGCGTTGGAATGGACTTAGATCAAGACGGATGTGTTGATTCAATGGAAGATGATGACGACGACAATGACGGAGTTGCCGATACTGAGGACCAGTGCCGATTTACGCCTCAGGGAATGGAAGTAGATTCAGAAGGCTGCTCCGGTGTTCAACTAGACGATGATGGAGATGGCGTGCATAATCTGAACGATCTTTGCCCTTCAACTCCAGCTGGTGAAATAGTATCTTCAACAGGTTGTACTGTAGAAATTCAGGAAGAAAGCAAAAGTAATTCTGAAGAAGACGAAGAATCCTCTTCATTGATTACTATTTTATTCATTGTTGCAGGCATATTGGTTGCTGTAGCAGCTTATGTTACATTCAAACCTCAGCCACCGCTACCGCCTAAACCAGTGCCAAAAGTTGGCGAAGAAGCAACATCAACTGTAAACGATGGAAGGGGCCAAGGGGATGGCGGAACTGCTTCTGCCGACATCGGTCATACCGGCCTCGACATCGATGCTAGTAAGTCCGAGGTCGCTGCAGATGAAGTCTGATGCAGCAGTTAGTATCGCTGCTTCATCCAACGCTCCACTAATCATTGCCTTTTCATTATCAGACCACTTGAAGATTTGAGGAAGCATTCTCTTACCCCAGAATCCCATTATTTCGCCACGCATCTCGTCCTGAACGAATGGCAAAGTAGCCAAAACTCCTGAGAAGGTTTTGACATTTTCACCAGACTTTAGATGTTCAATTGCCGCTTGAGCAAGTTCTCTCTTCCATGGCCGAGAAATGTGTACAGTAGCATGACTTGGGTCTCCTCCAATGTGTTTGACAGCAATTTTAGCTACCTTTCTTGCTTGTTCGAGGAATGCTCGAAGATACGCCTCAGATTCTAGTGAAGCCAACTCTTCTTCACTTAACGAACCGGGCAAATCGAATGTTCTGCCAGCCATCAAATCACTGTAGCCTTGCATTTTCCACCAATCTTCTGCCATGTGAGGTGTTGCAATCGAAATCATATGGCTCCAGGTTTCGAGAATTTGGCGCCCGACTTCTGGATTACCTCCTCCTCGGCGACGATACCAATTCAAATCTTTAACCAAATCAAAGTGGCTTGCATCCACTGCTCCACGCAGATCATATCTATCCATTGCGTCTTGCCATTGCAAGCATCTTTGCTTAAGCCGAGCCTTCATCCACAGGTCAATTTCACTCGCTTTTCCGTCCCATGCCAAGATGTTGGAAGGTATGCCGAACAACTGAACCATTTGTCGATAATTTGCTTCTAATGCCGTGTCAGACCAATCCATACCTGCAGTTGGATTTGCGGCGAACAGAATAAACAGCCTCACGGTATCTGCGCCATATTTCTCAATCATTTCTTCTGGCGAAACGGTGTTTCCTAGACTCTTACTCATCTTTGCACTCCTTTCAGTTAAGATGAAACTACATTGAGGGCACTTTTGACCGGCATGAGCAACAGACAAAGTAATTCCACAAGGCTCACACCATGGGGCTGCTTTATTCACCATACCTTGGCACAACAGTTCTTCAAATGGCTCGTCAATCTTGTGTAATCCAATGTCTCGTAGTGCTTTTGTCCAAAATCTAGCATAAATCAGATGCATTTGAGCATGCTCAATTCCACCGCAATA
>CETB01172306.1_pt1 | contig 16113 bp, 14 predicted proteins | sample 356381 | NCBI WGS metagenome assembly CETB01 (sample SAMEA2622545, study PRJEB7988) | marine metagenome | biome: marine biome (ENVO:00000447); feature: deep chlorophyll maximum layer (ENVO:xxxxxxxx); material: "saline water (ENVO:00002010), including plankton (ENVO:xxxxxxxx)" | depth 155 m | reverse complement strand
CAAGGTATCTGTAGGGGAACCTGCAGATGGATCACCTCCTAAGAAACTCGGAAAACCCGGGGGGACGGGGCGCTTCGGCGCCCCGTTCTTCCAACTTTTTTTCCATTTTTTCAAATTATTAACAAACATATTAATCAGTTTGTTACAATTGATGAAGTATTTTTTTTCTATATACTATACAGCAATCGTATATTTTTGACTTCAAATACCGAAGGTATATAGCGAATTGACCTTCTAACGTAAGTTATGCGTGCACTGCTCGCAACAACAATGATGCTGTTAATGATGACTGCAGCCCTGGCGGGCTGTGCCGGCGATTCGGATTTCACACAAGAAACCGAAGACGCTGCGCGTGAAGAAGGAAGGGCTGCGGGTATTGCAGAAGCGACCCCAGTGAGCACTTTGGACACCATCATGGATCGTGGATCCATGAAGTGTGGTGTTAAGGAGTCCCAATACGGAATGGGATACCTTGACTCGGCAACTGGTGTTCGATCTGGTCTGGATATTTCCTACTGCCGAGCAGTTGCTGCTGCTCTAGGTTTGGACCCAGACACAGACGTTGAGTACATCCCTGCTTCCGGATCAGACCGATTCGAGAAGCTTGCTGCTGGAACCATCGATGTCCTAATCAGGACAACCACATGGACCACCAGCCGTGATGCTAGCCTCAACGCTGACTTCGCTGGAATGAACTTCTTTGACGGACAGGGTATCCTAGTCCGTGGAGACCGATATGACGAAGCAACCTCAATGAACTCGGCTGCTAACCTAAATGGAGCAAACATCTGTGTGGGAATCGGTACAACTACCGAAGGTAACATGCAAGACTGGTTCTCCTCAAGAGGAATCAGCTTCACATCTGTACCTGTTGCAGATGCTGCTGAAGCAACTGCTAAGTTCATCGATGGATCCTGTGATGCTTTCACAGGAGACATGTCGGCAATGGTCGCTAAGAAGTGGCAATTGGACACCGATGGATCTGTAGTAGATGCAGATGGTAATGCTGTAGCAATCTGGATTGCTCAGGAACTCATGTCCAAGGAGCCTCTAGGCGCTGCTACCCGTGACATGGACTCGGACTTCAAGGACGTAGTAGCTTGGGTCTGGTATGGAATGGTTACTTCTGAGGAGATGGGTGTTACTTCATCCAACTATGCTCAGATGGCTACCGATGCCTGTGCTCTGAATGCAGATGGTGCAACCACAAACCCTGGTATGTGCCGACTGCTAACTGAGAACCTAGGTCTAGGAACTGCTGACAATATGCTGGCTGGAACCTGGATGCAAGCAGTGCTAGACGCTGCTGGTAACTACGGTGAGGCATACGATGATGCATTCTGCGATGGCTCCTATGATGGTGTCAGCGGATCCGATGCAATGTCTGGATGCCTAATCTCGCGCGCTGGAACCCTAAACGCTCTGGTATCAGAGGGTGGAATCCAGTACGCACCACCAATGCGCTGAATTGAGTAATTAATTCACCATAGGCGGATTTACGAAACCCCTCGGGGGGGAACTACTCCCCGGGGGAATCACCTTTTTTATCCAATTCCATGAGTGATAGCCGTGTTGGAAGAAATCAGGAAATCAATTGATCTTCTTTCTTTAATTTTCGGCTTCGTAATTCTTCTTCCAATCGGCATAGTTTTTGCCCTAAATACTATACAAATGATAGTTTTAGGAATTCTATTATCCTCAATTATTCTGATTCCAATTTTACAGGCTGATTTATCAGTTCGTAAAATAATCTCATCTGGAGTGCTAATGGCTTGTAGCAGTATATTCTATTCTTATTCAACTAAGTTCCTCGGAATGTCCTCTGGTTACCTTACCTCGATGGCTAGAGATATCCCCTGTAAAACGGGAGTTGGTTGTGAGATTGGTCAACAGATGAACCTCACGTATTTTCCACTAGAATCTTTGTTATTGGTCTACGGTAGCTTTATACTAATTTGTTACCTACTAGTTCAGAATGAATTTTCAAATTTAGTAAATTTACCATCAGATATTGTAAACGGGAAAGATAACATTTTCGAGGGTGTCATTGGCTCATTTTTCGGCATTGTAATGTTCCTTTTGGTATATGTACTTTCAACTATGGTATTCGAATTTAGTCCAGGGACACAAATTCCATTCATGTTCCTTGGTGGCGCTCTAGTTGCAGGAATCATATTACTCAATGACAACATCTATCTTTTATTCAAAGCAGAGACCTATCGTAATTTCTCAACAGATTCATTTGGCCCCCTAACAACCATTATGTCGATTGTAATTTTCATCGCAATTACTCTTAATCTGGCATTTATTCCTCTTATCTCTCAAAATATCCCCGAAGTACTTTCAATTCTGACAATGATTGTAGGCCTTTCATGGTCGTATATTCTATCCAAAGAATTAGCTAGCCCGGAAATTCAAGCAAAGAGATCTGCCGCTTTAGCATTCTTCGTTATGTTCCCGTTCCTCAGTTATCTCATCCTTCGTTTAATCTTCCTTCAAGTCGATGGTACTAACCCTGTCATGCTAAATCGATGGGGGTTAGATTTTGATTTCATGGACAAAGTTAACACGTTCAAAATCAACCCTTGGCCACTAGAAGCTGAACCAAATTGGGATTCTCGCTGGGTATTCCTAAAGGCTGCAATAATTAATTCAGCAAGAGTCACACTCGTCAGTATTTTCTGTTGTACAATTCTTGGAATAATCATTGGAGTTACTAGACTTTCAAGTAACAAACTAGCCTCCACAGCGGCTACTGTTTATGTCGAAGTATTCAGGAATTTACCACTCGCAGTTCTTCTATTCCTTATCGCAACCCAGATTGGTCTTCAATTTCCGATGTTCATCGATGAAAAGTCACTCTTGGGTGGGTCTATTTATTACAGTAATGAAGGAATTTGGTTTGCAACCTTCTCCTCATATGGCGCATTTTTCTTGTCTTTAATTGGCTTAGCCATACTTAGAATATTTCTTCGTCAAAAAGATAGAATCGAACCGCGTTCTATTAAAACTCCTCAGAATCTCTTTGGAAAAGTTAGTCGTCCTTTCTATAAATTAGGCTGGAAATACGAGGCATTAGCCGCAGATATTTTCCTAATCTTCACTTTGGTATTCCTAGTTGCTAGAGTACAGATTGGTGATTATTTCTCAACTTGGTGGTTGATTGAAGTTCTAGATATTGGGGGGCTAGTGGAAAAGCTAGGTCTAGAATATGCGGGGGTTGGATTATACGAGATGTTTTTCTCACCAGTTGTTTCAACACCGGAATCAGGTAATATCCAATCTCTTAAGGGGAATCTCCTAATTTTAGCCGGTCCAATTCTTAGTCTTGCTTTAGTCATCTATGCGTTCTTAGTTTCTACTAGGATTGAAGACGATGGAATGAATTCAATGGAAATAGATGATTCAGAAGAGGGTCTGAGTAAAAGATTCAGCATTTGGGTCGGGGCTATTGCCCTTGCTCTTGGATTCACTATGGCCGCAGGATGGTACAAAATGGGAGAGGTTCTTTCTTTCCCAGAGTATACCAAGGATTGGAACAATGACGGGGTCATAGATGCACCTGGGAGTTGGGACATAGTAGAGGGTACTGGATTTGAAATCACGCCTTTCTTCTTAGCCATGCTTCTTGGACTCACGCTATTCACTGCGTCAGTTGTTGCGGAGATTGTTCGAGGAAGCATTCAATCACTCCCTCGTGGACAAGTTGAGGCGGCAATTTCCTTGTCACTAAATCCATATCAAAGACTGAGACTTGTCATTCTTCCACAGGCTCTCAGAAGCATGGTCCCACTGATGAATAATCAATTCATGAATGTGTGGAAAAACTCCAGTCTTGCTGTGGTTGTTGCTTACACTGACATATTCTACGTCATTTTGGTAATGATGAATAACGTAGGTCAATTGATTCCTCTATTCCTGTTACTACTAGTAACTTATCAGGCTGGAAGCCTTACTATTTCTGCCATTATGAATTGGTATAACTCCAGAGTAACGAGTGTGAAAATATGACTGATGAAGATAATACTAGATTTTCTCCTTTCAAGGAGTTTACTAGTTCAGTTTCTGACCGGTTCACAAGATTCTCACTGGTTGAATTTGAAGAATCTATAGCGGGTAAATCAGGTGTTAAATCCCTAGATGAAAATTCGAATAAGATGGTGAGTTATATCACAATTGGCCTCGCTGTAATTTTAGGACTATTCGGCTCATCAGAATTTTTCATAATAGACGGACTGCTGGCGATGCTTGATTCAACAACAGATCAAGTTCTAACCGATGGAAGAACAGTGACTTTCTCAGAATCTGCTCTCTATTCGGGGATTTCAGCACTTGCCCTAATTATGGCATGGTGGGTAACACTCACTATTGTGATTAAGCAAACCTTCCGTAAGAGTCTATCAACAGCTCTACTCGGCATTTCTACAGCTTGGATAATCTTCATTGTAACTAGAGGATTAAGTCATTTCATCCTAATAGAAGCAGATTGGGTTGTTGTTTGGGCTAACAGAGATCTTGTAATGATGGGGCAATTAATGAAAGAGCAGATGACTCAATCACCTGGTTCAGCTATGTGTCTAGATGTTGATGATTGCTATGGGATAAACCAGAATTTCCGACTGTGGTGGACCACATACCTAACCTGCGGACTGTTTGGAGCAGCCTACGGAACTTCTGACAAAAACCCTCTAAAATTCGCGTTCGGTTTTGGAATTCTAGCAGGAATAGTTACGCTAATTGCAACCAACCCAACTGAGGTAAGTTACAACACAGACACGGTTACAACGAAGATTCTAATTTGTGTTGCTATCACTTACGCGACTTTTACTGCAAGTTTCTACTATTCTTCAAATTCTGAGGAATATATTGTTAATCGACTAAGGTCGTATCTGACAATGTACGCAATCAGCATATTCTTCTTTGCTTTAATCATCATGGATCCTCCAGAATTCGTGAAGAAATTAGCGGAACTTGCTGGTGGAACTCCCGTTCAATCTTTTAGTGATGAAATCATTGCTGGAACAGCATTTCCAAGCACCATGGATAAGTTGGCTGGAAATGGAATTGAAGCCTCTCAATGGGGTGGTTTGTTCGTCAATCTAATTGTTGCCACAGCTGGATGTGTTCTAGGATTTGGAATTGGAGTAGTACTTGCTTTTGGTAGGCAAAGTGAACTCCCACTATTCAAGGTTCCATCAGTTATGCTAATTGAATTGGTTCGCTCTGGCCCGTTAATCTGCTGGCTTTACTTCGCAGTATTCATGATGCCTGATTTAATGGATCCGTTTTATGATGCTGAAGACATCATTCGAATGCTTCTGATGTTCGGAATATTTGGTGGTTGTTATATCGCAGAGGTTTTGCGTGGAGGACTACAGGCAGTAGATAGTGGTCAGAAGGAAGCAGCTATGGCATTAGGGCTATCTCCAATTCAAACCAAAATGACAGTAGAGTTGCCAAACGCAGTTAGAACAACTCTACCTTCTATCGTAAGTGTGTTCATCGGTCTATGGAAGGACACAACCCTACTATTCATTGTCAATATTCTCGACTTCTTCAAACTGGCAAAGGACTTGCCAAATACAGATCTCAGATTCCTAGGAGACTTCCTAGAGCCGCTATATGTTACAGCGATTGTATTCTGGGTATTCGCATTCTATCTTTCTAGACTCTCAATGGGAATTGAGAAGAACCTTGGCTTAGTCAAGGAAGGTGGAGGTGAAATGGCATGAGTGATAATTCGGATGATTACATTATTGAGACAGAAGGCGTGAAAGTAAACTTTGGAGATTTTTGGGCATTGAAAGGCGTGGATATCAAGATAAAGAGAGGTGAGATCATCGTTATTCTTGGCCCATCTGGGTCTGGTAAATCAACATACATTCGAACACTAAATCGTCTTCAACCACACAGTGGAGGGTCGATAAAAATCGATGGGATCACAGTTGACGAGGATACAACAGTTGCCGATTTGAAGTATGTTAGATCGGAAGTAGGATTTGTATTCCAACAATTCAACCTATTCCCTCACCTTACAATTATGGAAAATATCACCCTGGCTCCGATGAAAGTCAAGGGGATGACAAAGAGGGAAGCAGAAGACAAAGCCATGGAATTACTCGAGAGAGTAGGAATTCCTGAGCAGGCCTACAAGTATCCAAGTGGGCTATCCGGTGGCCAGCAACAGCGTGTGGCAATTGCTAGAGCTTTAGCAATGGATCCGAAAATCATGCTTTTCGACGAGCCGACAAGCGCTCTTGATCCTGAAATGATTAAAGAAGTTCTGGATGTGATGAAGGATCTTGCTCAAAGAGATATAACAATGATTGTAGTTACACACGAAATGGGATTCGCCAAGGAAGTTGCTGACCGATGCATACTATTCGATGAAGGTCACCTTATCGAGGAGAATAATCCTCACGATTTCTTCGACAACCCTACACACGATCGAACCAAGTTATTCCTCAAGCAAATCTTGTGAATCAGTTGTCAAGCCAATTTGCGACTCGGTCTAGCATTGTGCTTCTGAAAGTCAGTAGTTGCAAATCAGGACCTTGGATATCGATAGTGATTGTAGAGCCACGGGTAAAATGTGTTTCATCCCAACCATCGCTGACAACGTATCCACGATGCATATCGCTTGTCATAACTGTTGGCTGTTGTGTCCACTCCCAGTATGATCCATCTTCCCTTCTTTCTGCTCGTGGTAAATCTCTAGCCACGAATAGGTAATGATTGTTTATTTCTGAAACGGGGAAATTAGTCCCTTCTATATTCACCACATGACGATACCAAGCGCCTTGGCCAAGGAATGTTGAGAAGAGACAACCTGAGGAATATTGTTTGCAATCGACATTCTGCCCACGTTGAATTCTGTATTTCGAAGGTTGATATTGGTGCGTATTAGCGACCAACAAATCATTCAATGCAGGGTCACAACGGATTTTATTTCCACTTGTGGTTTCAATCTGTGCCTGCAATCTCGGTAGCCGATTTACTATTGCAGTCCCTTCTATTACTGAGCGAATATCAGCTGCGAAATTTGTCGGATCACTGCCCATGTAGAATCCATAGGACCCCTCTTCATCCTCTGACCTTGGATGGGAATTTACCCCCATCACAGGAGTGTCGGAATCTACAGAATGTGCAATTGAAGTTAGGGTTCCATCACCGCCTAAAACAACTACCAAATCGCATTCAATGAAATCGTTGCGTCTAACGTTTTCTCTAGCGGAATAATCTACACTAATTCCATATTCGGCGACAATACAATCCAATTCATTTCGGATTGATTCCAACGCTTGGTCATGAATCTCCTCGAAGTTTTTCTTGTAGACTACGAGTATGTTGTCTATCACCAATATACCCCCTTCTCACTATAGGCGCAATAATCACTCCATATAGGGGCGACGCAAGGAGTCTGAGACTCTCTTACGGTCTGGATATAGTATATTTTGATTAACTTACAAACCATAGCCTCATCAGCGATAAGTCACGGGATTTATTTCAATGAGAGTAGTGTTGCTGGGGATATTGCTCATAATTTCCTGCTCTTCAGGTTGTTTGGAAGTCCCAATCGAATCTTGCGAAGATACCGGTTGCTTCCCCTTCAACAATGATCTTCTAAACGAATTACTTTCCAATCCAGAATCTCTAGATGTATTGTTACTAGCCTCTGAAAATTATAGGTTGCGAGTTAAATCTTCAACAACTTATCAAACAGAAACTCAATTGGGAGAAATACATTGGAACGTTGCGAAAGATGACGAGCAAAATCTACGTTCAATCGCAATGAGATTCAGTCTTGGAACCAATTCTATTGATACTGAAGTCATCGAAGGTACAGAAACCACCAATATTAGATTAGGTAATGTTTGGTATGAGGGTAGGGATGCAGTTCCTGATTATAAGGACCCATTCTATGAAATCGCCCAACAAGCTATTGAAGATCCAGATGGTTTCTGGCCATCCTTCGGATTTGATACGACATCGATTTCAGGACTCGAATGGACAATAACTCATGATCTTGAATCTCTTGAACAGGTGGCTAGCGCTCAAAATGACACACATAGTATCATTCTAGTCTTGAAAGGTGTTCCTCCTGAGCTAATTGGTGTCGAATTGTACGGTAACGATGACTCTGCTTTCGTTTTGAGTATCGAGAAAGGGGATGATGTAGAATTGAGCCTACAACCTGATTTACCTAGAGCTGCGATTGAATTCAATGTTGATGACCCGGTCCAATTATCCGATGGAACGACAATATGGGCGGGATATGTCCCTCTAGAATTCACCTCCGAGGTTGATACTACGGAGTTGAATTTCCAAGTTATTGAGTCGGATTCAACAATTGTGGAGTTTAATCTTGCTGAGTTGACATCTAACCAAACCGACGTACGTGGTGATTGGTGGGATTTTATTTATTGGGATTATTCAGGAGATGGATATTTTTCAGCCTCTGATTACTACGAGATTCGTACTAATTCAACGAACTCTGTTAGTGTCAAAATCTATGATAGTTGGGCTGATACTTGGGCGGGAGAGATAACCCCTTCCAATGGTTAATTTTGCAATTTTCTACCTAAGGGTTGAAGACAGTTGATTATATTCTATCCTCCGATAGAAGAGATAAGGAAGTAAGAAATAAATGAAAAGAATCCTATTCTTAAAACAGGTTCAAAACCTATCATATATGAGTGAATAGTAATTTTCTTGTTGTAAACTAACCCTATGTCTTAGGGCAGATTCAAGCACTGTCCATAGTTAGAGGCACACATGACAGAGCGGAGCCACCCTCTGTTGCGCTTGTTAGGGCACTTGAGGGAGTATAGATGGCAAGTGTGGCTCGCCTCATTTTGTTCAATCATGAACAAGTTTTGGGATCTAGCACCACCTATTCTAATCGGTATGGCTATCGACGTTGTAACATACAAAGAAGACTCGATGCTAGCTGATTTTGGATATCCTGATCCTTATGACCAATTTTTGATTCTAGTAGCTCTTACAGTGGTTATTTGGGTTCTAGAATCACTATTCGAATATTGGTTTGGAGTATTATGGAGGAATCTCGCTCAAAATGCTCAACATGAATTGAGAATGGACGCATATGAGCATATTCAAAATCTCGAGATGCAATGGTTCTCCGGCCAAACAACTGGGGGGTTGATGGCAATAATGAATGATGATGTCAATCAACTTGAGCGATTTCTTGACCAAGGTGCCAATGACCTACTTCAGGTTGCGACAACGGTAATCGTTGTCGGAGGAGTGATGTTCATTCTAGCGCCTTCTGTGGCAATTTATGCAATATTGCCAATCCCAATAATTGTCGGTGGTTCGTTTATGTTCCAGCGTAGAATTGGGATTCGTTACGCCAAAGTTCGCAAAGAAGTCGGCGATCTCAACGCTCTACTGAATAACAATTTGAGTGGAATTACCACAATCAAATCATTCACTGCAGAGGAGCGAGAGGTAGAGCGGGTAGGTGTTGCCTCTCGCTCATATAGAGATGCAAATAGAGATGCAATTCGTCTTTCTGCCTCATTCGTCCCTCTTATTCGAATGGCTATTTTATTTGCTTTTACAGCGAATATGTTGGTCGGAGGTTGGTTAGCTCTCGAGGGTTCACTGTCAATTGGGGCTTATTCGATAATCGTCTTCATCACCCAAAGACTTCTTTGGCCACTTACTCGCCTCGGCCAAACTTTCGATTTGTATCAGAGAGCCATGGCATCAACTGACAGAGTTCTGAATCTATTAGATACTCCAATCGGTTTAGTTGAAGGTGATATTGAATTAGATGAAGCGAATGGAGAGATTACCTTTGATAGCATTGAGTTTTCCTATCCAGAAAGAGAATCGGTTCTCTCTGGAGTATCTCTTAGTATAGAGTCAGGAGAAACCATCGGACTTGTTGGAAGTACAGGATCAGGTAAGACCACCCTAGTTGGACTTCTTCTTCGCTTCCACGATCCACTACAAGGTTCGGTTAGTCTTGATGGCAATGATGTTAAGGAACTAAAGTTAGCATCACTAAGGGGTTCAATTTCTTTAGTTTCTCAAAATACCACTCTATTCCCTGGAACAGTACGAGAAAATATCCTCTATGGTAGACCTAGTGCTAGTGAGAAAGAGGTCTTGGAAGCTGCTCGTATAGCAGAGGCTACTAATTTCATCAATGAACTACCAGAGGGCTGGGAGACCGATATCGGTGAAGACGGACACAGACTTTCTGGCGGCCAGCGACAACGTCTAGCAATTGCACGTGCGGTGCTAAAAGATGCACCAATACTCGTATTTGACGAAGCAACGAGTAATGTCGATAATGAGACCGAGGCTGCATTACAGCGTTCAATTGAAAGAATTTCGACAGATAGAACAACCATCATTATCGCTCACCGCCTTTCCACCGTTAGAAATGCAGATAAGATTGCAGTCTTAGATTCCGGTATGATTACTGAATTAGGTACGCATGAGAAATTGGTTGAGTCTGACGGACTATACTCTAGGCTATGGTCGGTACAAACTGGATTAGCTGCAAGTAATGATTGAGGCTGAAACATGACTGATGAATTAAGTTCCCCTAAATTAACTAAGTTGGCGGAAACAATAGGCTTTGAAATTACTGAATTTACCCGAGGTAGATGTGTTGTCGAATTGACGATTAGAGAAGACCATCTAAACGCCGGAGGTGTTGCACATGGAGGGCTACATGCTACATTGTTGGACACAGCAATGGGAGGGACATTAGTGACTACTTTATCGAAAGAAGAATGGTGTGCAACAGCACAATTGGATTTGTCATATCTCGAACCTGCTTATCGCGGTTCTCATCTTACTGCGGTTGGCGAAGTAGTTCGCAAGGGTCGAAATTTAGCCCATTTGCAAGGTGAAATTACAGATCAAAATGGAAAGAAAATCGCTCATGCAAGAGGCACATGGGCGGTCTGGGAAAAGAAACCAAGTAGTCTTGTTTGATTAGTATATCACGGCAAAGGATTGATGATAGTCGGCTAGTTCGCCCTAATTATGGCAAGGGCTGACTCTCTAATTTTCTTCCTTACCGGATTTGCACAATTAATCATCGCATCAGAAATAGAAACTGCACTAGTGGCAGCTATTCTCCAAGGCACAGGTAGTGGTATGCTTGCTCTAGGGGTGTATTTTCTAATTTTCGTGGCAAGAAATCACAAAGAATTTTCTGGCAGATACTCCAAGTCCGAAAAGACCGTATTAGTACGCGACCCCCAAACTGGTGAATTAACAAGAGTAAATGAGACTCCCGCCGTCGCAAGTAAGGCCTTGATGTATGGAGGTCCAACCGCCCTAACTTTCTTGGCCGCTCTATTCTATTTAGCTACCTGAGGTGACCTCCTGTCGAGTAAGGGCATGTCGGACAGAGTTGATGATGTCATCAATAATCCAGCATATGATATGCTTGGGGGGTACCATATTTTCCTTCGAAGGATGTTGATACCAATCATCATTATTCTAATTGCTTTATTGGTGTGGACAATTACTGAACCGTATATTTCCTCATCCCTTACGCGTAAAGTCGTCACTGCGATAATCACAGGACTAAGCCTAGGTCCTGTCACGAATTTTGATCGTGGGGTCGCGGAATGGCTCAGACGTAGGAATAAAGTCTGAACATCTACCTAAATCTGGCGAAGCAATCAAAGCAAAATGCCCTCCAGGCATGATTAATGGTATCCCTAGACGACTTCAATTTGGTAGAACTTGTTTTCGGCGAATCTGGTTCAACATTAGAATTAATTTTTGCCGCATCTGCGCTGATCGGAGGCGTTCTATTCCTGTTTTGGTTCCTTTTGATGCTGATTGGAGGAGTCGGCGAGGGTCTGTTTGAGGGGTTATTTGGTATCGAATTCGATATCATGAGTTCTGATGGTGCATTCGATGCTATGACCTTCCAAGGAGTAATGGCATTCATGATGTTCTTTGGTCTATCTGGATTATACACACTAAAGTCCGATGGAGGAGATACTCTGGCTATAGGGGTAGGCGGGGTTACTGGATTAGCCTCGATGTATGGGACTGGAAAAATCTTCCAACTCTTCTTTTCTTTGGAAGCCAGTGGAAATATCGAAATGGAACAGGCTATTGGTGAGAAAGGAACCGTTTACCTCAGAATTCCTGAAGATAGCGTTGGCCAAGTTACAATCGAAGTTGGTGGTGCCCAGAAGACCTACAATGCAAAATCAGAAGATGGTCAGGGTATAGCTACAGGGGACTTTATTGAAGTCGTTGACGTCATTAGTTCCACCCTGGTGGTAAAGAGAGTTTAGAATCCATTTTCAATGTAGATTCTTGATTGTGCCGGCATAGCCTTAATGAGTCAATAGCGTTTGTCGCAGTACGGAGCGATTGCTATGGCTGAAGCTGGTGCACTACTAACAATAATGATGTTCGCAACCATACTGTTCTTGGTTGCAATTGTAATATTCTTTGCGCAGAGGTACAAAAGATGTCCTCCGGATAAGGTAATGGTAGTTTACGGCCGTACCGATAAGGGTAAGGCGAGTAGGACAATACATGGTGGTGCAGCGCTTGTTTGGCCGCTCATTCAGGACTACGCCTTCCTAACGTTAACACCAATCACAATCAATATCGATCTAAGGAACGCTCTATCGCTCCAGAATATCCGAATAAACGTTCCATCAACATTCACAATTGGTGTCTCAACTGAGAAGCAAATTATGGCTAATGCAGCCGAGCGTCTACTTGGATTAAAACAAAATGATATTGAAGAAATGGCTAAAGAGATTATTTTCGGTCAACTTCGTCTAACTGTAGCCTCCTTGACAATCGAACAGATTAACCAAGACCGCGATGCATTCTTAGAATTGACTAGAAAGAACGTAGATACAGAATTACAAAAAGTTGGTCTTTACCTAATCAACGTAAACTTGGTGGATATTACTGACGAATCGGACTATATCGAAAGCATCGGTAAGAAGGCCGCTTCAACTGCCGTTGAGAACGCACGTGTTGATGTAGCTAATGCAGAGCGAGACGGTGCCGTTGGTGCGGCAGAAGCAAACCGAACCAAGGAGATTGAGGTTGCAAAGAACCTAGCAGAGGCAGAGAAGGGTCGAAAGACTGCCGAAGCAGATCAGCGTGTTTACGTTGGACAACAAGAAGCATTAGCAGTTGCCGGAGAGAACGATGCAAAAGGTGAGATTGCTAACTCCGACGCTGATCTTGCTGAGGCAGAAGCTTCAGCAAATCAACGTGCTGAAGTTGCAACTGCTAAGGCCGAAGCGGAAATTCAGAGGGCTAAATTCACTGAAGAGGAAGAACGTCTGAAGGCTAGCGAAATTGTACGTGAGCAAATTCAGAAACAGCAAATCGAAATCGCTGCAGAAGCTGAAGCAGAAAGACAACGACGTATCGCACGTGGTGAAGCAGATGCGATACTTGCTCGCTATGAAGCAGAGGCGTCTGGTGTTCAACAGGTCCTAGAAGCAAAGGCCGCAGGTTACCAAGGCCTAGTTAGCAGTGCTAATGGAGATGCAAAGGCCGCAGCTACACTACTTATGGTTGAGAAGATCGACCAGATGGTATCAGCCCAGGTCGAAGCAATTCGTAACTTGAAGATTGACAGCATTACTGTATGGGATTCTGGCGGAGATGGTGATGGAAGTTCGACTTCGAACTTTATCTCCAATCTTGTAAAGTCACTCCCCCCTCTACACGACATAGCGTCAAATGCTGGAGTGGACCTGCCTGATTACCTAGGCTCAATGACTGATGATGATTGAATTTTTGACATACAGTCTTTCCCTTTGGGATAGTCAGCCTCATGAATGGCAATTATCTCGGTAATGTCAATGAGCGAAGACGTTGTACTAATCGGAGGAGCTAGAACCCCGTTCTGTGAATGGCTTGGTGGAAAGCGTGGAGACGGTGAAGTCGGTGGAAGATTAGCCAACGTAAGTGCCGAGCAATTAGGTTCTATCGCTATTCGAGGGGCTCTTGAGAAGACTGGTACAAGCCCAGAGTCAGTTGACCACCTAGTAATGGGTCACGCATTACAGACAAGCGATCAGGCGATATTTGGCGCTCGTCATGCAGGGCTTAATGCTGGTATTCCACAAGAGGTTCCAATGCTTACACTAAACCGATTATGTGGTTCAGGAATTCAATCAATAATTTCAGCATCTCAAATGATTATGCTTGGTGAAGCCAATACTGTGGTTGCAGGTGGAATGGAAAATCTCAGCCAGGCACCACACGTACTGAGAGGAATGCGCTCCACCTACAAACTAGGAAGACCACCAAGGGAAGGTGATGAACTTCCTAAGGATATGGAAGATTATCTCTTCACTAATTTGCTAGACACCACTTGTGATTCCTTCATGGCCCAAACTAGTGATGAAATCTGTCGTCGAGTGGGCGTTACGAGAGAAGAAGCAGATACTTTTGCAGTAATTAGTCATTCAAGAACTGAAAATAGTGTTGATAATGGGGTTTGGGCTGAAGAAATTGTTGATGTTGAGACGGCCGATGGTTTAGTCACTGCAACCGAAGAAGACCACTTCGTTAGAGGCACTAGTGATGCATCCCTTGGTGCACTTAGGACGCATTTCGGACCTACTTCCTTGGTAACCGCTGGAAATGCCTCTGGTGTAGTCGATGGTGCGGCAGCTGTGGTGCTGAAATCCACATCTCAGGCCGCCTCTGACGGAGACAAACCCATAGCAAGAATAGTCAATTGGGGGGTTGTTGGTCTCGAACCTGCAATTATGGCATATGGACCTGTACCGGCTAGCAAACTAGCCCTTGAAAGGGCAGGTATGAGTGTGGATGAAATAGATCTATGGGAAATCAACGAAGCCTTCGCCGGTCAAGCAGTGGCTTGTATGAAGGAATTGGGGATTTCACATGAGATAGTCAACATTAACGGCGGTGCAGTCGGTTTAGGGCATCCTCTTGCAGCAACAGGAAGTCGTCTCACACTAACTCTAGCACATACGCTCAAGCGAGAGGGCAAGAAGTTTGGAATCGCAACAGCATGTATTGGTGGCGGACAAGGAATTGCAATTATTCTCGAATCTGTGTGATATTTCTCTTAATCATGTATGGGGACAGGTTAACTAAGTCCTCGTACTGGAAGAGACATGGCAGAACATATCCCGGGTACAGGACATGCCAATAGAACTCGTAGCTTGATTAAGACTGTCACCTGGAGAACTATAGGTACTCTTGATACAATTATCATAGCTTTTATTTGGACGGGTGATATCAAGGCAGGAGCTGCTATAGGAGTAACTGAATTATTCACAAAGATGTTTCTTTATTATTTACATGAAAGAGCATGGAGTAGGTCAGATTGGGGATTGGAAGATATTCCGTCAGAGACACCAGATTCAAATGATTAATTTATATTCTCGACAACATCGATTAGATATCGTATCAGAGAGAGGCTAACTGCTAGCAAGTACGGGTAAGTTAGGGCGCTTTGTGGTAGCATACGAATTGCGGTTTTCGCACCGGCCCATGCGGTTACAAGAACAATTAGAGGTAATGCTAGAGTAAGTGTGTCAAATTTGCTGATTTCATCAATTAATGACGGGTTAAACAGTAAATGAGATACTATAGCGACAGGAACAACTCTCATGACGATCAAGTAAGAAGTACCTGCAGCTTTATGAGGCCCCAGTCCTAGAACAATTCTGTTTAACATGGTAAAAATAACGCCTCCTCCAATACCAATCAATCCTGCGGATAAACCTCCTGTTAGGCATCCTAACTTATATCTGTAAAGTAATGCACCTTGAATAGAGATGTCCTCATCATGAATGTCATTTTTCTTCTCTTCGATTAATTTCTTTATACCCCGATATATCACTAAACTGAGCAAAATAATTGCTAGAATTTTGATAATAATTTCACCCGCTTCGGCAATTATCAGATCAGCGGCCAAAGCGCCGATAATTGCACCAAATATCGCTACAATCCTACCTTTTCGACCAACTCCTGCAACTGTGTAACCGCCTTCATCGTGGGCTCTACGAGAACCTATACTGACAAACCAAACCAGAATTAATGAACAAACGATGGATAGTTGTAGGTCCCAACCTAAAATGAAGT
>CETB01171424.1_pt1 | contig 16135 bp, 16 predicted proteins | sample 356381 | NCBI WGS metagenome assembly CETB01 (sample SAMEA2622545, study PRJEB7988) | marine metagenome | biome: marine biome (ENVO:00000447); feature: deep chlorophyll maximum layer (ENVO:xxxxxxxx); material: "saline water (ENVO:00002010), including plankton (ENVO:xxxxxxxx)" | depth 155 m | reverse complement strand
TACTAATGAAGCAGGTTTAACATCATCAACTTCGAAGTCATCTACTGTTACAGTAGCTGGATCTAGTGATTCATTAAATGTTACTTTAATAGTATTTTTAATTGCATCTCCAGTAGTTTTGTCAACTAAGTTAGTTGCGTCCCACCATGTACCAGTAGCAGCTGAAAGCATGTCAGGTGCAACTGAGTCAATTCTGAAGTTTGCAGAAGTTGTAGTAACTGTCTTGGTATTACCAGCTTTATCTGTAGCGGTAATAGTAAAGTAAGATTCCTTACCATGAGAGTTACCTGTAGTATCTTGTAGAGTTGTAGTATCTATATGGAAACCACTACCTGAAGCTGCCGTTCTAGTAGTACAGTCTCCACCAGTGTTTGTATCAGCAGCTGACCAGGCTGTTCCGCCTGCAGCTATTGATAAGCTGATTTTCATTTCAGAACTACTTACAGATGTAAATGTAAGTTCAGAATCATTTACAAGACAATCTTCATCGTGGTTTGTGGTACCACCTCTTACGGTAACAGCAATGTTATCGCCTAAAGAAGAAGTGCTTAAACCAGATTGCAAGTCACCGATCGTGAAGCTTAGTGTAGGAGATGTATCCTTGATATAGCTTCCATCTGATGGTGAAATACTAGTTACTGTTGGGTTAGTAGCGTCAATCGTAACTGAATGAGAGTTAATCACAGTTGTGTGATCACTTGCATAATAAGTTACTGTTAGAGTATCAGCTTCTTGTACCCATAAAGCATTATCGTTAGCGGCTGATTTTGAAGCATCACTGCTCAAATCTAGCTTACCTCTATATTTATTAGAAGTTGCACTACCAGCTGCAGAAGAAGTATATGATGCAACTTCTTCGATATCTACCCATTCACCAATCGGGTCGGATGTACTTGTAATTTTTGCTCTGTTATTAGTTGTAGTATTAGATGTACCGGAGTTATATTTGTCTGTCAAATGATATTTGAAAGTAACTGTTACATTATCTGCAGCAGCTGCATTAACACCGTTTACTAATGAGAAAGTACCAGAGTTACTATTATAGTTGTCAACAGTAGCTGTTGAGTTATTTACTTGAACTGTTGGTATTTCTGAGAATGGTGTATTTGCTGGAGTAGCAGAGTCATAACTTGACAAAATAGTATTGTCATCGTCCATGTCTGTACCGTCTCCCATAGCAAACTTGTTAGAGTTGGCTCCACCAGCTAGATCCAAACCGTTTACGTTACCTGCGCAAGTACCGTTTGGAGATTCAAGCGTACCCGCAACACCAAAACCACCCCTTACGCTGTTTTTATAACACCGTAATATAGCAGTTGCGCTCGCGAGCTCTACTGTTGAACCAATCATATAACTAGATGTGTGAGCAACAGCAGTTCCTAATGCTGTCCACTTACCTACACCAGTCTTGATTGTCTGAAGATCAGCGTCATTAATATAGAATAACGCAGTATCACCTGGCTTGTAATAAGTAATCTTTGCTGCTGAATCATTCAGGAACAAGACCTTATCCGCCGCAGGAGTTACAGCTTCTACATTTTCTGTTGTGTCTAATTGTACAAAAGACACAAACATTAGAGCAGCTAAACTCAGAAAGGATAAAATTTTAAATGGGTTTTTCACTTCTCGACCCCCTTATTTTATTTATTTATAAATTACTAATTAAAAAAAAATTTATACAAAAAAATGGCGAGTAATCTCCAGATCACTCTTTATTCAAATCTCTAATACAAGTAGATTATTCAATTTTTATTTACCACTTTGTTGTAAATTTTACTACAGTATTGAACACTATATGATTCACAGTGTCAATACTCTCTAAGGCTAAATTTCAACAAACTTTTTAAATAAAAGAATGTGGAAACTCAAACTTAAAGCTAGAAAATGATATATAAGCCCAAAAGGTATGTCAATATATTTAAAGTAATAAATTTAAATTTTATTAAATATTATCAATAAAACCTTTTTGTAAGACCGTAATATAGCAATAAAATTACAATTGGAATCCAAAACAATGCTAGAGTTTTAATTCTGTAATTATTCTTCAGTATTGCCTGAATCTTCTGATTGATCAGAATCGGAATCTGTAGTTTCTTCTTCTCCGTCTTCAGGACTTGCGTCTGGATCAACAACTTCTTCCTCAACCTCAATTCTTGGAGGGATAACTCTTGCAATCGCAAAAGTTTCGTCAGTAATAATTTTAACACCTTCACTAACTTCAATATCACTTACAAGTAAGCTTTGTTCAAGTGACTCAATAACTGAAATATCTAAATCTATAGACTCTGGAACTCTGTCAACTTTACTCGAAATTCTAATTGTTTCAAGTAATTTAATTAAAATCCCACCAAAATTTTTCACCGCCGGTGATTCGCCAGTTAGATTAATTGGGACCTCGATCTCAACTTCGTCATCTTTGCTAACAACTTGAAAGTCTACATGTAAAATTTCTTCTGTTAAAGGATGTCTTTGCACTTTTCTTGCAAAAACTAAAATATCATTTTTACCATCGTTTAGAGTTATAGGTACAGAAAACCCACTCTTATTGAGTACATTAATAAGATCTTTGAAATCAACTTGCATAGACGAAGATTCAACTCCACTTCCATATAGGTGAATAGGAGTAATTCCTTGAGTCCTCAAAGTTTTAACTTTTTTTCCCTCAATTGTTCTTGTTTGAATTTGAAGAGTTTTACTCATAGTATTATATTTAATATAAAATGTGTGATCAAAAATCAGCTACAATAATTTATCACAACCAAATTGTATAAACAATACAATGATTTGGTGTATTTAATAAATAATTCAAATCCGAGGAACAAAAATTGAAAATAACGCAACCTACAATGGAAGACGTAAATAGCCTTGTAGAATTTAATATCAAAATGGCAGAAGAAACAGAAAATAAAATTTTAGATAAAAATATAGTTACAAATGGAGTGAAAAAAGTTATTAATAACTCAGAAATAGGTTACTATGTTATTGCAAAAAATTCTAATGAAATTATGGGATCTCTTATGATTACATATGAATGGAGTGATTGGAGGAATGGGATGTTTTGGTGGATACAAAGCGTATATGTTGAAAAAGAATTCAGGAAACAGGGTGTATACAAGCAAATGTACCTATATATTAAAGAAAAAGCTAAAAATGATAATTCGTGTACAGGTATTAGGCTTTATGTCGAGAAAGAAAATAAGGTAGCACAATCTGTTTATAAAAAACTAGGAATGGATGAAACATACTATAAATTATTTGAGGTGGATTTTCAAAATTAAATTATGTGGCCAAATCATAAATTCCTTTTGCAATCGCTATATCCCATAAAGCAATACCTAAGGATTTGAAAAAAATTTTATTTTTATTATTCAAATCAAAATTTTTTTCAAAAATCTCTGAAAAATTTAAAACATTGTTCCAATTTGATATTCCTTTAGATATGGGACTTAGTAAATCTCCGCTTTCTAATTTTGCTTGATCTTTGTCATCAACTAGAATCAAATCGCAATTTCCTATTATATTTTGATCAATCTCAATAAAATAAGGAGTTGCTGCGCCCATTCCTATGATCAAATAATTATCTTTTAAGTACTGATTATGAATAACTGGAAATTCAGAATTCGTAGCTGTAACAATAACATCAGAATCGATCAGTGCGGATTTTTCGTCAGGACAATTAACAAATTCTATTTCCTTATATTTATTTTTAAATTCCGTTACAAAAATTTCTCTATTATGATCAGACAAGCTATATATAAATATTTTATTAAACTTAGAATTACAAGCTAATATAGAATTTAATTGTTGCTTAGCCTGAAATCCTGTACCAATAATACTCAGATTTTTCATTTTTGAAGTTCGTAATTTATCAATAGCTAACGATGTCACTGCTGCAGTTCTGTATTTACCAATTTTCTCAGCTTCCATGACTGTAAGTAATTCTTTAGAGAGAAAATCATAAAGGTATATATAATAATAATATCTTCCTTTATTAACAGTGTAGTGTTTAAATCCAAATACCTGCATGTCTTCAATTGATGCAGCCATATCAGCTATAAGCTTGTTATTGCCAAATGATTTTGCTGATCGTGGATTAACATATGTTGACCTATTACTTTGTGATTTCATTCCCCTTAATACACAATCGTAAGCAAATTGTTCAGAAAGAATATTGTTAATTTTATTTTTTGATATTGTAATCAAACAAAGTTTCCTATTTAAGGTTTAACTGCAACAATTTCCATCCAATTACGTTGAACAAAAGTAAGTTTCATTTCTTCGAATGTATCTTTAATAGCTTGTTGTAGTGATTTACTTGCAATATCCAAATTTACTCCTGGCATAACGCCTTCAATGAAATCCTTAAATCCGCTGATATCCAGCCAGCCATCAATAGGAACATCTACTTCTCGAATTTTAGTATTAATTATTTTCATACCACAATTTTCTAAAACCGTTTTATATTGATCAGGATTAAGCTGTACTCTGGATTCGATTTTATCAGCTTTTACCGGTCGAGTTTTAAACTCTTTTGACAATATTCTCATAGCTTTAAACATCCATTTTCTGTAAAAACCTAATGTATGTTCCGGATGAGCTCCATCAAAAAACGAAGAATTAAAGACAAACCTTCCGCCTGGTTTCAATATTTTCATAACATCTTTAATAACAAGCTCTTTGTCATCTAGATAATGAATCGCATTGCATAAAACAACTAAATCAACTTTATCTTTAATTTTAGATGAGAATTCTTCATATCTGCTCTGAACAAAAGTAATTAGTGTATTTGAAACCGATTTTAAATTTTCTTTTGCTTCCTTTAGTGAAAGATCAGAAGAATCAACAGCCACAATGGAAGAATTCAAACTATTAATCTGGTTAAGTTTATCTACGATAATCTTACTTATGCCTCCACTACCACATCCCAAATCTACAATTTTTAAATCAGACTTGATTTCCAAAGAGTTTATTAGCTCTTTATTAACATTACTATAAAAATCATTGTCTGAAAATTTCGAAAAACCAAATTCTTTTTCATTCATAATAAATCACTGATGAAAATAATAATTATTAAAACTATATCATAACTAAGAAAATATACAAAAGTTATTCAACATTAAAAAGTTCAGTAAAGTGCGTTTCATCCAAAAGTGGATAAATTTCATCAAATAAAGATGTAATTTGTTTGGTAGCTCTTACATTATCCCTCGAATCCATATAATCTTCATAAGAACCCCACCTTTGGATTGTCTGAATTTTACCGTGAAGTCCATGAGATGCTCTTAAAATTTCAGTATTAGGAAAATTATTATTTTCAAAAGCTTCGGCAACTTTTTTAATCAACCTCATCAATGACCCTCCCTTTCCAGCTTTTGGTATATATGTTCTCATAACTATAATCATTTTTAACCTCCTGAAATAGCTGGAAGAAAATGTACTTCACTATTTTCTCCAACCTCTTCTAACAATCCCATTGGTGTGATATTGCCATCTACCGCTACTGAAATACTAGGTTTAATCTGATGACCTTCAACTAATTTTTCTTTTATTCCCGGAAATTCAATATCTAAATTATTTATAACAGTTCTTACGTTTTCACCATCAACATCTATTTGCGAGACATTTCCGGTAAAATTATGAAGTAAAGCTGGAATAAAAACTTTAGCCATAAGATATGTTATGAATTATTATTTAATTTGGCAACAACAGCAGGTGGATTCATAGGAAGATTATAAAATCTGTGACCCGACGCTCTTTTCATGGCATTTGCTATTGCGGCTGTAGGAGGCACAATGTTTGCCTCTCCAACTCCTCTTACACCATAGGGATGCATAGGATCTGGTACTTCAACTATAATTGCATCAATTTCGGGAAGATCAAGAGATGTAGGCATTCTATAATCTAAAAGAGAGCTGTTATTCATTATTCCGTTTTTATCGTAAAAATATTCTTCATTTAACGCCCATCCGATTCCTTGTACACTTCCTCCTTGCATCTGGCCTTCAACATAACTAGGATGAATGGCTTTACCAGCATCTTGTACAGCAGTAAAATTAAGTACTGTAGATTTACCGGTTTCAGGATCGATCTCCAAATCACAAATAGAACCCGCGAACGATCCTCCAACTTTTTTAGGATTAATTGATCCTTTACCCGCAATAGATCCGCCCGTACTTTCAAGTTGGGATGCTAATTCCTTAAATGACATTGTCAAAGCAGGGTCAGCGTTAGAAGAAAATTGACCTTTACTATAAACAACAGATTTTTCTTCAACTCCCCATATTTCTGAAACACGTTTGATCATTTGTTCTTTCACATCCTGAGCAGCTAGATGTGCAGCATACCCAGTCGAAAAAGTTGTTCTACTTCCTCCTGTTACAGCTGTGTATCCCACAGTACCAGTATCTACAACACTAGGGTTCACGCTCTCGTAGGGAATTTCAAGAGTTTCTGCTGCTTGCATTGCTATAGAAGCCCTTGATCCTCCAATATCAGTGGAACCTTCAATCAGATTTATACTTCCGTCAGCATTAACATTAATGCTGCAAGATGACTGTAATCCAACATTAAACCAATAACCTACAGCAATTCCACGTCCTTTGTTTGGTCCTTCTAATTTTTTTTGATATTGAGGAGATGATTTCATTGCCTCTAATACTTCTTTGAGACCAATAACAGGAAACTTAGGTCCATCAACTCTTCTATCTCCTTCAGTTACTGCATTCATCAATCGTAAATCAATTGGGTCAATATCTAATTTTTGAGCTATCTCATCCATAACTTGTTCAGTAGCAAATGCTGCGTTTGGAGAACCTGGTGCTCGATAAGCAGCAGTTTTAGGTTTATTGACAATAACATCGTATCCATCGACTAACTGATTATCACATTTATAAGCTGCAAAAACACATAAAGATCCCATTCCTACAGGAGACCCTGGGTATCCGCCAGCTTCAAAGGCTAATTCAGCTTGCATAGCTGTAATTTCACCATTATTCTTCACACCTATCTTCACATATGTATAACCACCCGGAGTAGGTCCTGTAGATTCAAATACTTCTTTTCTAGTCATAATTATTTTTACAGGGTTTCCTGTTTTTTTTGATAACAGAGCAGCAACTGGTTCTTGATAAATTGGAATTTTACCCCCAAAACCGCCTCCAATTTCTAAGGGAACAACTTTAATCTTTGAAATCGGTATATCCAAAATAGTAGACAATTCATCTCTGTCCGGAAAGGAACCTTGTGTACTATTCCACACTGTCAGAGTACCATCAGATTTCCACAACGCTGTTGCAGCATGAGGTTCTATATATCCTTGGTGAACCATTACAGTGGAATATTTACCATCTACTATCAAATCAGCATCTTCAAATCCTCTATCTACATCTCCATTCTTGTGCTGAAAATGTTCGTCAATATTATTATTGACAGTTGTCATTTCGCCAAACTCTTTCATGAATGTATTTTCATGAATAATCTCTGAATTTTTATCCATAGCCTCTTCAACACTTAGTGATGCAGATAAAACCTCGTATTCAACTTCAATAAGCTCTAATGCTTCTTCTGCAATATGCTGATCTGATGCAGCAACTGCAGCAACTGCATGACCTACATAAAGTACTTTATCCTTCGCTAAGATATTACCTCTTTTGTAAGAAATTGATATGTTTCCATCGGGATTACCGGGAAGATCATCAGCTGAAACTACTGCAAGAACTCCTTCTAATTTAAGTGCCTTTTCAAAATTAATTGATTTGATACGAGCATGGGCATGAGGACTCCTAAGAATTTTTCCATAAATCAGTCCACTCATTTCAAAATCTCCGCCATACAAGGCTCTGCCCGTTACTTTATCAGCTCCGTCTGGCCTTAAAGGGCGAGTTCCAATTACATCATATTTTTTCGGATCTTTTATACTTGTCATAATTACACTCCAAATTAAGCTTTAATTTTTTTTGCAGATTCTTGTACTGCTCTAACTATTTTGTCATAACCTGTGCATCTACATAGATTATTTGCTAGCCACCAACGAATTTCATACTCGGTTGGGTCGGGATTTTTATCTAACAAAGCTTTTGTTGCCATGATAAATCCTGGAGTACAAATACCGCATTGTAAAGCTGCATTTTCAAGAAAAGCTGTTTGTATAGGGTGTAGTTTGTCACCATCAGCTATTCCTTCTATTGTAGTCAATTCTTTGCCGTCAACTTCAACACCCAATACAAGGCAAGAAGTTACCGTTCTTCCTTCCATAATAATTGTACAAGCTCCGCAATTGCCGTCATTGCACCCTTCTTTAGTTCCTGTAAGCCCAACTATATCTCTAAGACATTCTAGTAAACTCTGTCTTGGCTCACATAAAAATTCTACATCTTGGCCATTAATTTTAGTTTGTACATGTACTTTCTTTGACATATTACGCTCCTTTGATTCTTTCAATTGATTTATTAAGAGATCTTTTTGTCAACACAGAGCAAAGGTGCTGCCTGTATTCAGCAGTCCCTCTCATATCTGATATTGGACTTGATGCTTCTTTAGCTAATTGACCTGCTTTTTCAATATTCTCGTCATTCAATTCTTTTCCAGAAAGAAATTCGGAAATTTCTCTAACAAATATCGGAGTTGGAGCAACTGAAGCTAGAGCAACGTTAACATTTTTAAACTTATCTCCTTCAGCATTTAATTCAACTGATGTGCCAATCCCAACTACTGCTATATCCATTTCATTTCGTGGAATAAATCTCATATAATGAGCTCCTGAGTTTTCTTTCGGCGCAGGAACATTAATAGATACCAAAAGTTCATTGCATTTTAATACATTTGAACCCGGTCCAGTGCAGAATTCATCAACATTAATTTCTCTCGTACCATCTGCACTACTTATCAAAGCTTTTGCTCCGAGAACTATCAATGTTGGAATAGCATCCGCACTTGGAGCGGCATTACACAAATTCCCTCCAACAGTAGCTCGTCCTTGAATAGGTATTCCTCCAATAATAGTGGTAGAATCTACTAAAGCGGGATAATTATTTTTAACATCAGCATTATCATATAATTTATACAAAGGAACTGCTGCCCCAATTGTAAGACCTTTGTTCTGGTCGTAAGACAATTCATTTAACTCAGGAATTTCTTTACTATCCATCAAGACATCAGGCTGTTCACGTCTACCACGTAATTTAACTAGTATATCAGTACCTCCCGCTAAAACTTTTGTGACATCTCCTTTCTCACTCAAAATACTTAGAGCACTTTTTAAGCTAGTAGGTCTTTCATAATCAACATACTTCATTTTTTACCCCACTTTTAAATTAATGTAATCCAATTTTAGTTATTGGATAATTTATTATAGTTAAATCAAATTTATTTTTCACTAAAATTATATTAAAAACATGTAAAAAGTAATAATATATACTTCATTTAAGAACTAAATTGGAATTTTGAAAATGAAGAGAAAAGGAATAGATTTATTTTTAGCAGCCCTAAAAGAATATAAAATTGAACATATTTTTGGTAACCCTGGAACAAGTGAAAGTGCTATAACAAATGCATTAGCTTCGGGCGACCATGATAATTTTAAATACTTTCTTGCTGTTCAAGAAGGTGTAGCTATGGGAATGGCTGATGGATGGGCTAGGTCGTCAGGAAAAACTGCTTTTGTAAATTTACATATCGACAGTGGGCTTGCTAATGGTATTAGCCTTCTTATAAATGCTTATTACGGTGGCGCTCCAATGGTATTAACAGCTGGGAACAAAGATATCAGAAAACTAAATTCATACAGATCTAATTTAGTTAACATGGTCAAAGAATTTACAAAATGGTCCGCAGAGGTTACTCATATTGATCAACTACCAGAAATGACAATGAGAGCATTTAAAGAAGCATCAACCCCACCAACTGCTCCTGTATTTTTATCTCTAGCCGCAAATGTATTTGATGAATACACTGACGCGTCAGTTATAAAGCTGCCATTTATACCCAAATCAACAAAGCCATCAATTGATTCAATAGAACTTTTGTCGGATAAAATCATTAACTCTGACAATCCTTTACTATTACTAGGAGACAGAATTTCTCACTCCAAATCTCATCAAGAAATAATTGAATTTGCAGAAAAAACAGGGTCATGGGTATATAGTGCAACCACTTCTGAAATTAATTTCCCATTAGATCATCCTCAATATTTAGGAACCTTTCCAAACCTACTATCAAAAGCACAACAAAAAATTAAAAAACATGACTTGGTAATATCTGTTGGAACAAATGTATTTGATGGATTCTTTTATATGAGAGGTCAATTATTTGATAATGATACTTTCCATGCACACATAGACTCTTCTGCGTCAACAATTGGCAGAAATGAAAAAACTGATTTAGGAATAATTTCTGATCCCAAATCTGCTTTAGTAGATTTAAATTTAGAACTTAACAAAAAAATGAATGGTGAAATAAAAGAAAAAATTTCACTAAGAAAAAAAGAAATTCAAATACAGACTTTTTCAATCAAAGAAGAGGAAAAAAACATAATAAATGAAAACTACAACCAAAATCCAATGAGTGCTCACAGGATGTTTTCTGAAATTTTCAAATCTATCTCAAATTACATTGTAATTGACGACTCTGTGTCTTCAAGGCAAGCGCTTCTATCAGCAAATAAGTTTAAACCTGGTGAAATGCATGGAGAAAGAGGTGGCGCTATTGGGTGGGGAATGGGAGCTACAATGGGAGTGAAGCTAGCTAACCCTGACAAAAATGTAATAGGTATAATTGGAGATGGTAGCGCAATGATGACAGTACAAGCTTTGTGGACAGCAGCAAATAGTAACATTCCTGTAATTTATATAATTTGTAATAATCAATCTTATAGGGTTTTAAAAACAAATATGCAAATTTACAAATCAGAAATCCTTCAAGAATCTATCCAAAATGATAAATACTTTGCAATGGATTTCAATCCTCCGTTTAATTTTGCTGAAATCGCTAAAACTTTTGGATTAAATGGTTATAAAATAACAAACCCTGATGAAATTAAAAAATATCTCTCCCTTGCCATAAAATCAAATAAAACAACAGTTCTAGACATAAATATAGATGGGACAGTATAAATCAGCTTAAATATGTGCCAATAATATTAGGCCTCCCATTTACAAAAGCATTTGCTTGTAATGATTTTTTTCCTTCTATCTGCAAATTTGAAACACAAATATAACCTCCATTTGCAGATATAATTAATTTACCATCTTTTAATGCAAGTACCTTGCTAATATCGTTTTTTGATACATCTGATCTTTTTATGTTAAAGTCATTAAATATTAATCTTTTTTCATCCCAATAAGTGTATGTACCTGGCCATAAGTTATAAGCTTTAAATTTTCTATAAATAAGATCCACACCATCTTCCCATTTAATTTTACCGTCTCTTTTATCTATAATTGAAGTAAAAGTTGCCTGTGAATGATCTTGTTCTATTTCTGAATGTTGATTTTGAATTATTTTATCAAATAATCTATTTAATATTTCCGCACCAATTCGAAATAATTTAACGCCTAATTCATTACTATTAATATTTGAATCTAGAGTAATTTTTTCTTGCTCAATTATCGGGCCAGCATCTAACTCTTTTACCATCTTCATTATGGTAACTCCAGTAAAAGGGATTCCATCAATTATAGATGAAACTATTGGAGACGGGCCTCTGTACTTAGGTAACAAAGAAGGATGAACATTAATAACTCCAAATTTGGGAATATTTAATATACTTTCAGGTAAAAGCAAACCAAAGGAAGCAACTATTATCAAATCAGGATTAGCTTTTCTGATTAAACTAATAGTGTCTTCGGAAAATCTACTTACTCTAGTTAAATTTCCCATCTCGATATTAGAAAAATTTTCTTCTCTGTGATCCCTTGATTTTACTTTTGAATATTTGGTGAATACATATAAGATATCAATTTTTGAAAGATCCAAAGAATTTAACACCGATGATCCGTATAATCCCGATCCCATAAATATAACATTTAATTTACTTTTCATTATTTAAATCCATCAAATCATTAATATATTTTTTTAAAGTTTGCTCAGGATCAACATTCGTCAATCGTGCATAATTTGAAAGTTTATATAATAACTCACCCAAGATATCTGTGTTTAAAGTTTCTTTTTCATTGATAATACGCTTAATATCCAAAAGAGCATCAGATTCACTTTCAAAATCAGAATTAGTGTATTTTTTTTGTATTTTTTGAGCAAGGTATAAAGATGGCAAATATTTAGGAATAGAATCGGCATTTGACTTATTCGAATCTGATTTAATCTTTTGCCAATTTTTTTCTACTGCTGCAGAACCTTTTAATTTTAAATCAGAAAACACATGTGGATGCCTAGTATGGATTTTATTAAACAACTTCTTAATTAAAGTACTTTCATTTGAATATTTTTTTTCTTTTAAAAACACAATTTGATAAGATAAATTCAAAAGTAAATCTCCAATTTCTTCTTCTATATTCTCCAAATCGTGATTCTCTATAGCTTCAACTAATTCATAACTTTCTTCGATTAAATGCTTGGTAAGAGAATTAGAAGTTTGTTCCTGGTCCCAAGGGCAACCATCTTCACTTCTTAATATCTGAATTAAATTACATACGCCTTCAAGATTGGATTCAAGATTCGGAAAATTCATTATTCCTCCAATTATTTATTTGATATATTGTTATACTTTAACAATGATTTAAGAAATTAAGTATAAAAATTGTTATTAAAAATCAATAAAATCTTATTCCAATCCGTATTATTTGTAGCTCTCCTACTTAGCAATACTATGCTAATTGTAAATCTTGATTCATTTTATGCATTTGAATTTCAAAAGAATAATACTTCAGCTAAAACAGGAATAAGCTCAGAAGAGTTAAATAAAATAGTTGATAACCTACAAGAATTTTTCAACGAAGAATCTAATGACAAAATTTTAATGAAAACTTATGTTAACGGGGTTTACAAGCAACTATTTAACGAAAAAGAAATAATACATATGATAGATGTCAAAATTTTATTAAACAATCTTCAATTAACAAATGTGTTAATGTGGTTTTACATTGCATTTTGTACACTTGTTTACCTCGTGTTAAATAATAAAAATAAAATATACAACGTTAAAAATTTTATTAAATCATATATGAAATTTTCGTTTACTATAACAGGTATTATTTTAGTTGCACTATTAATCGGATTTAGGTGGATTTTTTATTTATTTCATATTATAAGCTTTGACAATGATCTATGGATACTAGACCCTAGAAAAGACTATTTAATTAAAATATTTGAAGAAATATTTTTTATGGAAGCTGCAATATTAATTGGAATTTTAACACTAAGTTCTTCTATAATATTTCTATTGTTTTCTAATATAATAAATTTATACTTTAAAAAGGATCAAATTGAATAACCCTAAAAATGGTTTTTACGGAGAATTCGGAGGAAAATTCATACCCGAAACTCTATCGTATGCCATAGAAGAATTAAACGAAAATTATAAAAAAATTGGTAAATCTGACGATTTTCAAAACCAATTTCAATCTCTGTTAAAAGAATTTGTAGGCAGACCAACTTCATTATATTATGCAAAAAATCTTTCAGATCACTTTGGTGGTGCGAAAATATATTTTAAAAGAGAAGATTTGGCGCATTTGGGCGCTCATAAAATAAATAACGCAGTCGGCCAAGGTTTGCTAGCAAAATTAATGGGGAAAAAACGAATAATTGCTGAAACAGGAGCTGGTCAACATGGTGTTGCAACAGCAGCAATATGCGCAAAATTAGGTCTTAATTGTGTTGTTTACATGGGAGAAAATGATATACAAAGACAATCGTTAAATGTATACAGAATGAAATTATTAGGAACTGAGGTTGTAAGCGTCTCTTCAGGTAGTAAAACCTTAAAAGATGCAATTAATGAAGCGATGAGAGACTGGGTAACAAATGTTAATAATAGCTACTATTTAATTGGTAGTGTGATCGGGCCTCATCCATATCCTTTAATGGTAAGAGATTTCCAATCAGTTATAGGAACAGAAGCTAGGCAAGAAATTCTAAAAGTAGAAAAAAAATTACCTAACTATGTAATAGCCTGTGTAGGTGGAGGAAGCAATGCAATGGGACTGTTTTATCCTTTTGTGGAAGATAAAGATGTTAATTTAGTTGGAGTAGAAGCTGGAGGAAAAGGTGTTGATACAAATGAACACTCTGCTACTCTAGTAAAAGGCAGTATTGGAGTTCTTCATGGAACAAAAACATATTTAATACAAGATGATGATGGACAAATAACTGAAACTCACAGTATATCAGCTGGTTTAGATTATCCTGGAGTTGGCCCTGAACACAGCTACCTAAAAGATTCTGAAAGAGCAAATTACGTAGCTGTAACTGATCAGCAAGCATTAAAAGCTTTAGCTTTAACTTCGAATTTAGAAGGTATAATTCCTGCTTTGGAACCTGCTCATGCTTTAGCATACCTTGAGGAATTGGCTCCTTCTTTAGGAAAAGATCAAATTATTCTTTTAGGTCTTAGCGGAAGAGGTGATAAAGATATAAGCACAATTATGCAAAATATGTCTCTTTAAAATGATAAATACCAATACTCAAATAACTTTTATCTCTATCATTAGTGTATTAGTTTTATATTTATTATTCCCCATTTACGCAGAAAGTAATGGGAGAATAACAAAATATGAGACTTATACTGATGATCAGCATATCATCAAATACGGAGTGTATCCTGAAACAATTTTTACTGGGCCACTCCACATTGCAGTAAGCGTTCAAGATAAAGATACAGAAATGTTTTTAAAAGCTAAAGTAAATATAAATCTAACCGGACCTGAATTTAATAAAAATATTGAAGCAAAAAATTCATTAGACTCACCTCAATTCTACGAATATGATACAGTCCTTAAAAATGAAGGTGAGTATAACCTGGATATTTCTATAGAATCTTCCAAAGGTATTTCTTTTATAAAAAAACAATTTGAAGCCTCAAAAGGAACTGATACGGCTAATTTAATTATTATATTTTTTACATTTATTATTATTTTAGTACCTTTTTCAATAGCACTTAGAAAAATAATAATAAATAAAAATAAAATCTAATCGTTTTTTTTTTCATAACTGTGTAGAATTTCTAATATATATCTAAATTAATTTAATGAATAAAATTCTAATAACAACATCAATAATAGTACTTACACTTTTATCCGCATGTTCAAATAAAACAGAGTCTCTCACTGATCAAAACTTGATTATAGACTTAGAGATAAAAAATATGAAACTTATACCAGAAATAATCAATGTAGTTGAAAAATCCAATCTTACGTTGAATATTGAAAGTGACACAAATGGTTCCTTGCATTTCCATGGATACAATATTGAATTTAAAATATCTAAAAATATTATTAACACTCTAGATATCACTGTTAACGCTACAGGAAGTTTTCCAATTGCTTTGCACTACTCTGAAAAATCCGATGATCACACTAATCATAATCATGATTCAAATTCCAAACAGGCACATAATCACGGATCACATGACGATGGTGATCACGGTGAATCTATAATAGGTAAATTAATTGTAAATCCAAAATAATGAATAAACTTATCTTTTCAATTATATTTGTAATTTTTACGACTTGGATTATTATCCCCAATAAAATTTACGCACATGGTTTTGGTGAAAGGTATGACTTACCAATCCCTCTTGAATATTTTTTGATCGGGGGTAGCCTTACAATAATATTATCATTTGTTATTTTAGTTTTATTCACAAATAATTCTATAAATATTAATCATAACCAATCCAGGTCAATATTATCTCCCAATAATATGAACAACATAGTGATTATGATATTAACTAATATTTTAAAAATCTTTTCTGTATTTTTATTCTTATTGGCAATAATTTCAGGGTTTATTGGATCTGATAATCCTATTGAAAATTTCTCAGCTCCTTTTATATGGATTATTTGGTGGGTAGGGTTCGGAATATTAACTCCTATAATCGGAGATTTCTGGAAAGCATTAAATCCAATTAAAATTATTTATATATTTCTAGTCAATAATGTACTAAAAAATCCAGAAATGATAA
>CETB01060309.1_pt1 | contig 16145 bp, 16 predicted proteins | sample 356381 | NCBI WGS metagenome assembly CETB01 (sample SAMEA2622545, study PRJEB7988) | marine metagenome | biome: marine biome (ENVO:00000447); feature: deep chlorophyll maximum layer (ENVO:xxxxxxxx); material: "saline water (ENVO:00002010), including plankton (ENVO:xxxxxxxx)" | depth 155 m | reverse complement strand
GGTCCGAAGAGCAATGCATTCAAATCCTCTATGGTGGTTATCACTGATTGAGGAGGGTTCGGGATGACAATGTCCGAGTTGATTGACAGGCTCGAGGCTGCGGGCATCCCATTGAATGATTTAGCGAAATCTGCAATGATGGAGGTATATCCTGGAGATTTCACTGATTACGACCTAGAGCCTTTCTGGCATGATAGACCCGTTCCCTTTTTATTCACTGGTTTTGGAGCTACTAGAACCATTTCAGCACCACACATGATTGCCACTCTGCTCCACCACCTTGAGATCATTGAGGGTCAAGACATAATGCTAATTGGTTCGAAGGGGGGATACCTTGCAGCAATTATAGACAGAATGGTAGGAAAGGAAGGATCGGTCACAATAATTGAGCCTCATGATGAGGTAAGGTTGCACACAGAAGAAAGGCTTGAGAGGCATCTTTCTTCCGGTCTGATTAGGGTTCTTCTTCCAAATGATTTGAGTGGAATAGATGGTTTTTCGAGGGGTTTTGAAAGAGTCCTAATTACCGGATCGGTGAGAGAGATTCCCAGTGCAATTGGAGATTTAGTGCTAGAAGGGGGTTTCGTCCTAGGTCCTTTCGGCGGACCAGTTCATCAAAGGTTATTGAAGAGAGAGAAGCAAGGAGGGACCTGGTTTGATACCGATCTGGGAGGAGTGGTTTTCGGGCCAATGGACGTGGGAGAGTCCGAGTCTAGCCCCCTTGATCCAATTTCCCTTGCCAATCACATCGAAGATGCTTTTGATCTGGTCGGAGGGCTAATTGAGATAGAGGAGAGCACCGGTGCAAGGGTTAGGGGCCTTATTCTAGCACTACGTGAGATGCCTCCGAATCTTCCATATATAGACGAGGACTCTACAGAAGAAGAAATCATGGAACACCCGGTAGTAGACCTACTCATGTCGGAAATCGAGTGGTTAGGCCCATTGTGGCCAATATTCAGCGAATTTCTGTCGATCGACCTTGCCAGCCCAGGATCTCCGGAAGAGACTCCTGATTTTCTTGGTGGGCATGAGGATCTGGTGCCATAGTCTCAGGATTTTTACTTTCCAACAGCAGGAAGAAGAAGTCTGTCCAGGGAGACTGAGATTGGTGGAAGATGGTCTGACAATCTATGACGGCTAGTCTTTGGCTGGAAAAGCCCCCCCTCAAGTCCAGCTTGGACTACCTCCTCCTTGGTTATCGAATTTCTACCGCAATTTGGCCATACGTCCAATTCTATAGATTCGTCTCCCTGATAGTCTACAAGAACGCATGGAAGGCATTTCAGTCCAATCCTCAATGCCACCTGGTGTCGATGATGCCCATCGAGAATAACTCCTGTATTTTTGTCGACCACTAATGGGAGAACGTATGCCTTCCAACGATGCGTCATTTTTTCCAATTCGTCCACCTTCTTTGGAATGGTCATTTCATGGGGGCGAAGAATCTCAATGGGGACCAAATCGACCTGCATGACCCTCGCTAGGGGACGTGATTCAATATATCTGCTCCTGCTGGGCGTTGTGAGGGTGGGAACTTGGAGGTTGACCTAAGTGGCCTTTGTGAGGAAGACAAGATAGTTCTCGACAGACTTGGAGAACTAGGGAGGGCGTGGATAGTTGGAGGTTGGGTCAGGAATCTAGTCTCTGGGATGGATAAAGAAGAAATCGACATTGCTACCGATTTAAGGCCCAAACAAGTGAAGATTGCCTTCCCAAGATCTATCATGGTGGGAGAAGAATACGGCACCGTAATTGTGCGTATCGAGGGAGAAGGTCGCAACGAATACCAGTGCGAGGTGACCACAATCAGGAAAGAAGGTGGTTATGCCGATGGCAGGAGGCCCGATAACGTAACCTTCGGAAGCGAAATAGGGGAAGATCTTGCCAGAAGGGATTTCACCATCAATGCGATGGCAATCGAACCAATTGGGGAACTAGTGGGGGAAGGGGCCCCATCAGGGAAACTGATTGATCTGCACGGTGGTTTCAATGACCTAGAATCTAGCCTATTGAGAACAGTGGGAAATGCAGAAGAGAGGATTGGAGAAGACGGTTTGAGGATAATGAGGGCATTCAGGTTCTTGGATCGAGGTGAAGAAGGATTGAGGGAGATGGATTTAGAATTGAGTAGAGCAATTTCTTCTAACCTTGAGATGCTGAATAATGTGTCTAAAGAGAGAGTCTGGAACGAGTTGAAAAGAATTCTATCGTGTTCAAATTCTGGAAAAATAATTAATTCAATGGAAGAACACGGAATATTCGGAATGATTCTACCGGATACCTCGATTAATACCGTTGCTAATCACTCAGAAGACCATATGGTAAACCTAGCTCTGATTTGCAGCGAAAATGAGTCGGGCGACCTCCTGTTTGCTAAGAAAATTGCAGATGACCTCAGGTTATCAAGGAAAGAAAGTGCGACATTTTGTTCCCTGCATCAATGCAGGAAGTTGGTTCTGGACCCCTCTGTGGAGAGCGTTCGTAGATTCGTGGCGACTAATTCTACCGATCAAAGAAGGAAGATTCTTGATTACAAGCGAGGATTGGGGGAGGACACAAATAATTTTGAGTCAGAACTCAAACAAAATTCTCAACTAAGAGCTGGTTCTGGGCCTCTTATTGATGGCATCCTTCTGTCGAAACTAACCGGACTAGAGGGAGGGAAAAGACTTGGGAGACTAAAGGATTGGTTGCATAGAATCCAAGTAGAAAGGGACTTGAATAGCACGGATGACGTGATTGCCCTTTTAGATGAAGTTGAATGGGAAGACTCTGACTTAGAAGAGTGGCAAGGACTCTCGTGGCCTTAGTCAAATCTCGTTAAGGTACTCTATGTATTCTGATTCGTCCAGGTACATATCTTCGTCCCAGTCATGGGGTCGAACTATCATGCACCATCCGTCTTGGTATGCGTCCTCATTGACCAGATCGGGGTTATCCTCCACATCACCGTTTAGTTCCACTATCTTGCATGGGAATGGCGCATTGATCAGGACTCTGTCCTCGATTGTCCTGACTGTGATCATCAAATCATCAGTATCGAGTTCGTCCCCTCTGGAAATAGGCGAAGCAGGGGCGTCGTCATCGTTTTGCGATTCTCCTTCGTCAGAATCAACCTGGAATTCACTATCATCCTCAGGTTTTGAAAGTACAACTCGGAGAATGTCTCCGTACTCGGCCCTAATGAATTCACTAATCCCTAGTTTGACCGTCATATCTTCCTCGTCATCGTCTAGAACCTGGACCCATAAATGATCCAGAGTATATTTCCTATCGTGGGCAATGCTGAATTCGAAGTAATCCCCGCTACTCATCTGATATCGTCCGCGGGCGCGGCAGTTCCCAATTTGAACTATTCGATTGTTGAGAAATTTCATTTTTCAGAGAGATTAACAATATCCTCTTCGTCGGGACTGCTGAGAGAATGGATTTTGGAGAGACAGAAGAGCAGAACATGATTCGAGATATGGTCAGGGGATTCGCCGAGGAAACCTTGGCGCCTACATGCCTTGATCGTGACAGAGAGCAGCGAGCTCCTGTCAATGAGTGGTTGGAATTCTGCAACAGTACCGGGCTCCAAGGAGTAACAATTCCCGATGAATATGGGGGAAGCCAAGTGGATGCAGTGTCGGAGGCCATCATCGTAGAGGAGTTGGCGAGAGTGGATCCTTCTTTCTCAGTGATGTATTGCGTTCACGTTGGACTTTGTTCAATGACTATCGCCCTACATGGTAACGAGGAACAGAAGAAAGAGTACCTGCCAAGACTAGCGGGAAATGAGGTTGGCGCTTATTCCCTATCCGAGGCGGGGGCCGGTACAGATGCCGGCGCACTCGGATGCAAGGCAAAGATCAGTGACGGCGGTAGCCATTACATCCTAAATGGAGAGAAGATGTGGGTGACAAACGGATCCAGCGCGGACATTTACGTCCTTTTCGCGAAGGATGTCGATCATCCAGAGTTTGGCAGTAAGAAGCACGGGGGCACGACTGCATTCATAGTAGAGAAAACATTTGAGGGATTCTCTGTGGGAAAGAAGGAGGACAAATTAGGAATACGTTCCAGTGATACCTGCTCGTTGATACTGAAGGACTGCAAAGTTCCAGTTGAGAACGTCCTAAAGGGAGCTGGCGAGGGTTTTCCCATAGCGATGAATGCTTTGGACAACTCTAGGATTGGCATTGCCGCACAGGCGCTTGGGATTGCTCAAGGATCCTATGAAGCGGCTCTGAATTATGCTCACGAGAGGGTGGCATTCGGGAAGCCAATTGCTCACCATCAAAGTGTAGGCAATTACCTAGCAGATATGGCAACTAGGACCACTGCTGCAAGATTGATGGTATACAAGGCGGCTATGTCAAAGCAACTGCACTACGAAGAAGGTGCACCTAGGCACACAATGGATGCAAGTATGGCGAAGCTCTTCGCAGGGGATACGGCGATGTGGGTTTCTGAGAGGGCAGTACAAGTACTGGGGGGGTATGGATACACGACAGACTTCCCAGTTGAGAGATTCTTCAGAGATGCCAAGATTACTCAGATTTATGAGGGCACACAAGAAGTCCAAAGAATCGTGATCAACCGATCCATTTCTCCGGAATGAGTTGATCAGGATGTACCCAATAGAGAAGATAAGGGATTCCTTTCCATCCCTGAAAAGGGATTTAGATGGAAGGAAAGCGGTTTACTTCGATGGCCCCGGTGGGAGCCAAGTCCCCAAATCGGTGGCAAATGCAGTTAGTGATTACCTATTGAATCACAATGCGAATACTGGGATGAGTTTTGCTACTTCCATGGAGACAGACGAGATGATCTCGGAAACTCTGAATGCTTGTGCAGAATTCCTAGGTTGCTCGGACCCAAACGAGATTGCATTCGGCCAAAATATGACCAGTCTGAACATCCAACTAGCCAGTGCCCTGAGCAAGACATGGGGACCTGGGGATGAGGTTGTCGTAACAAGGCTTGATCACGATGGAAACGTTAGGCCTTGGTCCCTAGCAGCAGAGTGGTCCGGTGCTACTCTGAAAAAAATTGACGTGAATCGGGATGACTGTACTTTGGACATGGGGTCGGTTGTCGAGTCAATTACAGAAAGTACCGTCCTAGTGGCTATTGGGGCCGCTTCGAACCTATCTGGAACAATTAACGACGTCAGGAAAGTGGCAGATATTGCTCACGGATTCGGTGCAGAGGTTGTTGTCGATGCCGTGCATTTTGCCCCTCACTCGCTGATTGATGTCGAAGACATGGGGTGCGATTTTCTTCTATGCTCACCATACAAATTCTTTGGCCCGCATCAAGGACTTCTTTGGGGAAGGAGAAGTCGAATGGAAGATCTTCCGGTTGCAAAGCTTCGAGTATCGACAGAAGAAGTCCCATTCAGATGGATGACGGGAACGCAAAGTCACGAAGGAATGGCGGGTACCAAGGCTGCAATAGATCACATCGCATGGATTGGAAGAGAGTTCTCGGGGAATGCAAACCTTGGCAGGAGAGCGGCCTTGGGGGTTGCATTCTCTGCTATTGAGAAGCATGAGAGAGAATTATGCCTGAGAATGATCGAGGGTTTGATGGAGATTGAAGGTTTGAAGATCTGGGGGATCACTGATCCAGAGAGGATCATGGAGAGGGCTCCAACTGTTTCGTTCACACACCCGAATATGACGGCTAATGAGATTGGAACAATATTGGCTGAAAGGGGAATATTTGTTTGGGCCGGGAATTTCTATGCCCTGGAGCTAACGGAGACACTTGGACTAGAGCCAGAAGGAGTGCTTAGAGCCGGGATTCTTCACTACAACTCAATCGAGGAAGTGAATTACTTCGTAGATTCTGTAAGAGAAATCTTAGGATAGCCTCACTCTATCCACTGGTATCTCCTCTGCCCTTCCAGATCCCCTTCCAAACCGATGCTGACCAAGGCGAACTCGGTGCTGGGTTTGACCACTGAACGCTTCCTCTTGCCCTTATGCAATGCCTCGTACACGGTCTTATTGATTGCATGACGTGTAGAGAGTCGCTCGAAAAGGTGGAAACGTGACGCTATCTCCCTCCAACCCGGTTGAATGATTCCTTCGAACACCTTGGCCTTTGCTCCTGAGCCATACCCGCAAAGACCGATGTAATTGCCCTCCATCTCGACATTCTCCATGTAGTCTGACTCCATTGCGGACATCATGGCTAAGAAAATAGAGCCGGTATACTGGTTCCCGATTAGACTAGATGCTCGTTGCGTCTTCTCAATCCTCTGATCTACGAACGACCTGAACTCTTGGGTCTTTGAAATGAGTCTCCTGTAGGAATCATTTGCAGTCTCGAATTCTTCGATTCCGGCCGGTGTATCGGGGAAATCGGATGGCAAGGGTTCAGGGCCAATCTCCTCCACTATCCTCTCCCACATGGGAAGGTGTCGACGATCGTGACGGAAAACATCGGGGAACATCCTCTTACCTTGGAATGCATAGGGAAGGTGGACAATGATTCTGCTCCATTGGTTAGTAAGAATTTCATCAGTCTCTGGGGAGTACCTGCCTTCTTCAATCGCCTTACTACGGAAATCAATGAACGCCTGCTTGACTGACTCAGAATAGCAGCGATTGGAGAACTGTCCGTCGAAAACCGGGGTGTCCTTGTGTATCATGATCTTTTCATTCTCGAAAATAGTCTGGTTTTTCTTCTTCGATCTAGGAAGTAATTTGAGAATCTTCTCGGCGAGATTTGAGGTGAATCTGGCCCCCGACTCCTCTGCCAATTCCAGAACGTTCTCTACAACCGTACGAGTCTCTACCTCTCTTCGGGGCTTGAAGAAGTCGTGAACTGGCATAGTAGAAACTCCCCATATATCGGGTATAGCCAGTAGTCTTGGGTTGTGGCGAAGCAAGATTGCCCCCCCGCCTGCTCCCTGAGTGTACTCTCCTGAAGAGCCGAGGTCGTACTTCGCATTATCAGCAAAAACCACTATCCCTATCCTGTTCCTTTCCTCACCCCCCCTAGCAACCCAATCCAGGGTATTGTGCATCGCATCTACAGCTCCAATGCATGCGAAAGTCATGTCAACTACGTCACAATTCCTGAAGCAGTTTTCACCGAATTTCTCAGAATATCGCTGCTCGAGCATGTCCATTATGTAGGTTGCAGTTGGTTTTGCGCCATCCAGAGCCGATTCGGTTCCCAGGTAAATTCTACCTATTGAAGACGGATTGATGGAATTTCTGTCAATCAGCCTAGAAACTGCGTTTGCACCCATTGTTGCGGTGTCTTCATGCACATCTGGTATTGCCATAGCCTCTAGTCCGAGCCCCTTGCTCAATTTGCCATAGTCGGCACCCCTGAACTCCGCAAAATCTTGCATTGCGAAATATAGCCTTGGGAAGTGAAGGGCGATGTCATCAATGCCAACAACTGACATGCTACTAAAAAGCGTCGTAATGGGTCTACATTATGATTCCTACGTAGGACTATTCGTCGGACGTCAATTTACTATGATTCTAGGCTTCACCGGAAATTTTGTTAATTTCCTCAAGAAGTTCTTGCTTGTCTGAAAAATGAGCTGAAATCGGCTCTAGTATCGCTGATAGGGCTTCTGCTACTGCCATCTTTGCATCAAGAGGATGGATTGATCCGTCTGAAACTGCATCTTCGAAGGACTGGGCATCTGTCCATTCCGATGGGTTTCCATACTTGGGGTCTGGTGTCACAGTAATCTTTCCTAGTTTTGGAATAATTACATGTTGGGAAATCTCGAAAATTGGCGAGTTTCCTTTCCCCACCTCTAGGAAAGATTTTCTAATTTTTGATCTAATTGATTCTGGATCATCGTCTAGAAGTATCGCGTTCCCGGGGTCTGACTTGGACATTTTGTGATCGAATGAGTCCATCCTTCCACCTGGTCCCTTTAGCCCGGAGAGCATTGGGGTGTGAATGCATGTTGGCTTCATCCATTGGTTCTTCTCTGCGACCTCCCTCATGTACATGTGCGCCTTTCTCTGATCCATTCCGCCGAATGCGATATCCACTCCCAGTTCGAAGATGTCTGCAGCCTGTAGTGCTGGATAGTAGAATGCGGCCAGGTCGTGATCCGAAGAGTCCTCGTCCCTTCCCATGATACTGAAAGTCCTTCTAACCCTAGACAGGCTCATGTTCTTGGAGCATCTGAGAACCCTTTCCCAGTACTTTCCTGAGTCCATAACATCGGATGCCAGAACGAATTGTACCTCACCAGGCCCGTTTCCCTCACTAGGACCCCCCAATATTGCCCTAAACATCTCCGACATGTAATCTGCGGCTATGGAAATCTTCTCCATATCTCTTCCAAACTTGTCATTCACCCATGCATGCCAATCTGCCAGCAAGACGATGACATTGACTCCCTCTTGTAACAAATTCCTGATAGTATCCCCTAGGATGATCCAACCCAGATGGGCCTTCCCACTTGGTTCCAAACCTATGTAGGCCAATAGTTGATCATCTCCAGAATGGCTAGCAGAACCAGATAATACTGACTCGACGTGCTCAACACCAATGACCTCTTGGCATCCTGAGAGCATCCTATCCAAGCGAGTCTGGGATTCATGGGATATCTCAGGAAGAGTCCCTTCTTCGGTCATTTTCTCACCTAATTGAACAACTTGTTGAGCTTCTCTGCTCTTCCATGAGCCTTAGTATTCTCATTTCCTTCGAGGAGGGACTCTATCTCCTCGATCAATGCTTCCGCGTTCTCTATCTTATCTTCAGGAATGTTGTCGGACAATCCCATGAAATGTCGAGCTGAAGAAACGGCAGATTTTGCCTTTGAAGCCTTCTTTGCCCATTCCTTTGCCTTATCCCCTCTCTGCTTGGAGTTGTAGCCTGTGGCCTTGTCGAGAAAAGTTGTCCAGCGCTTCCTATCATCCATTGCCGATTTCATCGAGTCAGGGTTTTCGAAGTCGGGTGCAACGTTGGCTACATCTACTATCAATGCCCCATTCTCAAATCTACCAACTATTGAAGTCATAACCCCGTGGGAAGCCTCAAAAGATTCTTCGGAAGTCCTTTCCACTTTGTCGAAGAATTCGCTAGCTAATTCGGAAAGCCCGCCATTTTCTCCCACTTCTTTGATTATCCCTCTTCGTACATCGAATCGCTCCATGGACCTTCGGAATGGACATTGTCACTTCAATACTGCCGACCATAGGGGTCTGACGAGTCAGTACAACGCCTAAACGGTCGCCACCATTCCGAGCGGCATGCGCAGAGAGATTGCGAGGGTATTTGTTGGGTTCGCAATTATCATCCTTGCACCCTCTTCACTGGGACAATCAACAGTGGAGATGGGCAGTGTTGTAGTTCTGGATGACGGCGATTTGGGCATCGAAGGAATTTCGGTTTCTACAGACCATGGTCTCATTCTAGCACATGGGGCAAATTCAGAGGTTTTCCTAGTTGACTCTGATTCTCCGGAAAACAATTCCCGTATCGAATGGAATGGGGACTATACTCTCCTAGATTCTTCATTCCACCCAGGTGGCGAGACGGCCTTGATAGTCGGGGAGGGTGGGAATTTGTTGAGGTTAACATTAGCGAATTCCAGCATAGAGCAGGCTGGAGGATCTTCAATATTTGGAGAAACCCTGCTTAGTGCGGTATCTTGGAATGCGGATGGAAGTTGGGCCTACATAGGAGGAGAAGATGGTTGGATCTGGAGGTTCAGGAGTATGGATGACGGAGTGGTTGAGGCAATCCCACTGGAAAACCGAGGGGAGAGTGTTATCTCGGGAATTTCTTGCCTGAGGGGATACAATATCTGCGCCATATCCTCCATAATGGGAGGAATAGGAATAATTGACCAGGAACATGATTTGCACTGGATTGGTGGTTTCGGAACCCCATGGGTGGACATTGCATGCCACTCTGATGAAATCTCGGAATGTGTTGTAATCTCTAGTGACTTGACTATTGCAAGTATTGTCATAGAGGTAGAAGAAGCATCAGAAACCGCAATCTACGACAATGACATCGTTCAACTTCAGGGTTTTGTTGGGGTTATGACGGGTATTGAAGTGCAATCGGACGGAGTGTCCCTGATTTCGTTGGCCCCATTTGGGCTAATTGAGCATGATATCGAGGCTAGCATGTCATTCCATTGGCTAGATAACACAGACGCTGTAGAATTTGATGTAGGCATCTCCGATCAGAGAATTGTTGGAACTTGGGGTTCCGGTTTCTTCAAGGGATGGCTAATTACCGATAGAGGGTCAATAGTCTCATTCGACCCCGTGAGTCAGAGCGAAAGCAATTCAATGCTGGAAATTTGGATTGGGATCATTATTCTTGGAGGGGCTACTTTGCTGATGGCCTCGCTAATGGTGAGTTCTTCACCTAAACTAAGTAGGTGGTTGACCAAAAAGATAGGTAGCGAGGAAGAGCGTAGAGATGTCCTGAGAGAGGAAAGGCGCCAGTCAAGGAAAAAAAGGCGAGCATAGATTCATTTGCAAACTTGCTCGCGACGGTTCGATAGCATGGCATACGAGGCACTGGACTTCTACGATATCGATTCGCTTCTGACCGAGGAGGAGAGGATGGTCAGGGACATGGTTAGAGATTGGGTAGAGGAAAGAGTTCTTCCCAATATAGAAGAAGCATGCAGAGAAGGTATTTTTCCTGACGAATGGAGAGTCGAGATTGGCGAAATGGGGATACTAGGTGCCCCACTGAAAGGATACGGTTGCCCCGGACTTTCTTACACCGCTTATGGTTTGATTTGCCAAGAGTTGGAGAGGGGAGATAGCGGCGTTCGCTCATTCGCCAGTGTACAGGGCTCTCTGGCGATGTATCCGATCTGGGACTTCGGAAGCGAGGAGCAGAAGGAGAAATACTTGCCAGGAATGGCCAATGGAGAGCTGGTTGGGTGCTTCGGTCTTACTGAGCCTGACTACGGTTCAAATCCGGGTGACATGATCACTAGGGCCGAGGACAAGGGGGATCACTTCCTCCTCAATGGCGCCAAGATGTGGATAACAAACGGCACGATTGCGGATTTAGCGGTGGTTTGGGCCAAGCTAGATGGTGAAATCAAGGGATTCATCGTTGAAAAGGAGGACGAGGGTTTCAGTGCTCCGGAAATGAAAGGGAAACACTCACTAAAGGCCAGTGTAACAAGTGAGCTAGTATTCCAGGACTGCAAAATTCCGAAAGACAGGATCCTTCCCGGTGTCAAAGGTCTGAGAGGGCCTTTTAGCTGCCTCAATAATGCAAGGTTCGGAATCTCATGGGGAGCAGTCGGGGCCGCTCAGTCGTGTTTCAATTCCGCTAGGGAGTATGCATTGAGCAGGATTCAATTCGGCCACCCCATTGCATCATTCCAACTGGTTCAGAATAAGCTATCATGGATGCTTAGGGAAATCACCAAGGGACAGTTGCTTGCATACCATATGGGGAAGAAGAAAGACGACGGGAGCTGGATCCCAGAGCAGATTTCTCTTGCAAAGATGAACAACGTGGACATGGCGCTTGAGATAGCAAGAATGTCCAGAGACATACATGGGGCCAATGGGATACTGGACGAGTACCCAGTCATGAGGCACATGGCAAATCTTGAATCAGTGAAAACGTACGAAGGAACTCATGACATCCACAATCTAATTCTCGGTAGGCACATAACGGGGATTCAGTCGTTCACGAGGGAGCCGTGAAAAGTCTAGAGTGTTCGTCCCAATATTCAAAGGTCCAGAACCGGCCCAAAGATTTGGGCATTCTGATGGGAGTGGCGGTTCTTCTCAAGCAAGTCCCGGACACCACTGCGAAGATTAGCGTCTCCGGTTCAAGAGTAGACGAGTCGGCCATAGCCAAGTGGTCGATAAGCCCGTACGACGAGTATGCCCTGGAAAATGCAATCAAACTAAAAGAGTCTGGTATCGATGAGTTGGTTGCAATAACCTGTGGGCCCCAGAGAGCCTCGAAGTGCCTGACTGAAGCTGCCGCCGTAGGTGCAGATAGGCTGATTCACGTTGTCACTGATGACGATTACATGGACAGTTACATTGTGCAGTCAATACTTTCGGCTGCAATTGAGAGATCGGGATGCGATATTGTACTCTGTGGCAAACAGGCAGCTGACACGAACAGCGGCTCTACTGGTCCGGGAGTGGCGAGCCTACTTGGTTACTCATGCGTAGGTTCTGTGACAGAGGTCTCCATAGAAGGAGGAGGTTTTTCGGCAACTCGCCTAGGAACTTCCGGTTTGGAGAGGGTCGAAGTTGATTCTCCCTGTCTGTTCACCTTCGACAAGGGCGAGGTGGAGCTCAGGAGGCCGAACGTAAGAGGAATCATGATGGCCAAGAAGAAGCCGATAGAGGCCTTCTCAGTCGAAGAGCTTGGCGTAGAAACAGGAGATTCAAGAGTCACTCTAAAGTCCCATTCATCACCTCCCGAGAAGCCTCCGGGCCAGAAATTCGAGGGGGCCGGTTCTGTGGGTGTCGTTGTGGGGAAGCTTAGGGACGAGGCTAACGTAATTTAGAGGTGTGAAAATGGACATCGTGGTAATTTCCGAAGCCAGCAATGGTTCGTTGCATCCGGTAACTGCGCAATTGGTTGGGGCGGCTTCTTCTCTGGGTGGCTCAGTAAGCGTGATTTGCCCGGGAGGATTAGGTTCTGATGAAGCAAGAGGGATTTCCGGGGTCTCTAAGGTCATCTCCGTGGAAGGTAAGTGCTTCGAAACCTACGACTGCATGGCATGGACGACAGCGATTTCTCCTTTGATCGAAGGAGATCTTGTCCTATCCTCTTCATCGGCGATTGGCAGGGAGATGTCGGCAGCGATTGCAGCAAAGAAGGGTTTTCCGGCTGTTCAGGACGTCACCTCCCTTTCTGAAGGAGTCTCGGTGACCAGGTCAATTTTCTCAGGAAAGGCGATTGAAGAAGTGGGGGTTTCCTTACCCTGCGCATTGAGCATCCGAGCGAACACGTTCGATGCCGCTGAGAGTGGCGGGGAAGCAGAGTTGGCAACGGTGAACGTGAATGAGGACGTTTCAGTGGCAGTAAAGGAGGCCCTAGCGAAGGCAGGGGAGAAGCTCGATGTTGCAGAGGCGGACATTGTGATCTCCGGTGGAAGAGGGATGGGTGATCCGTCAAACTTCTCCCATCTCTACGAAGTAGCAGATGAATTGGGAGCAGCAGTTGGAGCCAGTAGGGCTGCTGTTGACACCTGGGAAGACATTCCCCACAGCATGCAGGTCGGTCAGACCGGAAAGACCGTTACGCCGAGCCTATACATAGCGGTTGGAATAAGCGGTGCAATTCAGCATCTGGCTGGAATGAGGTCGAGCAAATACATCCTGGCAATTAACAAGGACCCAGAGGCCCCTATCTTCGGTGTCGCTGACTACGGAATCGTGGCAACATGGGAAGAAGCTATCCCGGCCCTGAAGGAGCAACTTTCGGCAATGCTATCAGACTGAGGCCTGCTCCTTCCCAGAGTCGGACCGGTCTTGGCTAATCCGGCTGAGGTACTCCTCAGTAATTCCTCCCGTGACGTAGACTCCATTGAAGCATGAGCAATCGAAGTCGGAAATCTGGCTACCGCTTTCCCCGGTGCAGGCATCTACTAAATCGCCCAGATCCTGGTAAATCAGCCAATCCGCCCCGATTGCCTCGCAGATTTCATCGTTCGTCTTCCCATATGCCACATACTCCTCCCTAGCAGGCATATCTATTCCATACACATTAGGATGGATTATCGGAGGGGAAGAGGAAGCAAACAATACCCGGGATGCACCAGCATCCCTGGCCATCTGTACAATCCTCCTGGAAGTGTTCCCCCTGACGATACTATCATCAACAATCAACACGGTCTTGCCCCTGAATTCCTCAGAGATTGTATTCAGCTTCTTCCTTACTGAGTCCTTCCTAACCTTCTGTCCGGGCATGATGAATGTTCGTCCAATGTAGCGATTCTTTACGAAGCCCTCCCTATATGGTGCGCCAAGGGCACTTGAAAGTCCTAGGGCAGCAATCCTTCCACTGTCCGGGACCGGAATCACAGCATCGATAGAGTAATCGGGTAACTCAGAAGTAATCCTCCTAGCCAGGGCCTCTCCCATGCTCAATCTAGCCCTGTGTACTGAAATCCCATCAATCACTGAGTCGGGCCTTGCGAAGTATACATGCTCGAAGACGCATGGAGTATGAGTGACCTCTGGATGGCATTTCTTTGCAGAAATTATCCCATCCATCCTCACAATTACTGCTTCACCTGGGGCTATGTCTCTGTCATTCTCGAAACCAATTGACTGACAAACTACGCTTTCTGAGGAAACGAGTCGCTCTGTGAAGCCATCCGCGTCTCTCTTACCCAAAAAGAGGGGTCTGATGCCATGCGGATCCCTGAATGCCACCATCCCCCAACCAGTTATCAGACACACCACACTATAGCTTCCTTCTGCCCTCAAATGTGTCCTTTCTACAGCCCTGAATATGTCTTCCTCATTCAGTGCTCCCATCCCACCTGGCCTTCCATTCACAGATCTCTGAATCTCTGCGGCGAATAGATTGAGCAAAGCCTCTGAATCGGAGCTAGTGTTAATCCTGCGATGGTCGTACTCCAAAAGGCCCGAGATTATGTCCTGAGTGTTGTTTAGATTTCCATTGTGAGCCAAGCTGACCCCGAACGGGGTATTGGTGTAGAACGGTTGTGCCTCGGCCGAAGAGCTAGAGCCTGCAGTTGGGTATCTGACGTGTCCAATTCCCATTGTTCCCCTCAGCTTCTTCATATGCCTGTCCAGGAAAACGTCACGGACCAACCCATTTGCCCTCCTGTGACAAATATTTTCTGAGTCGCTTGTAACTATTCCAGCAGCATCCTGGCCCCTGTGCTGGAGGACGATCAAACCGTCATAGACAGACGTGGCTACCTGTGACTCGGGAGAACCAACTATTCCGATGATGCCGCACATCGGTACCGTCCTTGGGTAAGAGAACAAGACTTAGGCGTTTGCGGCTTGGATTACTTCTTCTGCCACATGGTTCTGTTGCGCTTGTTCCACCTATATTTTCTGAGTCTGGCCGTATCCCCATAACCACAACTTGCGCATTGTCCCTTCTGCTTGTGATACGAATGACGTCCGCACCTCCTACAACGAATATGGGTGGATTTCTGCCTCTTTCCCATACTCGGAGTTCCCTTGGACATTCGCTACAACCTCACTGAGACGACGCGCCCACCGACCGATTTGTTAAGAGGGTTATCCTGAACAATACAATGGTCAAAATCGCGGCAAACAGGGGAAACAGGTGGACAATTCCCACAATAGCGGAGGCCATTGAATCCCTAACAGAAGATGCATTTCCGTCATTGGTAAGTAAGATAATTGCATAGATTGACACTATGCCGAGCAAAATGGAAGAAAGAGGGGCAAATGATCCGTTGAACCTGTTGAGTGAGGATGCAAAATGGACAAGGGAGAAAAATGCAGAAAGAAGGATTCCGCTGCAAATGAGAAGCATGGCTTCAGTTAAGTCAACTTCCATTTCCATCCCCTCCCAATCTTCTCAATAGAATGGTTTTCACTAACTCTCGCTCTTCCTCTGACAGAGGGTCAGAATAGGAGTCAAGACCTATCGACCTCTCGGACTTTGAAGCACCGACGTAGACTAGAATCAAGCCCAACAAGATGCCGAGGAAAGAAAATATACCACCAATGTAATCATTACTAGAAACAGAGATGTATTCCTGATAGGCGATTACCCAGGATGAGCCGATTGTTGCCCAACCAAGAAGGAGCCCGATAGGAGATGCTCGCCCATATGTTGGGGAGCTGCGCAAAACTAGAAGTGAACCCAGGAAAAACGGAGCCGCCCATTTGACTAGTCCGATAATTGACGAATGAACCTCACTTTCGGGATAGTTCAAGTCTTCCGGCAATAGTACGAAGGAGGTCGCTCCCAGAAGTGCCAATGGGAATCCGAACCTACTTCTGTCAAAAGATGGCCCCATTCGTTGAAAGTTGTACCCAATGGCAACTAGAACCAAGGAAGACCATAGGATGGCCTCATCCGCAACCATGGTGTTCGGATGACAGAGATATTCTTGTGTTTTTCTTGGAGCAGGGGACAACTTCGCCTAATCGCTCGACTAGATTCATATACGGGTCATCGGTGGCTCGCGG
>CETB01019779.1_pt1 | contig 16159 bp, 17 predicted proteins | sample 356381 | NCBI WGS metagenome assembly CETB01 (sample SAMEA2622545, study PRJEB7988) | marine metagenome | biome: marine biome (ENVO:00000447); feature: deep chlorophyll maximum layer (ENVO:xxxxxxxx); material: "saline water (ENVO:00002010), including plankton (ENVO:xxxxxxxx)" | depth 155 m | reverse complement strand
CTAGTATCAGAATCGCTGCTATCACTAGTATCAGAATCGCTGCTATCTGATGTACTTGTATCACTAGTACTTGTGTCGCTTGTTGTTGTGTCTGTCGTTGTCGATGTTGTTGTTGAAGATGATGAATCATCTGTAGTGTCTCCAGTACAACCTGCAAACGCTCCACAAACTATCAAGATCGCCATCAATAATCCATTTTTCATTTTTGTTTCCATTTTCATAGCCTCCAGTTTAGGTGCTCCTAAACTTTGCTGCTTGAAAGGGTATATATAAAATTTAGTCATACCTAAACTTACAAAAGTAAAAAAGGGCATCTATAGTGGGATTGGAAAATTGTATAAGCAAAAAAGATGGGGATGTAATGTCAAATAAAAATAAAGAATTGTTAAATATAGATAAAAATTATATTGTTTGTTTATCAATAATTATTATGTTTTCAGCAATAATGAGGTTTAAGGGGTTAGATACTGAATCTTTTTGGTTAGATGAATTAACTACTCTTAGTGCGATTAGTCAAGGAACTTGGAGGGGTGCTATGGAGGGATGGTTATCAATGGTTGGAATGGGTACTTGGTTGATGTATTATTGGAAATTAATTGTGGGGGATTCTGATTTTGCATTACGTTCAATTAGTGCAATTTCTGGTATTTTATTAGTAATTATTGTGGCTGAGTTTACAAGACGTTTTCATGATAAAAAAGCTGCAATTATTTCTTCGAGTATGTTATCTATTTCCCATCTTGCTATATTATATAGTCAAGAGTTTCGACCATATATGTTTACAACCACATTTATTTGGATTTCATTTTTCCTTATGAGGATGGAAAGAAAACTTTCAAAATTTGAAATTGGAATTTGTATAATTCTTCTTTCATTTTCATATTTAGTCCATTATGTTGCTGGTCTTGTCATTGTATTAGGATTAATTGGAGATTTTTCTATCAGAGTAATTAAGGAAATAAGGGATAAAGAGGGTAAAGTTTTTTCAAAAAGGAAGCGGTTGATTTTATACTTAAGATCTAAATCAGGGCAATGCTTGAAAATTTGTTTTGGTGTTGCTATGTTAGCTGTTTTTATGTTAGAAAAAATGAAGTATGACTCTACAAATACAAACCATAGTATGTGGATTAATGATGTGCCTGAAAGGCCAGTGGTAACTCTTTTTGACTATTTCTTTGCTTTTGATATCCGGGGCAATATTACAGATGTGGCTGAAGCAATGTGGTATTTTGTTTTGCTTACTCCTGTATTATTATATTTACATAGGAAATTCATAACCAAAAGAAAAATATTTGATGAATTAGAATGGTTTGTTTGGATTGTAGGGGGAGGAACAATGTTTGTAATTGTGTTATATTCTTTAGAAGTAAGAAATCTTTGGGTTTCAAGATATTTTGTTTTCTCTATGCCTGCGTGGTATATTTTGTTTGGTATTGGAATTTCTAGAGTTATTGATTTAATAACTGGATATTTGCCAAAAAATAATTTAAAAAATATTGAGAGTCGTTCTTTTTTGGTTGCAATACTATTTTCATTCTTCTTTGTACTAAATAGTACTCATTGGTATGTAAACGAGTTTGAATATTATGAAAAAGGGGGGCGTTCTGATTTTAAAGGTATGAGTGAATGGTTAGATGATAATATAGAAAATAATCAAGAAGAGGTTTTTATTATTAGTCAACCATATGCAAAATATTGGAATTTGTATTTGGAGAGAATGGATAGTCATGTTGAAATTGATGAACATACGAGTTGGGGGGATGTAGAAACCGGACAGGTTGTTGATCTTATTGATGAGGGGCCATTTGAGGTCATTCATTTAAGGGGGCATAAAAAATCTATGTGGGGTTATGAAAGTTTGACTTTAGCACTTGCACCAAATTATGAATTGGTGGATAGTTTATATTTTATTGAGGGGCAAATAGATATTTACCATAGAATAAAAAATAATGGTATTGTTTAAATTAATAAAATATCAATAATTTCATTTTTAGCACCACCCACTCCTGGAGGAAGTAATGTTAAACCATTTGAAGTTGTTAAACTATTAATATTTCCAGAGCCTTGATGTGTTTTAGTAAATGCTACCATTTCATGTCCATTATTTTCAACATAAACTCGATTGAAAATTTGAAAATCTGCTTTACTTTTAATATCTTCAAGTAATTTTGCTTTAATGATTTTGTTATTGTTGAAGGAATGTGTAATTGATTTTAACCATGGTTCTATTAAAATTTTAAACACTACAAAAGAACTAGCGGGATTGCCGGGTAATCCAAATATTGGTTTGCCATTCCATTTACCAAATAATGGTGGGGAGCCGGGTTTGATTTTAATTCTCCAAAATAATATTTCTCCATCAGATTCCATAATATTTCTAACAATATCGAAATCTCCCATTGAAACCCCCCCTGATGTAATAATTAAATCGGAATTAAGGGTTGCTTTATCTAATTGAGTTTTTAATTGTTTAATAGAATCTTGAACTACATCAACTCGTATTGGAAAATGAAAGGTGTCTTTTACGAGGCCTTCTAAAACATAACTATTTGATTCATAAATCTGTCCTGGTGATAGTTTTTTACCTGGGCTAATTAATTCATCACCAGTAGAAATTATTGTAATTTTAAGTTTTTTAAATACTGATATTTTTGAGTGGCCTGAGGTTGCTAATAAGCCGATATGTCTAGGAGTTAATATTGTCCCTTTTTGTAAAATTAATTGATCTTTGGATATGTTTTCTCCTTTAAATCTAATATAATTTTGAAAGCTGGGGTGAAATAATTTCACAATTTGTCCTTTTTTTTCGGTTTTTTCTACCATAATTATTGAGTCGGCTCCTTTTGGGATTGGGGCTCCTGTCATTATTTTTGAGGCAAATCCTGATTGGAGTTTGTTTTTTGATGTTGTTCCGGCAGCAATAGTATCAATTATTTTTAACTCAATTGGATTATTATTGGTGGCTTGAATTGTGTCTGAATAAATAACAGCATAACCATCCATACTTGAATTATCAAAAGGGGGGTCGTTGACTTTGCTAAAAATATCTTGAGAAAGTATTCTATTGTGTGCATTTTCAATTGTAATTATTTCCTCTTTAATTGGTATTTTAATTGATTGGGTTATTTCTTTAGCTTCGTCCAAAGAAATAAAATAATTTGATTGAGGTTGATTGGGCACAATATATCGTTAAAGTTTATTTTAATAATATTGATTAATTAAAATTAAAACGGGGGGGTATGGAGATGGAGTTTTTCTCTATTTGTTTGGGTTTATTTTTAATTTCAATTCTTTATTCTAGTGTGGGGCATGGGGGGGCTTCAGGATATTTGGCCGTTCTATCTTTAAGTGTTTATGGAGGTATGGGGAATAGTTGGTTAAAACAATATGCCTGGTGTTTAAATTTGTTTGTAGCAGCTATTGCTTTTTACCATTATTATAAAGCCGGCTATTTTAACAAAAAATTATCTTTACCTTTTATTATAGGTAGTGTACCTTTTGCAATTATTGGTGGTTTTCTTAGGATAGATGGAATAATTTATGACTCTTTACTTTCAATTACTTTAATTTGGGCTGCATATAAATTATATCAAACAAAAAAAGATGAGGGAGAAATAAAAAATAAAATTCCAAATTTGAAAGTTTCAATTCCAACTGGTGCGGGTATTGGTTTTGCTAGTGGAATTATTGGTGTGGGTGGTGGAATTTTTCTATCTCCAATTATTTTACTTAAAAAATGGGCTGACCCGAAAACAGTAGCTGCTACTTCTGCTTTATTTATTTGGATTAATTCCCTGGGGGGGTTATTTGGTGCTGGAATTTCAAATCAATTAAATATTGATTTAGATATATTATTACCATTTATTTTAGTGGTTTTAATGGGGGGGTATTTGGGGTCAAAATTCGGTTCAAAATCAAATAATTCTATAATAAAATCATTACTAATAATTGTCTTATTAATTGCTGCGTTAAAGAGATTTTTAGAGTATTTATGATAAGTTTTCATAAAATAATTATTTGTAAAGATGAATGAAATGGTTTCTAATATATTCAAGTTTTTAAAAGAAAAAATGTTTTAATTTTGGCGAAACATATGGGGTGGGGGTGCCACTTGTGGTTGAATTGTGGGTATTTTTCCTTGCCAATTTTGATTTTGGGGGGGTATCGGTTCCTCCCAAATATTTACTGGTTGTTTTTTGTGTCTTTTAACAGTTTTAATCACTAATTGAAATGATAGGAAAATAAATATTCCACTTAAAATATAGATTAGATCATTCATGTTGCTCAATGTTTATTCAACATCAAGAGTATATGAATGGTTGTTTAACCCCATAAAAAAATTAACCGAATTTTTCTTCGTGTTCACAATGTGGACAAATTATTGAATATTTTGCTCTTTTTGGTTTTGGAACTTGCATAACAGCCCCACATAATCCACACTGATGTTTAATAAATTCGGGCTCTTTAGTCACTTTTTCTTCTACATTCAAAATAGATGTATTACTACTAGATGTCCAACCAGCTGATGAATTATATCCTTCATCTATATCTGAAATTTTAGAAGATTTTAAACTTAATTTTATCTTTTTCTTAAACCTAAATTTTTTCTTTTTAAGTTTTTTTTGTTTTTGGGGTTGGGGGGGAGGCATTGGCATACCAGGTAATGGTTGGGGGCGTTTTCCCTTTTTGACTCGTGTTTTTTTTCTACGCTTCATTGCCATGGTATCATGCAACCTCACATGATTTGTGTATTAGATTCTATTGATAAATATAAAACCATATATGATATAGAATACGGAAAAATATGGGGGAGTGGGGATGGAATGGTTTACTAAAACAAAACAAAAATTATTAGAAAATAATATCTTACGTTCTTTTATCATTTTTTCTATTTTTAGGGCTTTTTATGGGTTTGGAATATTAATTATTACTTGGTTATTATTTACAAATGAAAATATGCCTAAATCATTCTCAATTATATTTTTATTGTTTTCCATGGTTTTTTCTAGATTTATTTTTAAAAAATTTATAAAATCAAGGGGTCCATCGTAATGAATAAATCCCACCATGGTCGTCTGTTTTTTCACTTGCACTACCAAAATATATTCTCCATGAACCATCGTAGAGTTGAACTGCTGTAGGATCTGCTAATACAGTTATTTCCATTCCCAACTCTTCTGAGACTGTTGTAACATTTGCAATCATACCTTCTACTGTCCAATTTAAACCATCATCACTAACAGCTGTCATTATTTCTTGGGGGTGGAATGGAGAAATTTCAGGATGGGATTCAGGATTAAAAAGTGTATAAAAAACACGATATTTGTCTCCAATATTATGTACTTCAATATCTATCGCTTGATTCAGTAAAATCCCATCACTTTCACCAAAATTAAAACCATCTAATGAAGTAAAACTAGCCATGTGAGAAGGATCGGAACAAGAAAAATATAATCTCACACTATCATCATTTTCATTTAATCTAATTACGTTTGGAGTTCCCATAAAATTGTTACATGGTTCTCCTTTGGCTTCTGCATTTGTGCCATTATCTTTAATTCTATTTGTTGGGCCAATATTTGTTAGATTAGAAAATAATGCTGATGTTGAGTTTATTGATTCTGTTCCATCTTCAAGTGTAACTTTTGTTGTTGTATATAGTCGATATGAGCCGTTATTTAATTTTACGAAATTTAATCCACAACCACCAATTCCTGTTTTGAGTGGGGATGTGAAATTCAAACCATCATTAGATGTTGAATAATGGTGGCCTTCTGTTCCATTACACATATACAAATAAAATATTTCATTTTCATAATAAATAAATGGGACGGCAACACCCTCAAGAATTGATGAGTTGGGTGTTTCAATTATTATTGAGCCGATTAAATCATTATCATTTTCTCCATCTCTATCTGTATCCGGATCGTTAGGGTTTGTCATATTTACAAATTCTTCAAGGTTCGAGAAATTATCCATATCGTTATCCAAATCAGCATCTGATGGATCTAGTGGATCTAGTCCATGTGCCACTTCCCAGCCGTCAGGCATCCCATCTCCATCTGTATCTGAAAGTAATGGATCTGTTCCATGCCAAAACTCTTCATAATCATCTAATCCATCCATATCCGTATCCACGCCTTCATCTGTTTTCCACTCATTTGGAGTATTGGTTTCTCCAAAGCAGCCTGTTAAACTTGTTGTGATTAAAATAATAATTAATATTGTTATTTTTTTCAAAATTACACCCCAAATAATATTTTTTGTGTTTTCAACTTTATAAAAATAAATGAAAGAATAATTGCTAATATTGTAATATTAAATTCAAAACCCGGTGTTTCTTTTTCTTCTATAGGTAATGGTGTTTCCCAAGGAAGTACTATATTGTGAATTGAAGAGTTGTCTGTTACATTGAAAATAAGTGTAGATCCAATAGTTATTGTAATTTCTGAAGGGGAAAACTCCCAAGAAGATAAATTGATTAAATATGTATTTGGGGTGCCATTTGTAATAGTAATTTCTAACAGCATTTCTTGACCCCTACCAAATTGACAGTAACCAATATTATCATCAAGATTGGTAATATATTTACAATCAATTGTTTTACATTTTTCATTCAGTGTATCTGGAAGTGTGTATGAATGTGGTGTTCCTGGTTCAAATGTATCATTGTATGTCGGACCCGGAATATATGTACTTCCTGCAGATGCTATAGGAAATAAAATTAGTAAAAATAATAATGTAAAACTGAAAAGTATAATACGCATTATTAATTCTCGATTAAGTGATTATATTTCTGTTTAAGGGTGTATTTTTAATAAATATGTTGTTTTTTTAATTAAAATTTAAACACAAAACTATTTTACATTTGACTATTGGAATTTGATAATAATGAATTGGAAAGTCCGAGATAAACCTATATTATTGGGACAAATTATTGGGTTTTTTATTGTTGTATTTATTTTAATTTTAAAAAGTGGGGGGAGTGGAATTTATACCTCTTTATTTTGGATTGCTCATGATATGGTAATTATTGCAAAAATAATAAGGGAGGGTTTTTATCAATTATTAATTTTAATAACTTTTAGTTCATGTTTAGGTTTGATTTATTATTCGAAAAAAATTGAAAATAAAAGATTAAGGAGTTATATTGTATTATTCTCTTCTATTTTTATAAATATATTTGTTTGTTTTTTTATTATATATTTAATGTTAGATCGTTCTTTTTTCTTGGGGGCGTTAATTACAATTCCATTTCTTTTGGGGTGTGGATTGTTAATTTCTTCATTATCTCAGAATCTGTTCAATAATAAAAAGAAAAATAAATTTATGATTGGAATAAATGGTTTTTATTCAATAGTTATTGTTTTTTTATTATTACCAAATTTTCCGGCGATGGTGGGAATATTACCAGAGCCCCCTTCAATAATAAATGAGGAATTTGGGAATGGGGGTGAATATAAAATTAATAGAGAGGTTTTGCCCCTTAATGAATCTTATTTTATTTATGAAAATATGACTGAAGCTTCTAAGGAATATGATTGGAATGTTTATGTCTATACTCCAGAACCGAGGCCCGAAAATATGGGGTTTGCTATATTTTTACATGGGTATGAAGGTGAAGAAGAATGGGTATATATTGATACTTTTGAAATGATGGTTTCAAGGGGTATTGCTGTTGTTTTTCCACAATATGCTTCAAATTATGATGTTTCAAAATATGATTCTAATATGTTAGAATATTCTCAAGGTGGTAGTAATCATCCTCAACATGAATGGAGGTATACTATGGCTTGGGGGGGTGTTTTATTGGGTATAAATCATTTAAAAAACCAATATATGGAATTTGATAGTTCTAATCTTTGGGTGGGTGGGCATAGTTTAGGTGCCGGAACTTCAATGTATGTTGTAAGTAAATCGATTGATATGGGTTGGGGAAATAATTCTCTAATTATAAATTTAGAAGCTCCTTGGGTTCATTCAAATTATCAACCATTTGATGGTAATATGACAAAATTACCTGATCATACAATTGTCAATGTTGTAGAATATGAAGATGATATTGTAGTAAAACGATGTATTGGTGTTTGGGAGTTTGAAAGATTGAGAACAAGAGATTGGAGTGTTGATTTAGAATTAAATCAAACAGTTTATTTGAAAGTCTATTCTGATAAAAGGGGGTTTCCAAAATTAATCGCCTCACATTATATTCAAGCTACAACAGTTAGGGATGTTTTGGCAGATTTTTCTTATTATAAACGTATAGATGCTCAGGCTTCTTATTTATTTGGTATGGCAAATAACAAAAGTGATGTTGTTTCAAATTCTAAAAAATATTTTATTGAAGGTAGTGATTTTTTAACAGATTTGGGTGATTGGTCAAACGGTATTCCGGTAAAGAAGATTGACGTTTATAAAAATCCTTTAGATATTGATTTGTATGGTTGTAAAACTAATCAAGTGAATGATTTGTTTTAATCAATAAAATATGTTTCTCTATTCATTGGACTATGAACATTTATTCCTAATTCACTTAATGATTTGGATAGTGCCGGTCTTGCTGTATTTGGATCTGTATGGTAAAGTACTACATCTTTAGCTTCTGTATCTTTAGCAAATTGAACTAGTTCGTCATGACCTGCATGAGTGGAAAAGTCGAATTTTTTAGTTTCTAAATCTATTTGTGTTATATTTCCATAAATTGGTAATCTACTTTTTTCTAATAACATTCTACCCCCCGTTCCTTCTGCTTGATATCCTGTTAAAAATATTGTATTTCTTTTATCAATTCTTAATCTATTCAAATACCAAATAGCTGGGCCTCCTTCTAACATTCCACTAGTTGTAACAATTACATCAGCATCTAGTGCTTTTTTACGATCTGATTTGCTTGATACTTTTTTACTATTTCCAAATGCAAGTTTTAATGCTGATGGATTTAATATCATTTCTGGGCATTCTAACATTGTTTTAGTAATTTTTTTACCCATTCCATCATAATGTATATTTAAATCAAAATCTGAATCTTGTAATATCATCAAAATATCTTGACTTCTTCCCATTGCAAAAGAAGGAATTAAAACGGTGCCATTATTTTCAACTACTTTTTCTACAGATCGGAGAAATCTTTGTTCTTCTTCTTGTCTATTTGGGTGATTTTTACCACCATATGTTCCTTCCATGAATAAAATATCTGATTTGATTGGTTTTGCTCCTTCAACTAATCTTGAATTTCTAGTATCAAAATCTCCTGTAATTAATATTTTATTTTCGGGTGTTTGGATATCTATCATTGCTGCTCCTGGAATATGTCCTGCTCTTCTTAAACACCAACTCCATTGATCTAATTCATTCATTGAATTGTATTCATGAACATTCCAGGCTGCTTCGGATTCTGATGCGTTTATTTTGTCCCAAGCTAAAGGGTATCCTTCTATTTTACTAATTTTATAACAATCATCCCACATTAGTTTAGATATTTTTGATGTAAATGATGTTGCATGTAATCTAGTATTAAATGATGAATTTAACCAAGGCACCATTCCAATATGATCAATATGAGCATGTGTAATTATTGTGTCTGATACTTTTGGAGCTGCAGCGGGATATTTTGGAGGCTTTGTAGGAGATAATCCATAATCAAATAATAATTTTGTTTGAGTGTGATCTTCAATAACACATCCAATATTGCCTACTTCTTCCCCTCCTCCTAAGAAATGATATCTTAATCCTTTATCTATTGGTTCTGAAGGATAAGTAGTAGTACGTGTGGGATTATACATTACCATTAATTCTTGTGAGATGTTAAATATTATTCAAGATATGGGCCAACCCCCTTATTTCCATTGGAAAAATATTAATTAGAAAAAAAAGAGAATGTTCCTAAAAGTCTATTTAGTTCTCGCGAAATCGATAATTGAGGTAATTTGCATTGGAAATGATATGATGATTTGCATTGTTTTAAGATCTAATACTTTCCAATGGAAATTAAGGGGTTAGGGTATAACTTCTAAAGTAAAAACCATTGGAACCAATTAATGGCAAGATTAAAAGGACACATTTTTAATGTAAAAGAGGATTTGTGTTATGGATGTGGAGCTTGTATAGGACTTTGTCCAGTTTCGGTTTTAGAATTAGTAGATCAAATAATAATTGTAGACGAAAAAAATTGTACTCACTGCAAATTATGTATTCCTTCTTGTCCAGTCTTTGCATTAGAATTAAAGGTTGATAATAATGAATAAAATTATTATTATTGGAGGGGGGTTAACAGGACTTTCTTGTGCAATTAAATTGATAGAAAATAATATTGAAGCATCTAATATAATTATTTTTGAAGCGAGACAAGAAATAGGATCACCTACAAGATCTCCTGGAATAGCTTTAGATTCTAAAAATATAAATTTAATATTTAATAAAATTAAATTACAACCATTAACTTTTGAAAAACATCATAATAAGTTAATATCATTTAGAAGGGAATGGTTAGAAAAATCATTATTGATTTATTTAACAAATTTAGGTTGTAAGATTAATTTAAAATCAAAAATTACAGAAAAAAAAATTGAAGAAATAATTAAAAAATATGGGGACGATCTTATAATTATTAATTGTGCAGGAAACAAAAGAAAAAGTAGTGGATTTCCTGGAGATTTTACAGATTTTATTAACACAAAAAATAAATTAACAAATTATCAATATCCAAAATTAGTAAAATGGTATGGATATTTATTAACAAATTATAAAGATTTTAAAATGGAAACAAATCAAATTTCTATAAATAAAAAAGATGGTTTAAATGAAACATGGATATATAATAAAGAAATAAAAACAAATTCAAATTTTAAAATTATTGAAACAATGAAATCTATTTTTCCTAAGGATGTTGAAAACATTTTAGCAAATAATACAATAGACAGGGGATTTTCATTAGCAAATAAAGCAATAGAATAAAGGGGGCGATTTTATAATTTTAGATGAATATAATAATACATTTGAATATTTAACAAATCAAATTAAACCATGTCATGCAACTTTAATAGATCCCGAAAAACAAACACCCGAAGAATCTTCAAAAATAGTTCAAATAGCAATTGAATCAGGAACAGACTTAATATTAATTGGGGGCTCAACCACAGATAAAACATCTGTTCAAAAAACAGTTGAAATCATTCAAGAAACTATGGAACTTCAACAATGGGCCGCAACACAAAACGGGGTCTTTGAAGATCAAACATCAATAATTCCAGTAATATTATTTCCAAATGCTTCCAGCACATTAAGTACAAATGCAGATGCATTACTGTTCATGACTTTGTTAAATAGCAACTCAACAAAATATTTAATTAAAGAACAATTAAAAGCTACAAAATTTATATCTGAAAACAAGATTGAAACAATTTCTACAGGTTATTTGGTTTTTGAACCTGGGATGAGAGTAGGAGAAGTTGGAAATGCAGAATTAATTAAAAAAACAGATATAGATACAGTAATCGCATATTCACGCTTAGCTAAATATTTTGATTTTAAAATATTGTATTTAGAAGCCGGAAGTGGTGCTTATAAAACAATTCCAGAAAAAACAATATCTACTTCAAAAGAAGAATTTGGTGGTTTATTATTTGTTGGAGGGGGAATAAAAAACCCCGAAGAAGCAAAGAAAGCTGCATTAGCAGGCGCAGATTGGATTGTAACAGGTAATTTATTAGAATCTTTTACAGATTATAATTTACTTAAAATAAAATTAAAAAAATTAATTGATGAAATTAAAAATAGAGAAGGATAATAATGACGAACAAAAAACCAAAACCAATTTTAATCAAATCTAATATCGATAGTCAAGAAATAAAAGATATTCACAATAAACCTAAAGAAGAAAAAAATGTTTTCTTATCAACTTTAGGTTTATTGTTAACAGTAACCCTCGGTCTTTATATTTTTTTAACTTCTATAAATATGAATCAATTTAGTTCATGCTGCTTTTCATTAATAATTACTCAAATAATCTTTCTTTTATTTAAATAAAAATAATAAAAAATTAAATTACAAATAAAAGAATTACACTAATAGGAATAACAAACCCAATAATCATCATAGACCAAAGAAAAATATTACCACTCCTTATCTTCCTTTCCCTTTCATCATTATCAATTGTATATAATTCAACAAATTTACATTTATTACAAGAAATTATTTTTAAAAACTCACGCCCAGGTAATCTAAAATCTCTTTCCACACCCAAATCTTTACTTCCACATTTTGGACAAACACCACTCTTTCTCATAATAATCAACTATCATCATCATTTAATGGAACAGCAGATCCACCGGGAGCATTTGGATTCTTCTTTAATTCTATATCTGAAGATTCTAATTCCTTTTCATCAACATTTAATATAATTTCTCCACCATCTGCTAATTTTTCCATATCATCAATAGATGGAGTTTCAAGAGTTCTTTCTTTCATTGGTTTATTTTTTTCTTCACTCCTTTTATCATGATCTTTTGTTAAAGTTAAACTATCAGAAAACATTTTTCCAACAAGGTCCCGAGTTCTTTCTGACCTTTTTGCAGCTTCTAATTCAATACTTGTTTGTTCTTGAACACCCTCTAAAGCCCTTAATTCTGCAGTCCTATCTTGCAATCCACTTTCAAGATCAGTCATTGTTAATTGCATTTGTTGAATTCTTTCATCTCTTTCAAAAACATCATTATGCAATCCCCTCTCCCTTCTTCTTAATACTTCAAATTCTCTATTTCTTTCAACTAAACGTCGCTTCAACTCTTCTATTTGTTCTACCAAATAATCATGTTCTGCACTTACAGATTTTGGCCCCCGCATTAAATTTTCAACCTGCTCCTCAATTTCTAAAATCCTTTTATCTCTTAAATCTAACATTCCCCTTAATTTTTCAATAATATCCCTTAATCTATTTCTATCATTTTCTAATGCTATAACAGCAGACCGCTCCCCCTCTAATTCCAATTCAGTATTTTGCAAATTCCCCTTTATATTTTGAAACTCCTCCAAAGAAATAGAAGTCAACCCAACATTCGCAGCCTTTTGTAAAGCCTCTAACATTTCATCAATTTTCCCATCCATTTCATCAATAATTTCAGTTTGTTCCTCAATAGTATTTCCCAATTCAATATTTTCATCTAAAAGTCTATTTCTTTCTTCTAATGATAAAACCGATTCTTGTGCAATAATTTTCTCATTTGCCTCTGCTAAAAGACCATTTAAAGTAGCATTCTCCTTCTCTATTTTTATTAATTCACTCTCAACCAGATTCAATCTTTCAATTTCAGGAGCCAAACCATCTTGCCGCTCTGCCAAATCTAATTCCAAAATTCTAATTTTTTGTTTTAAATCTGAAAAATCCTCATTCTTTTTTGTCAATTCATCCCACGCAACTAACACTTCTTCAACTAATTGTTTTGTTGAATATTCCATCAACATATTTTCCAGTGCTGCACGGTCCGGAGTGTCGGGGCCCATCATAATCATGTACCATCGGCGCAACACCGTTCTTGAATGCTTCCCGTAGAAATGGAATAAAATATTGATTTATTAAGTAATTAAATTAGAGTGAAACACCCAAATCACTTAACGAAATTAAATTTAATGCAACAAACCAAATTAAAAAGAATGTAATACTAATTATATTTAATAATCTATTTTTAGAAACATCCATCTCCGGCCTATTTTTTTCAATATCTAATACCATTCCTAAAGAAACTATTGAAAAAGGAACAAATATAAATCCGGCCCATGAAAAATAATTTAACAATCTTTTATCATCATCATTAACATTTTCAACATCAAAACTTATCCATTCTGGATTATCAAACGCACCTTCTACATTTAATCTTCCTTGTTGCCACCATTTTGCTTTTTCACCCAAACCTATTTGCTTCTTCACAAGTGTTAATTTATTTGCAATTGTAACAATCCCCCATTCAACAGATCCAATATATCCTTTCTTTGACCATACCTTCAATAAATAATGAAATACAACCAAAGTTAAAATTAATGTTAACCAAGTCCCAATCCAAGGCATTCTATCATAAGCTTCAACAACAACATTTTCTTCAAAAAATACATAATCAGGATATATTGATGAAACTATAAAATGCATTATAAAATAAATCCATTGAATAATATAAACTGTAAATGCAACAAACCCAAACCGGCGGAAGAAGGTAGTTATACTAGCAAATTTTTCTGTATTTCCCCTATATTCTGCAACCCTAATTGCCATAGTAACAATCATCAAAGAAGCCCCATTCAAAGTCATCCATTGCCAAAACCATCCACCAGTTACTCCCACATCACCAGTCCATTTTCTATGATCATAGATTACTTTGTAAAGATCAATAGCAGCATCAAAATCCCCCAATCCAATTAATAATACAACCACACCAACAAAACCAACAATAAACATTAAACAACCCATTCCAAAAATTCTTTTTACAAAATTTCTATCAAAAACATCTCTAGGCTCCGTCATATGTAAAGCAATTAAACTACCCAAGAAACTAGTTGCAAGATAAGGGAATATAGGTTCTACAGGAGCAGCTAAAGGATTCACAAAAAACATGATAATAAAATCATACCAAGGAGACTCACCAATTACCGGTTTCCACATACTATTTTCCCAAGGATACCCTGGAATTAATGTACTCACTAACTCCCAGATTAATGGAGTCATAATTAAAACAATACCAGCCAAAATCCAATATATTTTTATTACAGTTTTACTATCTTTTTGCAAATCCCATTTCGATGCGATATATCCTTGAACAACACCATTAATAATTACACACCAACCTATTGTGTGAATTGTTTCAAAATGGTAACCATTACTTCTCCAAGCCGATGCAGACCATTCAGTACCCATATTTTCTAAATTATTCAAATGATCCATTATTTGTCCTAACGAACCATGATAACCCAAAGTTGCTTCCAGAATATGAGCAAAAATTACGATTAAAAAACCACCAACAACTTGTTTTTTTGCTATTGACCACGTATTAAATCCCTTTTCTAAATTTTTTCTCATTCCTACCATATTACCCATTGCTGAAACCATAAGAAATAAACCGGCTAAACCACCAAGATAAGGGAATATTAAAAGTGCAAGTAAATTTATTGCCCCCACCTCATCAAGTTTATTGATATAATCATCAATAGCAAACACATCCATAACAACATGTAATAACAACATCATTACAATTGCTAAACCTCTAAGAAAATCAATAGAAGCAAAACGCTTCATTTTTCGATAAGCTAACTCTCCCATAACTCATCGTTGTCAAACTAGTTGATAATGTAAAACACCCATTTTTATATATTTTCATTATTTTTTTGAACTTTCCAACTCCCCACGAGTACAAAACAAATTAAAATCCAAGTGGCACCATTACTAATCATTAATGCAGGAGATTTAATTAAAAATCCATAAATAAACCATAAAGTTAGTGCTAATAAAATCATTGAAAATGCTAACAAACTAATTCCTTCTGCACTTTTTTCAATCCATATTTTCTTTAATTGTGGAAACCAAGCAATAATCCCCAAAACCCCGGCAAAAATACCAATTGCTTCAATTTCCCAATTTGCCATTAATTTAACGAACAAAAGCCAACATTAAACACTATCTTGTAAAACATACTATTTTGAACAATAACACATCAACAATGAATATGGCAACCCCAAAATTATACATGGATTCAATCCAATCTTGTTATTTAAAAGAATTCAACGCTGAAATTGTTAATATTGAAAACAACACAATCGAATTAAATCAAACATTATTTTATCCAATGGGGGGAGGTCAAGATTGGGATCAAGGAAAAATTAAATTTAATGATAAAGAAATTAATGTTTTAGAAGTAAGGGGTAGAGATAAAATATCCCATTTAGTTGATCAAACACATAATTTAGAAATTGGCCAAAAAATAGAAGCACACATAGATTGGGATAGAAGATATAGACATATGAAAATGCATACAGCACAGCATTTAGTTTCAGCAGTAGCTTATGAATTATTTGATGGTGTTAGAACCGTTGGCAATCAATTGAGATATGATAAGAGTAGAATTGATTTTAACCCGATTAATTTTGATGATGAAATGCTATCTAGTTTAGTAAATGAGAC
>CETB01012344.1_pt1 | contig 16206 bp, 10 predicted proteins | sample 356381 | NCBI WGS metagenome assembly CETB01 (sample SAMEA2622545, study PRJEB7988) | marine metagenome | biome: marine biome (ENVO:00000447); feature: deep chlorophyll maximum layer (ENVO:xxxxxxxx); material: "saline water (ENVO:00002010), including plankton (ENVO:xxxxxxxx)" | depth 155 m | reverse complement strand
AATTGATCGATATGCGCGAACTACATCGCGAACATCCGTAAAGTCTCTTCTGGTGTCTAGTCTTCCTACCGGTATGCTCTTTCTGCCATCTTTCTTTGCTTGTAAAATTCTAAGTGCTAGAGCTGCGGTGACAAAGTTTATGTTTTGGTCGGGGCCAAAATGATTAAATGAGCGAGCGCACATTACTTCTAGTCCTCGTGATGCCTTATAGATACTGATCATCTCTGCTGCAGCTTTACTCACAGCGTAAGGTGAAGCTGGTGCAAGGGGGAACGATTCGTCTATCGGTAGCCTTTCATGGGCAACTTTTCCATACACTTCAGCACTAGAGACAGTTAGAACTCTCTCCACGCCTGCTTCAAGGCATGCTGATAAAACATTTAAGGTTCCTTCGGCGTTTATTCTAAAAGTCGTTGCCGGAGTGTCCCAAGAAGCTCCAACATCAGCCTGACCCGCAAGATGATAGACAACCTGTGGTTGAGTAGAAAGTATCAACTTATCTATTTCACGTTGATCTAAGAGATCTGGTCCTCCATCAGAAATATCAGTAGTTAAAACATCGTCGCCGCAATCTGATAGGTGATCAGCAAGGTGTTTTCCTACGAATCCGGAACCACCTGTAATCAGTGCTAACACTTTTTTTTCAACAAATAAGACACAAGTGAATTGTACTCCATCTAAATTCAGGATCTATATGGAAAAAATCTACTTTTTTAAGGAAAATTGATTTAATTTTGTAATTTTTTACAGGAAATATCTCTTCAAGGCGTCAGGGTACATGCTGAACTTCGTTTTGGCGGTTAACCTTCGCCACTGTGGAACATTCTATTTCAACAGAGGCTAATTCAGCTGAGAATCCTGTCGCATTCCCACCGGTTGACATTGTCGTAGTCGCCCACAACCCAGACGAATGGTTTGGAGATGTTCTTAATTCATTTGCGATCCAGGATTATCCGGATTTTAACGTAATTGTTCTTACCACAGGCGATGAAAGTCAAATGAGGCATTTCGTTCATGAATATTTGCCCCTAGCGCAAGTACACGCTGTTGAATCTGATCACGGCTATGGAAGAAACTTAAATTCGATTTTTGATCTAGGGACTAATTCAGCATTTTTTCTGTTCTGCCATCATGATGTTGCCCTCGCTCCGGATGCGCTGAGATTAATGGTCGAAGAGTCGTTGAGATCGAATGCTGGAATCGTAGGGCCCAAAATAGTTAACTGGGATCGTCCCGACGAATTACTTGATATTGGTTACTCTGTTGACAAGCTTGGTTTTCTAGTCTCAAGAATTGAACCTGGAGAACTAGATCAAGAGCAGCATGACTCTGTCTCTGATGTTTTCATGGTTTCATCAACAGTCGCACTGGTCCGTGCCGATCTATTCCAAGCCCTTTCAGGATTTGATGAAGAAATAGGAATGGTTGGAGAGGACTTAGATTTATGCTGGAAGGCGCATTTGGCTGGGGCTCGAGTTTTAATCGTCCCTCTTGCTCTAGCTCGTCATCGTGAGGAGAAGGGGAAATATCGAACGGATGGAGAGGAAGAAAAGTATAGGGAACGTCATCGCCTCAGAGTGGTTCTAAGTAGTTACGGCATTCTTCATTCTCTGGTTATTCTTCCGCAAGCGTTTTTGCTTTCTATAGTTAGGGCGTTTGGATCGTTACTGATAGGTGATTTAGCCCGTGTTCGGGTGCTACTTGGTTCTTGGGCGTGGAATCTTTTGCGGCCACGTAGCCTCTTCGCGAGAAGAAGGAGGGTCAAAACTGTTCGTCGCCTCCATGATGGGGAGATACGATCTCTGCAGTCTCAGGGTTTTGCTTTATTAAAGTCTTTCTTCAAAGATCAGACAAACGACCAAAAACGTGCTTCGGGAATGGTGCAAGATCGGTTTAAACGTTTTATAGAAGCCATGCGTGAGGGGCCGTCAAGAGCTTCAGCTGTTTTTGTTGGCCTTTCAACCCTCGTTTTCTTCTTTGGTAGCCGGCATTTGATTACTCGAAAAGTCCCGGTTGTTGGGGAACTCGTTCCATTTGATCTAAGTATCGCAGAATGCTTTTCGCTGTGGTTCTCCAACTGGTGGGCAATTGGAATTGGCAATGAATCTACCAACCCAACGGCTCTGGGGATAACAGGGTTACTGGGGGTTTTCTCATTTGGCTCAATGGGGCTTCTTAGGCTCGTCCTTACACTTGGGATGCTTCCAATAGGAGTGGCTGGAGTTTGGTGTTTTCTCAAACCATTTAATTCCCCATGGATTCGAGTTGCGGGAGCTTCCATATACTTTGCATCCCCGGTGCCATATAGTGCCTTACGTTCTGGTTCATGGAGTGCACTCATTTTATATGGAACCCTTCCATGGCTACTTGCATATTTGTCTCAAGCAGGAAGACTTTCGCCATTTGGAACTCTAGGAGGGCCTAGGGGAAGGAATATTCTCCCATCTGACTGGCTGCGGGAAGCTTTAGGTTTAGGAATTCTTATTGGTTTTATGATTGCATTTGTTCCATTTGCTGGTATTGAAATTATTTTAATTGTTTCCGCAATTTTCATAGGTTCGCTATTGTCGGGTTGGCCTTCTGGAACTTTTCGGTTAGTGAGTGTCTTTAGTTTGGGTGCAATTATTGCCATTGCACTCAATCTTCCATGGCTCATCGACAGCGTTATGTTTGACCCATCCTGGAAATGGTTTGTTGGTACGCGTCCAACGTCTAGCATCTCAGGGGGTCTTTCTGATTTTCTCCGCTTAGAGTCACAAAGCACAGGTAACTCTATTTTCGGATGGGGGTTTTTGGCTATGGCAATAGTCCCTCTCCTTCTAGCAAAAGGTGAACGTTGGGCTTGGGCTATTCGAAGTTGGGTTATGTATTTGGGAGGCATTTCGGTACTTTGGGTCGATAAGAATGACCTGCTTGATATATCTTTACCTAGGCCAGAGGTTCTCTTAGCGCCAGCTTCACTTGGGTTGGCAGTCGCTGGTGCGATGGGAGTCGGGGCACTTCAACGTGATCTACAGACTTACCGCTTTGGATGGAGGCAATTAATTCCTGTTAGCACATTAGTTGCTTTTGCATTGGTAGTTCTACCAGTATTTGGAAATTCGTTTTCAGGAGATTGGGGAATGCCTAACGATGAACTGAATCAAGTTCTGGGGCTTCAAGAAAGCGAAATGGATTATAACGGGCGAGTGTTGTGGGTTGGACATGATGATTTACTCGCTGCTTCAGGCGAGTCCTTTGGTGAAGGCCTAACGCTTTCGGTTACTGGTGATCTCAAGTCTTCATTTCTTGACCGATGGGATTCAGGGCAGAATGTCAGTGAACCACTGCTGGTAGAGGTGATGAATTTAGCGATCAATGGCGGGACTGCAAAACTAGGCCGCTTACTCGCCCCTTTCGGAGTCAGCGATATAGTCCTAGTCGGTCGTTCCTCTCCTTTGCCCTCGAAGGGCCAAATTGAAACAATACCCTCATCAGTTGAATCAGCTTTTGGTCGCCAACTTGACTTGATTAGGATAGAAGCTTCGCCTGGAATAGTTCGATATAGAAATGTTTCAGCTATTCCCGTTGCAGCGATTTTGCCAAATGGACAGACTATTGGGAGAACACTCAGGTCTTTTGCCTCTGATCCATCACCAGATAGTGGGATTGAGGCACCATCCTATGGTTCACCCATCTCAACATTTGAAGGTTCTGTCGAAGGCGATTCAGAGGTTTTTCTCGCTGCTCCTTATGGTAGCTCATGGGAGCTTTCAGTTGATGGAGTCGAGATCAAGCAACAAGTCGCTCTTGAGTGGGGCATGGGATTTGACCCAAACATGTCAGGAGATTTTAAATTATCTCATCAAACCCCCTCGAGCCATAAGACTGTAATTTCCCTACAGGCATTGCTTTGGGTCTTAATACTTCTTGGCTATTTAAGATCAAGTGTCGGAGCAGGGAGAACCTCGTTATGAAGGTGACTCGGTGGCCTGCGTTACTAGTATTTACCGCACTTATCTTCGGCGGAGTAATTTCGAGCACTTCACAAGATTTAGAGGGGGAGGCAGCAGGCATAGGGCGTATTATCAGTTCAGCCGTTGGTTTAGAATCTGATTTGGTCTCAATCTGGTATTGCATTTCAGGTACAGTCGGAGGAGCAGGTATTGCAGATCATGAAGTTATCCTCGGAAATAAATCAGACAAGATTGCTGAGGTGGCGCTAACTGTTACACCAGTTCTAGCGCCACAAAGAAATTCTTCTGGAGATAGTCAGGGTAGAAAGAAAGCTGCCCCTGAAGTTATCCAGATTGAGAGAATTCAAACTAGCGTTGAGATTCCTCCGAGGTCAGTTGAGACGGTAGTGGTAGCTGACCTTCCGCAAGTTGCTGGAGAGTTTGCTTCGGTAATGCTTGAGTCAAATGTAGGAGATCTTATAGTTGAGCATCGTGTCGTTGGGGACACTGGAGAGTCTCAGTCGAACTGCCAATCTGATGCCTCTAAAGAATGGTACTTTGCTTCGGGTACAACTCGAGATCAAGCACGTGAAATCATCTCGGTATTTAATCCATTTGCTGATAGTGCTGTAATTGATATGACCTTTGTAGCTGATGGGCGAGTTCGCAGGCCCGACTCATTTAGTGGTCTTGTGATTCCACCGAAGACACTCTTACCCGTTGACATTACAGGTGCAGTGACGTTGTCAGACGTTGTTAGTGCAGAAGTACGTGCTAGGACTGGACGTGTGGTTGCAGAACGCTTACTAATATTTGGTGATGAGTTTACGCCGAATGGCCTAAGCATTGAGGCCGGTTCGCCGAGCTTGGCCCCGATCTGGGTTTTCCCTGGAGGAGTTGATAGCGCTTTCCCTTCATCAATTCAGATATTTAATCCTTCAGAAGTGGAACAAGTAAGTGTCGATATAGAGATTTATTCTGACTTTAAAGACTCTTCCTTTATTGAGCCGGTGAGTATAGAAATGGGTCCAGGAACTACTGAGACAATAGTTCTAGGAGGTGAAGGGGCTTTAAATATCTCGCGTAGTGCATATGATTTAACTTCTCGGATACCTTCGGGGTCACCGCACTGGATTGTCGTGCGCGTAATTTCTGGACCTTCAATTATCTCAGAACGCTTCGTTTTATCTGATGGGTCTTTCCCCCAGATGACGGCATCGGGGTTTGGGGTTGATGTGATGGCAGATTCACATAACTTCATTTCATCTGAAGGTGATGAGCTAGTTGCAATATCACACACCTTAGATGATCGTCTGGTTCAGCTTAAGCTACTGGCATTTAGTGGTGGGGAATTATATGAGTCCCTTCCCTTTGAAATTTCTGCAGTTTCTCGTAAGGTCATTAACCTTGAGCAGTTCGGTATTCCTGCAGACTCTATTATTGAGTTGATTTCCTCAGAACCGGTTCTTGTCGAGAGATATATAGGGTCGAGTAAGGGTGGGTATTGGACACGGGTTTTACCTGCATCATCTTCATTAAATGAACCATATGTCCCTTTGCAATAGGTTCTTGAAACGAAATGTATAAAAATCGACAGATGAAATGTCTAAGCGTTTCTCTAAAGGGTCAAAATTATACTTTCAATCAAATCAGTAGGTGGAACACCTGCATATGACCAGATTACGACACCTTCTAAGTTAGCGATAAGGACAATGGGAACTGAGTTAATTGCGTATCTACTATGGAGGTTATTCCCCTGAGGAAAGCTTACCTCTTGAATATGAATTGAGTTCATGGGGATGCCGCTGAGTATCTCCCGAACTTGTATGCAGGAGGAACAAGATTCGGATGAGAAGAAAACCAGCAGCCACTTCATGTCAGGCATATCAAAATCCCTTCGATCTACTTGAATTGGAAGAGAGCCTTTGGGCACTGAAGGGCTATCGGTTCGTCTGTTGTTGGCTATATAAGCGACGATGATTGCGAAAGACCCTAGAAGGAGAAACAGAATTAAGTTAAGTAGCATTGGGCTTGAAGAGGATTGGACTGTTTATGAAGGTTCCTTAGACTCTGTTGGGCTACTATAGCTTTGTAAAGCAGGTATCTCAGCTGTTTTTGGCCCAGAGGATTTTTCGGATTCGGTAGTTTCCTGTCCGGAATCCAATCCTTTCTCGTTCAAGATCTGTTTTACATCTTCTGAATCAATAGTTTCATGCTCTAGCAGGGCAGAAGCAAGACTATCTAGTTTCGATCTATTTTCAGTTATGAGGGTTCGGCAGCGAGTTTCAGCATGTCGAAGAATTCCCTCTATCTCAGAATCAATCAGATTTGCCATCTCATCGCTATAGTCTCGTCCTCTCCCCATATCCTCGCCTAAGAAAACCTGTTCATGTGATCTCCATGCCATAGGCCCCACACGGTCGCTCATTCCCCATTCACGTACCATTTTTCGTGCCATCTCAGTAGCTCGAGAGAGATCATCAGCAGCGCCACTAGATACTTCACCAAAAACTATTTCTTCTGCCATTCGTCCACCGAGCATCTTTACCAGTTCATCTTCTACATAACTCTTTTTTAATAAGTACCGATCCTCTTCCGGTAAAGTCATTGTTACCCCTAAGGCCATTCCTCTTGGAATAATCGAAACTTTATGTAATGGGTCAGCGTTCGGAAGAAGCACTGCAGCTAATGCGTGGCCGCTTTCATGATAGGCAACGCGCTCTCTCTCATCTTTATTTAGAACAGTCGCTTCACGAGTTTGGCCCATCAAAACTCGGTCTCTGGCGCTCTCCAGATGGTCGCTTGTTACCGATTCCTCGCCATCGCGAACAGCTATCAATGCCGCTTCGTTTACGAGGTTAGCCAGGTCGGCACCACTCATGCCTGGAGTTCCTCTGGCCAGAAGAGTAAGATCCGTCCCATCTTCCATTTTCTTTCCTTTTACGTGAACTTCGAGAATTTTTTTTCTATCTTCAAGCTCCGGAAGTGAAACAATTACTTGCCTATCGAATCTACCGGGGCGGAGTAGCGCTGGGTCGAGAATATCTGGCCTATTCGTTGCTGCCATCATTACGATTCCTTCTGTTGCTTCAAAGCCATCCATCTCTGCGAGCATTTGATTTAGTGTCTGTTCCCGCTCATCGTGACCGCCACCCAATCCTGCTCCGCGTTTGCGACCTATTGAATCTATTTCGTCAATAAAGATTATCGCTTTCCCCATTTTTCTGGCTGTTTGGAAAAGGTCTCTCACCCGACTAGCACCAACCCCTACGAACATTTCCATGAAGTCACTGCCAGTCACCGACAAGAATGGAACCCCAGCCTCGCCAGCTACAGCTCTAGCTATAAGAGTTTTTCCAGTGCCTGGCGGGCCGACTAGAAGAACGCCCTTTGGGATTCGTGCGCCAATAGCGGCGAACTTTTCAGAATCTCTTAAGAAATCTACTACTTCTTCAATTTCTTGCTTAACGCCCTCATAGCCAGCTACATCCTCAAAAGTTGTAGCAGGCCTTTCAGTCGTATACGCCTTAGCCTTGGACCGGCCAATTGACATAATATTCCCCATTTGGCCTTGAGCTCTTCGTTGTATCCAATAGAAAAACAAAAGGATAAGGGCAAGGGGTCCAAGGACAGGGATAATAAACCCCGTCCAAATATTTGATCCCGGCGTATGGAATTGGAATGATGGGATATTACCTAAGAACAGGTTTTCATCTTCGGAGGAAAGTTCAATAGGCCCAGAAGATTTGAGCGACTCTCCATCCAGCGTTGTTGCTTTGATCTTTCCATTGTTGTTATTGAACTCAGCTTCGCTTATCTCTCCAGAAAGAACTTTTTCTCGAAACTCCTGATACGGAATTTCAGTTCGATTATCCGACCCGAAGAGATTTGGATAAAACAGCGCAGCTAAAAGCGCAATCGCAAACAAATAGCCGACCCTTTTGCCCCAAGGATTAGGTTTAGCATCAGCTTCTTGGTTATTTTGCTGCTGGCTTGGATCTGGCGGCGCTGGAGGCATTTCCTCATTCATGACTCCATCGTAGTGGCATTATTTTCAGTTGAATCAGTGTCTAGAAGCAAATCCTGTTTCTGAAAGGTTAAGAAGTTACCTTGACCTTCTTCTAAATAGCTATTCATTGGGAGGTTTAGGGAGTTACGATCTGTTCTGTGGGCGAAATAACAGATAGTGATTCTGAGAAAGGCACAAGTGACTATAGATTTCCATTAGCTGGACGGATAGAAAACGATTGGCGAAGGTGGGGGTTGCTTGAAGTTTTTCTTGGTCTTGTTTTCGGACACCTTCTCGCTGCGTTCGCCTATGCATTAGCAAACAGTGTTGGAGGCTATAAAGACTTTGCTGACTACCCATTGTGGTTAGTAGCTGTAGCAAATTTCCCTTTACAGGGGTCAATGTTGTTAGCTGCGATCTTTGCTGGAGTTTACCGAGGCGGCGGGATGGTAAAGGACTTCCTGCTCCAGATGAAACGAAACGACGTCTTTCTAGGTCTTTCGGTAGGTGTTGCTGCACAATTTTTTCTTGTTCCTGCGTTGACATATCCTGTCCTTTGGCTATTCGACAAAGATATTGAAGACGTAAGAAAAATAGCGGAGGAATTAACCGATCGTCCTTCCACTCCTATAGGTATTGCTGCCCTCATTGTATTTGTCGGAGTGTTTACTCCGATCGCGGAAGAGCTATTCTTTCGAGGTCTTCTGTACGGTTCGCTTCGTAAAAGATTGAACTTAAGTCCCAGATATTGTGTTTGGGTTTCTGCAATTATTGCATCGGCAATTTTTTCAATCGTCCACTTTCAATGGATTCTCTTACCTGCATTATTTGGGGTCGGTCTTGTCTTTAATATCCTCTATGAAAAGACAGGAAGGCTCACTCCAGCGATATGGGCGCATGCAGCATTTAATGGAGTGACACTCATTAATTTATTGATTTGAACAAAAGCAATAGATGCTTGCAAATAAAGTAGACCCCAGTAGGTTTTCATTATGGAACCATTGGGTGGGCTATTCAAGTCATACGATATTCGAGGAATTGTAGGAGAGCAGATCTACCCTGAGATCTGCTATCGGATAGGACAAGCTTTTGCATCGCTCATGGCGGAGGAGGATGCAAGTCTCGAGAAAATTCTTATCGGACATGACATGCGACCATCAGCAGATGCGTTAGTTCCCGCTTTCATTGAAGGCGTTATATCTAGAGGTATTGATGTTGACCAACTGGGTTTGTGTTCCACAGACATGTTGTACTTTGCCTCTGGGTTTCATAATTGTCCCGGCGCTATTTTTACTGCATCACATAACCCCTCTCAATACAATGGGATAAAGCTTTGTAGAGCTGGCGCAAGGCCTATTGGCGCTGAATCCGGCCTAATCGATATTCAGGGAAAGACTATGAGTGAAGACTCTGAGCCTGTCTTATCCAAAGGGAATGTTCACTCGTTAGAGATTCTTGACGATTTCGTAAATCATGTTTTGGGCTTTATCGATGTGAAATCTTTGCAACCCCTTAACGTCGTAGTCGATACTGCTAATGGTATGGGGGGTCTTGTGGTCCCAGCAGTTTTTGACAAATTACCATTCAGGCTAGACCTTATGTTTGGGGAACTTGATGGGACCTTCCCGAATCACCCCGCAGATCCATTGAACTCAGAGAATCTCGTAGATCTCCAAAGAAAAGTTCAATCATCTAATGCTGATATAGGTCTAGCTTTTGATGGTGATGCCGATCGAGTGTTCTTAGTAGATGAGATGGGCCAATCTCTGTCAGGATCGGATACAACTGCCTTAGTTGCAAAAAGTATTCTTGACAGAGAGCCAGGGTCTACGATTATTCATAACTTAATATGTTCCCGAGCGGTCCCAGAAACTATCAAGAGGTATGGAGGGCAAGCTCTGAGAAGCAGGGTGGGTCATTCTTACATCAAGCAATTAATGGCTGAAACTGATGCTGCCTTCGCTGGAGAACATTCAGGGCATTACTACTTCCGGGATAACTATAGGGCAGACTCTGGATTGATAGCAGCTCTCCTTGTGATGCAAGAAATGAGTGATAGGGAAATTTCTCTATCATTACTTCGAAAAGACTTCGGCTCCTACTCGTCAACAGGTGAGATAAACTTCCACGTTGATAATCCAATAGATGTGATCGAGCGAATTAGTGATACTTTCTCTGACCATGAGCATGACTACTTAGATGGCCTCACAGTCAATGGAGATAAGTGGTGGTTCAATCTTCGCCCATCAAATACCGAGCCTCTGCTGCGGTTGAATCTAGAAGCAGACAATGCAGTCACAATGGAAAGAGAATTTATGAACGTGAGTGCATGCCTTCAACAGTTCGTTGAATCTGAGGGTAAAGCCTATTGATGAGGTAGGATTCTTCTATGAGTTTAGACCAAAGGCTTTTGGAAGTTCTTGCGTGTCCTGAAGACAAAGGTCCTCTATGGTATTTCGAAGATGAGCAGATTCTTTATAACCCCAGACTTCGAAGAGCCTTTGAAATAGATAATGGGATTCCTGTTCTACTGATCGATGAATCTAAGCAAGTCTCCGATGATGAGCATCAACGACTAACCTCAAAGAACGAAAAAAGATAAGTAAATTCAGTTTCGATTCAGAAAAGAAGTGTAGCTATGACTTTCTGTATGGGTGTAGACTGACAATCGGCTGAATTGACGTCAGAGGACCTTAGCCAATGAGTTGTAAAAATTTGAAAGGGGTTCTATGTCAGTTGATGACTTCAAAGTTGCCGATCTATCTTTGTCGAATTTTGGGCGGAAAGAGATTCGACTTGCAGAAAATGAAATGCCAGGCCTGATGGCCCTGAGGGCTGAATATGCTGATGCACAGCCCCTTAAAGGTGCCCGAATAGCCGGCTCTTTACATATGACGATTCAGACCGCCGTTTTGATTGAGACGCTTACTGCACTTGGGGCTCAAATTCGCTGGGTATCATGTAATATATTTTCCACGCAGGACCATGCAGCGGCTGCTGTTGTTGTGGGGCCTAATGGGACTGATGACAACCCCCAGGGAGTTCCTGTTTTCGCCTGGAAAGGGGAAACTCTGGAGGAATATTGGTGGGCGACGGAGCAGCTCTTTCATTGGCCTAATGGGAAAGGTCCAAATTTGATTCTAGATGACGGGGGCGATGCCACCATGATGGTTCATAAGGGCCTTGAATATCTTGAGAGTGGTGAAATTCCCAATGCTGGAAGTGAAGACTCCGAAGAGTGGGGTGTTTTTCTAAACAGGCTTCTAACGATCCAAGGAGAGGGTGCTATAGATTGGGGCGCTATATCTTCAGGAATAATGGGAGTGTCTGAGGAGACGACAACAGGAGTCCATCGCCTCTATCAGATGCAAGATGAAGAGTTGTTACTATTCCCTGCAATAAACGTAAATGATGCAGTAACTAAATCTAAGTTTGACAATCTTTATGGCTGTAGGCACTCCCTAGTTGATGGAATCAATCGAGCTACAGACACTATGATCGGGGGTAAGGTTGCGTGTGTTCTCGGATACGGAGATGTCGGGAAAGGTTGCGCAGCGTCACTTGCAGGACAAGGGGCGCGTGTAGTTATTACTGAGGTTGACCCAATATGCGCCCTCCAAGCTGCAATGGAGGGATACGAAGTTGTCAGATTGGAAGACGTGATGGAGACTGCGGATATTTTCATCACTGCTACTGGGAATAAAGGAATTATTTCTGCAAGCCATATGGCAAGAATGAAGCATCAAGCGATTGTAGGCAATATAGGCCACTTTGATAATGAAATAGATATGGCGGGTTTGCAGGATATGTCAGATGTGAAACGCGAGAATATTAAACCTCAAGTTGATGAATATGTTTTTCCGGACGGCCATTCGGTCATTATTTTGTCAGAAGGTAGGCTGCTCAATCTGGGGAATGCTACTGGCCATCCAAGTTTTGTCATGAGTTTCAGCTTCACTAATCAAGTGATGGCACAAATTGATCTCTACAGGAATGCTGAAAATTACCAGAATCAGGTCATTACGATGCCAAAATCTCTCGATGAAAAGGTTGCAAGACTTCATTTAGAGTCGCTCGGAGTTCGCTTGACCGAACTTTCTCAAGAGCAAGCAGATTATCTTGGAATTTCTAAAGAAGGACCGTTTAAACCTGAGCACTACAGATACTAAAGCTCTTTAGTGTTAAAAAATATCGATAGTGGCTATAGGAAGATAGGATTCACAGTTAGATGAGTGCAAATCCCTTAAGAAAAGTTCTTCGTTCCGGTGAAGGGAAGAAACTGAAGGCTTTGGAAGCTTTAGTTCCCGATATTTCCGAACTTGAAGATGATATGAAAGCTTTAAGCGATGCTGAACTGCAGGCTAAAACTGGGGAATTTAAACAAAGAGTAGAGCGTGGTGAAGGAGTAAGTGATCTACTTATTGAAGCTTTCGCAGTTGTGCGAGAAGCTGCGTGGCGCGTTATAGGGCAACGACATTATGATGTCCAGCTTGTTGGTGGAGCTGCTTTGCATTTCGGATGGGTTGCGGAGATGAGAACCGGAGAGGGGAAGACTTTAACTTCGACCCTTCCCATATACCTAAACGCTTTATCAGGTAAAGGCGTTCACGTTGTTACGGTAAATGACTATTTGGCGACTCGCGACTCAGAATGGATGGGCGAAATATATAACTGGCTGGGTCTCGAAGTTGGGTTGATAGTCCCCGGAAATAGAGATAGTTCCTATAAGAAATCCCAATACGATGCCGATGTGACTTATGGGACTAACAACGAATTGGGCTTTGATTATCTCCGAGACAACATGGCTATGGAACTTTCAAAGAAGGTTCAAAGGGGTCATAACTATTGCATCGTAGATGAGATAGACAGCATTCTTATAGATGAAGCGAGAACTCCTTTAATCATTAGTGGAAAGCTGGCAGATGCAGCGCAGACGTATTACAAGTTTGCTTCTATAGTCCAAAATCTTCAGCGCGATCGTCATTACGAAGTAGATGAAGAGAAGAGAACAGTCGCTCCGACCGAAGAAGGAGTGCACGCAGTAGAACGCGCATTGGATATAGAGAATCTGTATGACGCAGTATCTGCTGATTTCGTTCACCAGTTTCAAGTAGCTTTAAAAGCAAAAGAATTATTTCACCGAGATAAGGACTACATACTTGCAAACGGAGAGGTTAAAATCGTAGATGAGTTCACAGGTCGTATTCTCGATGGCCGTCGATGGAGCGATGGTCTCCACCAGGCAGTTGAAGCTAAAGAGGGGGCTACTATCAAGGAAGAGAATCAGACTCTTGCAACTATTACCCTTCAGAATTATTTTCGGCTGTACGACAAGCTGGCTGGGATGACTGGAACAGCTGAAACTGAAGCTGCTGAGTTTTTTAACACATATGGTCTTCATGTTGTTCCAATCCCCACTAACAAGCCGATTATTAGAGATGACGCAGTTGATTTCATCTACAGATCTGAAAAAGGAAAGTATGGTGCTGTCGTTGAAGATATTGTTGAGCGGAATAAAAAAGGTCAGCCAGTTCTCGTTGGAACAATATCTGTAGAAAAATCTGAACTCGTCTCTGACCTGCTTGATAAACGAGGGGTCACTCATTCTGTGCTTAACGCAAAGCTACATGCTCGTGAAGCCGACGTTGTTGCGCAAGCAGGAAGGATCGGCTCTGTTACAGTTGCGACAAACATGGCCGGTAGAGGAGTTGACATAATTCTGGGGGGAAACCCGGAGGGTCTAGCGGAACGGGACGTTGTCGCAGAAGGCCTCAAGATAGAGGATGAAGAAGGTGCTACCAAATATGAAGAGTATTTAAAAAAATATGAATCAATCTGCGCTGAAGAGGGTGAAAAGGTAAAAGAAGCAGGTGGGTTGTATGTTCTAGGTACTGAGCGTCATGATAGCCGTCGAATAGATAATCAGTTACGAGGAAGGTCTGGGAGGCAGGGTGATCCGGGCGAGTCACGGTTTTATTTGTCACTTGAAGATGAGTTAATGCGTCTATTTGCTACAGGTGCTATGGAATGGGTTATGAAAAAAGCTTTACCAGACGATGTCCCTATCGGTGACAAGATGGTAACAAAAGCGATTGAGCGGGCGCAGAATACTGTAGAGCAGCGAAACGCAGAAACGAGAAAAAACGTCCTGAAATATGATGAAGTCATGAATGAGCAACGCAAAGTTATTTATGCAAGGCGAAATGAGATTCTGAACGGGGAAGATTTGAAAGACGAGACATCAGAGTTCTTAGCATTGGAAGTCGATGAAATCATCTCATCTCATTGTTCATCAGAGCACCAGGAGGATTGGGATCTTGATGCATTGGCAGTTTCACTGGGGAATCTTTGGCCAAATGAATTTACTCCAACTTCATTTAAGAAAGTTTCTGACTCTAACGGTATCTATGAGCTAGCTATGGAGGATGTGCTCCAATTTTGTGAGCAGCGTGAAACTCAGATTGGGCCTGAAGTAATGCGAAAAGTAGAAGGTCAAATCATGCTTCGCATACTTGATCAGCGGTGGCGTGAACACCTTTATGCTATGGATTATCTTAAAGAGGGGATTCACCTAAGGGCTATGGGGCAGAAAGACCCGCTTACTGAATGGCAGCGTGAGGGCTTTGAGATGTTTGGCTCCATGATGGATTCAGTAGGGAAAGATTTCATAAAGTACATCACTCATATTCAAATTGATAATGAATCGGAAGCAGAGCAAGGTGGTTCCCTTGACAGGCAAGCGAGCGATGTCTCTTACTCGGGAACTGATGAAATAGCGGCTGGGGCAATAGCTACTTTAGCGCAACAGAAACCTTCTGTTTCTAGTAAGTCAGAAATGCCTGCTGCGCAGGTTAAAGAGAACACTGCCTCCAAACAATCAACAATTGTCAAAAGCGAATTTGAAAAAACTGGCAGAAATGAGCCATGCCCATGCGGCTCTGAGAAAAAGTTTAAACAGTGTCACGGTAAGTAATCGAAGTAGTATTGGTTTACTAGAACTAGTAACTAACTCATATGTCTGAAACTAATACTGAACTAAGCCTCCTACGGCAACGTCTGAAGGACGCTGAACACTATCTCAAATTAGATGAGATCAGTGACCGTAAATTAGAGCTTGAGGATTTGATTGCTCAACCGGATCTTTGGGATGATGCTGAAAATGCGAAGAGGGTTAGTCAGGAACTTGCTGAAATCACTGAAGATATTAACCTCCACTATGTCTTAACTGCTCAGTTGGAAGAAGTTGAAACATTTCTCGAGCTTCTGGAAGAGGAACCTGACTCCGGGCTTGAACAAGAATCGGAGCTTTTACTTAGCAGGGTGGCGGCGGCATTAGATGAACTTGAGTTGCGTTCACTTTTTACGGGGGAGTATGACGAAAGTGACGCTGTATGTCATATTCAATCTGGCGAAGGAGGAACTGAAGCGCAAGATTGGGCTGAGATGCTGTTCCGGATGTATCAGAGATGGTCTGAGCAGCAAGCTTATGCAATGGAAATAACTTCTGTTTCGGTTGGGACAGAAGCTGGAATCTCTTCCGCTGAGTTCATTATCCGTGGGCGTCGAGCTTATGGAAAACTTCAATCAGAACACGGCGTCCATCGCCTTGTTCGAATTTCGCCTTTTAATAAACAAGCTAATCGCCATACGTCTTTTGCTTCAATGCATGTTGTTCCTTTCTTTGAGGAAGTTTCAGACCAGATAAGCATTGATGAGACGGAAATCCGCGTTGATACATTTCGATCTTCGGGAGCAGGAGGGCAGCACGTAAACGTTACCGATTCAGCTGTGCGCATTACTCACCTCCCATCAGGAATAGTTGTTTCTTGTCAGAACGAACGAAGTCAACATCAGAATAAAGATAGATGCTTGCAAATGCTTTCTTCTCGGCTGCTTGATCTTGAGCGAAAGCAACGTGAGCAAGACATAGCCAGTATTAGTGGAGAGAACCAAAATGTAGGGTTCGGAAGCCAAATCCGATCGTATGTGATGCAGCCTTATCAGATGGTGAAAGACCTGAGGACGAACTTCGAAGTTGGTGCAGTTGATTCGGTTCTTAATGGAGAGATTGATGGTTTCGTGGAAGCGTATCTAAGGTGGTTACGTTCTGGTAAGCCAGACCTTTAGTCATTAGAGTTCGCTGCCTTAGCTTTGTTCTGGGGTGCTGCTACCCTTGACACAGTAGAAAAGGCTGAATGTAGAGAACATGATTAAACTTGAATCGGTTACGAAGGTTTACAAGGGAGAAGTGCTTGCGCTTCT
>CETB01025619.1_pt1 | contig 16233 bp, 16 predicted proteins | sample 356381 | NCBI WGS metagenome assembly CETB01 (sample SAMEA2622545, study PRJEB7988) | marine metagenome | biome: marine biome (ENVO:00000447); feature: deep chlorophyll maximum layer (ENVO:xxxxxxxx); material: "saline water (ENVO:00002010), including plankton (ENVO:xxxxxxxx)" | depth 155 m | reverse complement strand
CGGTTGAATGCACTGGTCTTGAAAACCAGCAAGGGTGCAAGCCCTTCGTAGGTTCGAATCCTACCGCCTCCGCAATGAACAAACCTATTGTCAGATTTGCTCCTAGTCCAACGGGCTACTTGCATATTGGAGGAGCTAGAACAGCGTTATTTAATTGGTTGTATGCAAAAAAGAATAATGGGACATTCTTATTGCGTATTGAAGACACTGACACTGAACGTTCTGAACAAAAATATGTTGATCAAATATCTGATGCATTACAGTGGTTAGGATTGTCTTGGGATGACGAAATTGTATATCAATCTTCAAATATTGAACGTCATCAATCTGTTGTTGTTTCAATGATAGAGAATGGGACCGCATATCGATGTTTTATTACTAAAGAGGAATTAGATAATCTGCGTGAAAAATCAGAACAAAATAAAGAAGCATTTCGTGTTCCAAAAACGTATCGAGATTATACGGAAAGCCAACAACAAGAGCTAGTTGATCAAGGTAAACCGTTTACAGTGCGACTAAAAATTCCTGATGGTATAACAGAATTTGATGATTTAGTGTATGGAAATATTAAAGTTAATAATAACGATTTAGATGATTTTATTATTGCAAGGTCAGATGGAACTCCAACCTATAATTTTGTAGTAACAATTGATGATTCTGATATGAATATTACTCATGTTATAAGAGGAGATGATCATTTAGCAAATACACCAAAACAAATATTAGTCTATAAAGCTCTTGGTTTAAATGTTCCAACTTTTGCGCATTTACCAATGATTTTGGGAGCTGATAAAAAAAGATTAAGCAAGCGTCATACAGCTACGAACGTTCAAGAATATCGCGACAAAGGTTACACTTCTGAGGCAATTCTTAATTATCTTTCTTTGTTAGGTTGGAATCCAGACTCTGAACAAGAAATTTTTAATTTAGATGATTTAATTGATGGTTTTAATCTAGAGCAAGTTCAAAAGAAACCAGCAACATTTGATGAAAAAAAATTATTATGGGTTTCCGGTCAACATATGGCCAAAATTAGTATTGATATTGTTATTTTAGAACTTGAAAAACTCAATCCTAGTTGGGGTCAAGGACAATCAGATAAATACAAAAGTGATGTTTTATCTTTAACAAAAGATAGATCAAAAACATTAACAGACTTGATGGAGATTTCAGATACATTTTTTGTTGATCATATCATTTATGATATGGATATCAAAAATAAGATTTGGAATGAAATTTCTTCTCAAATTATTGATGATTTATTAAATGCTATAAATATTGAAGAAAATTTTGATAAACAAACATTAGAGTCCATTTTTGAAAATTTAATGAATCAACATGATTTGTCTCTTGGCAAGCTCATGCAACCGGTTCGATTTGCTCTTTCTGGCTTAACTTATGGTCCGGGTATTTTTGACACGATGCTTTTGCTTGGCAAAGATATTTGTGTTAAACGATTATCAGAAGGTGTGAAGGAGCTGTCTTGAGAAAATATGGCTTTTTGGTTCTAGTCATATCTGTTTTATTTGGACAATCAACAATTCCAAGTACAAAGGTACGTTTACTGAATAATGAAACGGTTAATTTAAATGAATTAACCAACGGCGTTAGTATTGTTAGCTTCTGGGCAACATGGTGTATTCCTTGTATTAAAGAAATTTATGCTATAGAAAAGTTGATTCAAGATAATAGCTACGATATTTCTGTTGTGCTAATTAACACTGATGATGCTGGAAAGATACCTAAGGTAAAATCATTTGTGAATTCAAAAAAATATCTAAAAGGAGATAATTATCATATTATAATGGATTATGATAAAAGGCTTTATAAACGTTTTAATGCAAGGCCTATTCCTTTAACCTTTATCACAATTGATAGCGAAATTGTTTATCGAAAACGCGGCTTTGTTAATGGAGATGAGCAAATATTTAAACAAGAATTAGATAAAGCATTAGATGAATAAATATATTTTCATTTTGTTTTTTAGCAGTTTATTAGCTCAAGTTGAATATTCAAGCTATCTCAATTTTCGTTATGGAGATGGAGAAGGTGATTATGCATATGATGAAATTTATTCTAATTTAGGAATAACTTTAAATCGACCAGAACACCGATTTGAAGCATCATTGAGTTTAGAGTTAAGTAATCCTCCTGAAATTGGACTAAAAGAAGAGGGAGTGCGTGAATTTTTATTAGGATATTATAATGAGAATTTTTCACTTGAATTGGGAGACTTTTATAAAACATGGGGAAGAGGGTTAATTCTTAATCAAGTGATGTATCAACATTTAGATTTTGACACAGGCGCAAGAGGTGTAAGCGTAGAATATCAAAAAGATGATCTTATATTAAATGTTTTAGGAGGGGAGAGCGGTATAAGAAAAAGCACGACCCTATTAGGAGGTTATAATCCACGAATTCCAAACTACTTTTTAGACCAAAATATATATGGTTCAGATCTAACGCTTTCTTCTTCAGGTTTAATAATGGGATTTTCTTTATTGTTAACAGAACAATCTGATACTGATATATCAAGCACAATTGGCGGAATGCGTTTTGAAAAACCTTATAACAAAGGTGATTTGTTTTTATCCTTTATGCATAAAAGATCTGAACGAAATGGAACTGAAAATAATTTAGAATCCGATAAAGGCAATGGTATTTATTTATCGAATATTAATTACATTGATGATTGGTCATTAACATCAAATTATAGACGATACAGAATTGATATAAAAGATCCAAGTGAGCGAGATGATATCGTAAACAATTATGCACAAGCCCTTGATATTCAACGATCGCCAACTGCATATTATCAACACAGTTTTAAATTATTAAGTCGCAACTCAAAACAGGCAAACTTAAATGATGAAGTTGGTTTAGAATTAGAGCTAACAGGACCATTAGGTGATGACAAAACATTGCTTGTTAGTTATAGTAAATCTAGCTCTACAAAAGGATGGCATAGCGATGAATTTGGTGTATGGAATGCTGAACCGTTGACAACCACAGCAGGTAATAGCAATTCATTATTTCCAAGCAGTGATAAAGACTCATATCCATTCGATGAGTTTTTTATTGAATTAAATGGATATAATAAATCAGGGAATGTTTTTTATAGAATAGGATTTGATTATTTGTCTGACACTTTTGCCGTGCTTACAAATTCAGATGTTTCTGAGTCATTTGAAGTAAATAAAGCTATTACTTTTCCATCAATGGTGAATATTACTTTGAATGATTTGTGGAGTATAGAAATGCAGTTGGAGCTACAGCGTGCTAAAAAAGGGTTTGAAGTCACTAACAATGGAAAATCATCTTTCACATCTTTATTATCTGAAAAATATCAAAAAAATACTTTTGTGAGCTTAACAGCAAATTATTCATCAAAATGGTCACTAACCATTGCAAATGAATCAACGAATAGCGATGAAGCATTATCAAATTTTGAATCCAATACATGGAATTCTATGTCATTAACATATAGAATTAAACCAGATAGTGCATTAGAAGTGTTCTATGGGTCTATTAGAGGAGGATTAGATTGCACTAATGGAGTGTGTCGATATATTCAATCTTTTGAAGATGGACTAAGGATTGATTACAACGTTAGTTTCAATTAAATTATATATATTTAGCGTGATGAGAGGTATAATATTTATGAACAAGAATATATTATTAAGTTTAACAGTATTGGTTTTGTTTGCTTGTGGTAGTGGTGGAGATGCTGTAACTGCAACTGCTGATGGAGGCGGTGGAGAAACAGGTGGAAACACAGGTGGAAACACACAGGTTGTGCCAACTAAGATTTTAACAGAATTATTTACTTCAACTACTTGCGGTCCTTGTACTGCACAAAACAATACTTTAGATCGATATTTAGATCCTACATCATCAACATATGTAAGTGATATAGCAGATAAATGGATTATTTTACGTTACCATGTTTGGTGGCCAGCTGCAGGAGATCCTTATTATGATTGGAATCAAAATCCGGTAATTGTTCGTGAAGGATATTATAATGTAGGATATGTTCCTCATGCATTTACTCAAGGATTAACCGATTCTGGTTCTGGTGCTTCTACCTGGAGAACTCATGCAAGGATGGTAGATACTGTTACTCCAAATTCACCGTTTGACATTGATATGAATGTTAGTTTGGATGGATATAAGCTTAGCGGAACAGTAAAAGTAACCGCTGCAGGAGATGTAAGAAATCTTGGATTTAAATACTATATTGCTGTTTCACATGATGATTCAGAATATGGCGCTCCAAATGGACAAACAGTATTTCATCAAGTATTTATAGATTTTCTTAATTCTGACACAAGCCCTGAAGGTATTGTTACTTTTGGTCAAGCTTTGAATTTAGATGCAGGAGAATCACTTACAACTAATATCGATTGGACATTAAATAGTAATTGGCCAAATGATTCTGGCGTTAGCTGGGATCCGAGCGATTTGAATATTCTTGCATTTGTTCAATTTGATGGCGGTGGCGTCAATAACAAGAAAATTTATCAGGTTGAAGAAATAGATTTTGGGTCATAAGTTCTTTCCGTTTTACATATGCGCCCGTAGCTCAATTGGATAGAGCGTCTGGCTACGGACCAGAAGGTTGTGGGTTCAAGTCCTTCCGGGCGTACTCGTGTCTACAGATGTTCAAATAAACACAATCTCCCATGAACAATGGATGGATCGTGCACTAAAACTTGCAGTACGAGCTTTTGATACTGATGAAGTCCCAGTGGGATGTATTATTGTTTACGATAATAAAATTATTGGACAAGGATATAACCAATGTGAATCTCTTAATGATGCTACCGCTCATGCTGAAATGATAGCTATTACTGCAGCTTCTTCCACATTAGATACTTGGCGTTTAAATGAATGTGCAATTTATGTTACAAAAGAACCTTGTTCAATGTGTGCTGGTGCTATTGTGAATAGTCGTATTGAAAAGTTATATTTTGGATGCTATGATGAAGAATTAGGTGCTTGTGGTTCTAAATTTGAAATCTGTGGAAATCCAAATGCTACCATGCCTTCCGTAGTAAAAGGAGGGATACTTGAGGATAAATCTTTATCATTAATTCAAGAGTATTTTTCTACAAAAAGAAAGGAAAAATAGCTTTTCTATCTTTTGGATAATCATCAAACTGTTGATGATACCATTCATGTCCTTTAATTGCTCTTGGAACTAAGTTAGCCATTGTCCATATCATAAAAGAGAATCCTGCCCAAGACCATGTCATTAATGCAAATGCAGTCCATTCTAAAATTTCTCCAAAATAATTTGGATAAGATATATATTTGAAAAATCCTCCCTTTGGAATTTGATATCCTTTGTTTTTTGATCGTAGGCTTAGAAGGATTGTATCTGACTGCATATTGATCCTCATTCCTATAAGAAATAAAATAACTCCTAAAATAAAATTCCAATTACTAAGATAATCCATTGTATAGGATTGTATAGAACCTAAAAAATAGCCGTTTACAAATCCATTGACAATATTGAATAAGAATGCAAACAATGCAATAGAAAGAGGCATTTTTGCTGGATTTTTCTGTCTTAAAGGATAGATAATGCTTCGATTGGTATAATGACCTACCCAACATATAAAAAACACCCACATAACCCAATTTTTATCTGTATCTCCAATAAGGAAGAAATAGGCAAACATAGCTGGAGAAATAATTTCCATTACAAACCATCCTAATTGACTAGGAATCATTGGTCCCCAACTTGTTTTGGTAAATTTCCCATAAGGGGCAGGAATTTTTAACAAAACTAAGAAAGTAATGCAACCCAATATAACCCAAGGCATTAAAATTGCTTCATAAATTTGTAACATCGGGTTCAATTTATAATTAATATTAGTTCGTTCAAAGAGCGTTTATGAATGAAAAAAATATAATTATCACTGGAGCTACTGATGGAATCGGATTAGCTGCTGCAAAAACAATTGCATCTCAAGGATATCGCGTTGGTCTTGTTGGTAGAAACCCAGATAAAGCAAAAACAGCAATCGAATCAATTATTTCTCATACTGGAAATGATAAAATAGATTTTTTTCAAGCAGATTTAAGTTTAGTTAAAGAGATTCATAAGCTTTCTAATCAAATCAAACAAAAGTATTCTCACTTAAATGTTTTGTTAAATAATGCAGGTGGGGCAAATAGATATAAAATTATTACAGATGAAGGATTAGAAAAAACATTTGCTACCAATCAAATGAATTATTTTGTTTTGACAACAAATCTAATGGATATGTTATCAGAATCTCATGGATCTCGCGTGGTGAACGTAGCTTCAAATGCCCATATTGGTGCGTCTATTGATTTTGATAATATTAATTCAGAAAAAGGGCATTCATGGTGGAAATCCTACTGTATTTCTAAATTGATGAATATTATGTTTACTTATCGCTTAGCAGAGATGCAAGATAAAGTAACAGCTAATTGTCTGCACCCGGGATTTGTTGATACAAACATTGGAGGCAATGAAGGGAATGTTATAAAGAAAATTGTTAAATTTGGGTCAAGGATATTTGCTAGAACAGTTCAAGATGGCGCAGATTCAAGTATATATCTTTCTACATCAGATGAAGTAGAGAATATAACTGGAAAATATTTTTTTAAATGCAAAGAAATCAAATCATCTAAAGTATCTTACAATAAAGACCATTGGATAAAAATATGGGATATATGTCAATCATATAAGGAGCAGCTGTTATAATGCAAAAAATTTTATCACGATCAGAGTATGATTTTTTTACCACTGCATCAACAAGATGGAGAGATTCAGATACATTAGGACATATCAATCATACAATTTATTTAAGCATTTTAGAAACAGCACATAAAGACTTTTTAATACATATGTATGGAGAAGAAAAACTCCCTTTGGATTTTGATAGCACAAGCGCAGGTTTATTGGCTTCAATGCAGGTCACATATATAGAACAATCACATCATCCTGCTAAATTTGATGTTGGTTTTCGTATCACTAGGGTTGGCACAAAAAGTTATGATGTACATGAAGCTTTATTTTTAAAAGGAGAAGATACTCCTGTTTTTCAAAGTATCCACACATTTGTGATGTTTAATTTTAAAGAACAAAAGTCAATTCCGGTAGATGATATAGTTAAAGAAAATTTACAGGAGATAGAATGATTACTTTATTGTCTCCATCAAAGAAATTGAATCTTGATTCTCAAGATATCATTGATCATTATACGCAATGTGAGTTTATTAAAAGCGCTGAAACATTAGCAAACGAAGCAAAAAATCTTACTGAAAATGATTTAAAAGATTTAATGGATATTAGCGATAAGCTAGCAAAACTTAATAGAGAAAGATTTGATCGTTGGGCACTTCCGTTTAATCAAGAAAATGCAAAACAAGCAGTGTTGGCTTTTGATGGAGGAGTATATTCTGGATTAAAAGCAGATACTTTTTCTGATAAAGATTTTACTTTTGCACAAGACCATCTTCGTATTTTATCAGGTTTGTATGGCATTTTAAAACCACTTGATTTAATTCAGCCTTATCGACTAGAAATGGGAGTTGGTTTTCAAAATCCAAAAGGAAAAGATTTGTATGCATTCTGGAAAGAATCAATAACAAAAAGCTTGAATAAAACATTAAAAAAACATTCTTCTCCAGTGATTATTAATTGTGCATCTATTGAATATTTTTCTGCAATTGATTTATCTAAATTAAATGGAGATATTTTATCTATCGTTTTTAAAGAATATCGCGATGGTGAACTTAAATTTATATCGTTTAATGCAAAAAAAGCTCGAGGATTAATGACTCAATATATCATGAAAAATAAAATAGATAAATTAAACGATATTAAAGATTTTAATTATGAAGACTATAAATTTGATTCTAAGTTATCGGAAGATAATACTTTTGTATTTACAAGGTAAATCTAATTTAATTCTAATATATTATAGATAAGATTTAAATAAAAAATGGGAGAAAAATCATGAAAAAATATACATTATTTTCATTTTTAATAGCGTTAATCATGTTTGCTGTTAGTTGCGGTACTTCTGATGGAATGATGCCAAGACAAACAGGAGATGCAGCCAGTGAAGTTGAAGAAGGCTTATATCTTGCGCATAACGTGATGTGGGATTTAGCTAGAGATAAATTTGATGAAGGAATTGCAAAAGATCCAAATTGTGTTTCGTGTTATCTAAATAGAGGACATGTTGAAAATGATAGAGTACAAAGAAGACATTTCTATAACAAAGCATTAGAGCTATCCAAGTCAGGTCATCCTGAAAAAACATTGGCACAAGATGCGGTTAATTGGACCAAAGGTGAAGGTGGTAGATTTGATAGCTATCAAAGTCTATATAAAAAATATCCGAATGATCCATATTTAGCAAATGGTGTTGCAAGAAGTTTATTAGGTGATGACAAAGTAGATGAAGCAAGAACAGTGCTTGAAGAAGCATTTAATGCTTCACCAGGATCAACCGGATTTCTATCTAACTTGCTTGCATATACCTATATGAATAGAGAAGAACCAGGATCTGAAGAGTTTGACAAAGCAGCTGGTCATTTACGAAGATATATGCGTGCAGAACGCGGTAAAGATGGTTTTGCGAATGCATTAGATTCAATGGGTGAGTACCACTTGATGAAAGGCGATTTTGATAGCGCCTTAGACTACTATCAACAAGCTGTGGATGCAAATCCTGATTACTTGTGGGGACCAATGAATGTTGCAAGAACTATTAGACAAGCAAAATGGGCTAATGGAGAAGCAATGGTTATGCCTTCTTCTACAGAAAATCAAGATGCAAAAAATGCATTTAATGTTGGTGGATGGTATTTATACAATATTGATTGGGACAGAGCGTATGAAAAGTTTAGCGAAGCAATTGAGCTGGATCCAAATTTTGCGTTAGCATATGGAATGAGAGCTAGAACAAGTGCATTTTTAGGAAATGAAGAAGATCTTAGAGATGACCTTGATATTGCAGTAAGCATGTCTTTAAATGCAACAGAAGATGAAGCATCTTTAATTAACGCCTTAGCTGCAAGCGTTGCAGATGGGACTAATGATGTTTTCAATAAAACAGTTGAAGCGCTATCTGTTAAATATCCAGATGATTCAATGTTAGCATTTGAAACTATTTTTGCTACAATGGCTTCAATTGGATCTGATGCAGTAATTGAAAAAGCAAATGCATTACTTGCAAAAGATCCTGATATGACTCCTGCTTACAATATGTTAGGGTATGCTTATATGGATAAAGATGATCTTGATAATGCTGGGAATGCATTGCAATCACAGATTAGGCTAGCATCAAATATGGCAAACCCATATGATTCAATGGGTGATTATTATCTTGCTATCGGAGATGACGAGTCAGCGTTAAAATATTTTAACCAATCAGCTAGCATGGGACTAAATGCGAGCACTGTCAAAGCTGATAGTTTAAAGGCTCAGTTAGAAAAAGAAGTTGAGTAAGAATTACCAAATTTTAGCATTAAAATGGCGACCTAAACGCTTTGAAGATATGGTGGGGCAAGACCATATTGCAAAAACTTTAGTTAAGTCATTTGAAAAAAATCGCATTGCACAAGCTTTCTTGTTTGCTGGTCCTAGAGGCGTTGGAAAGACCACAACAGCAAGATTGCTTGCAATGTGTTTAAATGGCTCTGAAGAACCTTCTACGAATTATGATATCGAATCAGATGTAATTCAGCAGATTATAGAAGGGAGATCTATGGATGTTATTGAGATAGATGGTGCATCAAATCGTGGAATTGATGAAATAAGAGAATTGCGAGAAAATATCAAATTTGCACCATTAGAAGGCAAGTTTAAAGTAGTGATTATTGATGAAGTTCATATGTTAACAACACAAGCCTTTAACGCTTTGCTAAAAACACTTGAAGAGCCACCGTCTCATGTAAAATTTGTAATGGCAACTACAGATGTACACAAAGTACCACAGACAATCATTTCTCGCTGTCAAAGGTTTGACTTCTTACCTATAACCAATGAAGTTGTTAAAGCAAGATTACAAGAAATTTTAAAAGCAGAATCAGTCAAAATTGATGAATCTTCATTAGGGTTAATTGCTGCTAAATCAGATGGAAGCATGAGAGATGCTTTAGGATTTTTGGATCAAATTTTAGTTTTTAGTGATAAAAAAATCACCAATGATATTGTTGTTGATATTTTAGGGATAATTCCAACAGAGGTTTATTTTGATATCACTAATGCTTTACATGAAAAAGATGGAGAGAAGTTAATTGAAAGTATTCAACATATTAAAGAAAACGGATACATTATTGAAGATTTGATTAGAGGGTTGATTGGGCATATTCGCAACTTAACATTAATGCATTACAAAAATGGATTAGATTTAATTGGCGTATCTCCAGAAATGAAAAAACTTTATAAAAAGAATAATTATGATTGGTCATTAAAAGATCTTGTTCGTATGTCAAATAATTTGTCAGAAATGTATGCCTCAATCAAACGTTTTAGTGATCAAGCTTTAATTTTTGAAATGACATTAATGAAATTTCTACAATTTGATAAGAGTATAGATATTGAAAGATTTCTAGATTCAGATATTGTAGTAAAAGAGGAAAAAATTGAAGAAAAACCTAAAAAAATAGCTACAAAAAAAGATAAGAAAAAAGAAGAAAAAGAAGCTGTTGAAACAGTTGGTGATATAAAAAAGGATTGGAAAAAGGTTTTAGAAGCAATTGGAAGCGAAAGAGGGTCCGTTCATGCTTTATTAAGCGAATGTATTGTCAAAGGAGTTAAAGGTAATACGCTTGAGTTGATTTCATATGACAGCAATGAATTTAACCAACAATTAATGAATGATAATTTAGATTTTGTCGAAGAATGTATTAACAAAACACTAAATATTTCACTTTCTGTAAAGATTACTGTGGATACGAACGTAGAAAAAATTGATGATGAACAAAATTCAAATTCCGTTGATCAGAATGATGTGATGGAATTATTTGAAGGAAAGGATACAATGTAATGTTTGGGAATATGAAAGAGATGCTGAAACAAGCACAAAATATGAAATCTCAAATGGATAAAGTCAAAAAAGAGTTAGAACAGATTGAAGTAGAAGGTTCTGCTTCAAATGGTGGATGTGTTGTAAAAATGACAGCAGATATGAAAGTTACTGAAGTTTTGCTTGATGAAACGCTTCTTAGTAGCAATAAAGAAGTGATTGATAATGCAATCAAAGTTGCTACAAACGATGCACTAACAAAAGCAAAAGATACAGCAGCAAAAAAATTAAAGTCTGTTACTGGTGGTTTAAGTGATATGTTGCCAGGTCTATAATGGCTAGTATCCAATCATATATTGAAGAATTGATTGATGCTTTAACAAAGCTCCCTGGCGTTGGAAGAAAGGGTGCAGAACGCATTGCATATTTTATTATACATTCTGATACAAGCACTGCGAAAGATCTTATTACATCTCTAGATAATATCAATAATGAATTAGCAATCTGCGATGATTGTGGAATGATTTTCCTTAAAAAAGATAACGAATGCAGTTGCAGTTTAGCCGCCAATACAAAACACATTTGTGTTGTTGAAAACATTGAAGATGCAATCAAGATTCAAAACACACATAGTTATGATGGATTATATCATGTGCTTGGTGGAGCAATTTCTCCATTAGATGGTATTGGGCCTTCTGAATTATCTTTTGATAAGTTGTTAGAACGAATTAACAATGGTGTTGAAGAAGTTATTATTGCAACAAATCCAAGCACGTCAGGCAATGCAACAGCCATGTATTTACAAAAAATATTAAAAGATCATAAGGTTATAGTTTCTAGGCTTGCAATCGGCTTACCTGTCGGAAGTAATTTAGAATATATTGATGATAAAACAGTTGCAACAGCTATTAAAGAAAGAGTGGAATTAAATTGAGCATTGCTGATTTTTTTACTTTTTCTAGAATTCTAGTTACGCCTTTTGTTATCTATTTTATTTTTGTTCATAATTTTTTTATCGCATCAATTTTATTTATCTATTGCAGTATTAGTGATCTCCTTGATGGGTATCTTGCGAGAAAGTATGATTTAGTCAATGAAAGAGGAAGCTTTCTTGATCCATTAGCCGATAAAATTTTAATGATTGGAGTACTGACTGTGTTATTATATCATGGTTTAATAGCATTGTGGGCATATACCATTATTATTGGACGTGATATCTTAATTACATTTTATCGCCAATATTTACGCAATAAAAATAAGCCATTGGTCACTTCAAAATATGGAAAATTAAAAACAGTATTTCAGCATATTGCTGTAATCTTTATTTTAGTTGCATCTCCAACGCAAGAGTTAATTGATTTAGTGATGGGATTAAATGCAATATATGCAGGTGCAACAGGTATACACTATATGGTGAAAAATGGGTTTTAACTATCAGCTTGCAACCCTCTTTGGATTGGGTAGGTTACCAGGAGGTGGAACATGGACTTCTTTAGTTGTTTTATTGACAGTTATTTTTGCTAAAGATCCATCTGGTCCATTGTTATTTTTTGGATTTGTTATGCTGTTCTTTGCACCTACTATATATAATAGGTCACTATCTTTATTCAAATCTGAAGATCCAAAAGAGTTTGTATTGGATGAAGTTATCGGAATGGCTCTTGCTCTTATGGTAGTGGATGTTTTTTCTGATATCTTCGGAGGTTTTTCTTTCAATTTACCTGACTATATAAACAATAAAGAGTTGCTCTTTGTAATAACATTTATATTATTCCGAATTTTTGATATTAGCAAAATTGGTCCTGTAGGCTGGGCTGAAGACCCAACAACTGCTCCTTTATGGTGGCAAAAATCAGATACCACTGATGATCCTTATATGAGAGTTATCTCCGATGATATTATTGCAGCATTTTTAAGTTCAGGTATTGTTATTATTATCTTAAGTATTTATTTGTGGGTTTTATAATGAGAATTGGTATTATTACTATTGGAAATGAATTATTAAGCGGATTTACTATTGATCGTAACTCTGCTTGGATAGGTCAACGATTATTAGAAATTGGGCTCAAAGTCCATATTAAAAAAACTATTGCAGATGATGCTGATATGATTACTAAATCTCTTGATGAGTTTTCACAGGACTGTGATCATATTATTATAACAGGAGGATTGGGTCCAACCATTGATGATATTACTGTAAAAACATTGTATGAATATTTTGGTGACAACCCTGTTTTTGATGAAGAATATTGGAAAGAATTAGAAAAACGTTTTAAAGCAATTAATATGAAGGTTCCAACTTTGAATCGTAACCAAGCACACAAAGGAGATAACGTTAAAATGATTGATAATTCTTTTGGTACTGCAAGGGGAATGCATTTTGAAAAAGATGGATCCAATTATTTTGCTTTGCCTGGTGTACCAAAGGAAATGGAAGGAATGATGTTAAATTATATTTTACCTTACTTGGAAGAAAAATTAACATCAAAAGTACACTGTGAGACTATTCGTACCACAGGACTTCCTGAATCGATCTTACAGGAAAAGATTGTTGATTTGATTGAATCAAATAAGGATTGTGATGTTGCTTTTCTTCCACATAGGATGTTGGGAGTTGACATTAGATTAACAACAAGCAATCATAAATTACTTCTAGACCTAAAAGATCAAATTCTAAATCGAATTAGTAAGTATGTTTATGGATTTAATAATGATAAGATGGAAAAAATAGTTGCAGATAAATTAAAGGAACAGAATTTAACAGTTGCAACTGCGGAATCATGTACTGCTGGTATGTTGAGTGCAAAACTAACAAATTTATCAGGAAGTTCTCAATATTTTAATGGAGGAGTGGTGTGCTATAGCAATGCTCTAAAAAGAGATATTGTTGGGGTAGATAGTGATTTATTAGACAAGCATGGTGCAGTTAGTGAAGAAGTAGCATCAGAGCTTGCATCTGGTATTGCAAAAAAATTAAATAGTGATATTGGAATTGGTATCACAGGAATTGCTGGACCAACAGGCGGAAATGAAAAAAAACCGGTTGGTTTAATATTTGTTGGAATATTTTATAAAAATAATGTCTATATTAAGCAATACAATTTGACACCAAATCGTAAAGTTAATCGAGAACTTACTGTGGTGTTATGTTTGAATGAGTTAAGAAAAATTTTAGAAAAAGATTAAAAATATAGGGAAAGAGAAATGTCAGATAAGAAACTTAAAGCAATCGAAACAATAGAAAAAGAAATAACAAAAGAGTATGGTGAAGGCTCTATTATGAGACTTGGAGGAGAGACGAAATTGAATGTTGAATCAATTCCAACAGGCTCTTTATCATTAGATGTTGCTTTAGGTATTGGAGGAGTTCCAAGAGGGAGAGTAATTGAAGTTTTTGGCCCTGAGTCTTCTGGAAAAACTACATTAGCTTTACACGTTGTTGCCGAATGTCAAAAGAATGGTGGTAATGCTGCATTTATTGATGCAGAGAATGCATTAGATCCCGTTTATGCAAAAAATTTGGGTTGCAACACTGATGATTTGCTTGTTTCTCAACCAGATTCTGGAGAACAAGCATTAGATATATTAGAAAGGTTAGTAACTACAGGTGCTTTGGATGTTGTCGTAGTAGATTCTGTAGCTGCTCTAGTTCCTATGAAAGAATTAGAAGGTCAGATTGGTGACGTGACTGTTGGGCTACAAGCTCGATTAATGTCACAAGCATTGCGCAAACTATCTGGACCAATTGCAAAATCAGGTACTTGTGTTATTTTTATCAACCAAATAAGAGAAAAAATAGGCGTAATGTTTGGAAGTCCTGAAACCACTCCTGGCGGTAGGGCTTTGAAGTTTTACTCATCTGTTAGAATTGATATAAGAAGAATTGCTGCAATTAAAACAGGAACAGATATGATTGGTAGTAGAACGCGTGTTAAGGTGGTAAAAAATAAAGTAGCACCTCCATTCAAAACAACTGAGTTTGATATTATGTACGGAAAAGGAATATCTTACAGCGGAGATGTCTTAGATATTGCTTTAGAAGCAGGCATTATCACTAAAACAGGTTCTTGGTTTTCTTATAAGGAAGAAAAAATGGCTCAAGGAAGAGAAAAAGTTAGATTGTTATTAGAAAATGATAGCAAAGTTTTAAAGAGCGTTGTTTCTGATGTTAAGAAATATTTAAATCTTAATTAATTTGTTTAATCTAAATAGTAAAATTGCTGTTATCGGCGCAGGCCCATCCGGGATTACCGTATTAAAAAATCTTACTGCTAACGGTTTTGTTAATATAACCTGTTTTGAGATGAGTGATCAAATAGGAGGGAATTGGGTTTATAGAGACAAAACAAATCATTCAAGCGTTTTTAAAACAACCCATATTATTAGTTCAAAGAAATTTTCTGAATATTTAGACTTTCCAATGCCTGATGATTACCCTGATTATCCATCAGGACCTCAATTATTAAAGTATTTCAATTCGTATGTAGACCATTTTTCATTAAAAAACTTTATCCGTTTTAATACAAAAGTTCATAAAGCAAAACAGGTAAACAATAAATGGCATATTCAATATGGAAATGATAATACAGTAGAAGAATTTGATGTATTGATTGTTGCAAATGGGCATCATTGGGACCCTAGACTACCTAAGTATAATGGGAATTTTAATGGGACAATCATGCATTCACATCAATTTAAAAATAATGAGATTTTTAAAGATAAAAATGTCCTAGTTGTAGGTGGTGGAAACTCTGCTTGCGATATTGCTGTTGAGGTTAGTAGGGTTGCAAAAAAAACACATATTAGCATGAGAAGAGGTTATCATTTTATTCCAAAATTTTTAATGGGGATACCTTCTGATGAATACTATGCAAAAACAGTATGGATTCCAAAGGGGATTCGGTTATTTATACAAAAACTTATACTACGATTTTTGCAAGGAAGTTATGACAACTATGGATTGCAAAAACCAGATCATGATATTCTTGAAGCGCATGCTACGATTAATTCAGAGTTATTGTATTTTATTAAGCATGGAAAAATTGCTCCAAAAGTAGATATAAGCTCTTTCAGTGAATCATCAGTTGTTTTTAAAGACGGTTCTAAGGAATCTTACGATTATGTTATGTATGCAACAGGGTATAAGATTACATTTCCGTTTCTTGATCAATCTATTGCTGACTATGAAAACAACGATGTTGATTTGTATAATCTC
>CETB01015864.1_pt1 | contig 16253 bp, 19 predicted proteins | sample 356381 | NCBI WGS metagenome assembly CETB01 (sample SAMEA2622545, study PRJEB7988) | marine metagenome | biome: marine biome (ENVO:00000447); feature: deep chlorophyll maximum layer (ENVO:xxxxxxxx); material: "saline water (ENVO:00002010), including plankton (ENVO:xxxxxxxx)" | depth 155 m | reverse complement strand
AAAGCTGCTAAGAAAGACTCAAAAAAAGCCAAGAAGAAGGACTAAACCTCTTTTTAGGACTTACCTGAAGAACCAAATCCTTTGTCTCCTCGCTCACTGGATGCAAATTCAGAAACTAACTTAAAATTTGGAGTAGTTATTTCCTGAAAAATCATTTGAGCGATTCTATCTCCTGGCATTACTTCGAATGGTTTATCAGACCTGTTCCATAGTGAAACCATAATTTCTCCCTGATAATCAGAGTCAATAAGACCTACAAGGTTTCCTAAAACTATTCCTTCTTTATGGCCTAAACCTGATCTAGGTAATATGAAAGCTGCGTATCTTGGATTAGAAATATGTATTGCAAATCCAGTAGAAAATAAATATGTCTCGCCTGGATCTAATATTTTTTGTTCTTTAATATTCGTTCTTATGTCTAAAGCGGCCGAGCCAGTTGTTTCAAATTTTGGTAAGGCTATTTTAGTGCCAACTTCATTATCAAGGATTTTAAAATCTACTGATAACTCAGCATCTTCTTTTTTTTGTGAAGTTTGATTTGAAACCGCCCTACTCAATAAAGCAGGCAAAAATATTCCTACAAGTTTTAAAAGAACCCACCTAATCATCTAAAATGTTCTTTGCTATGTATTCAATGATTTGTCTTGATATTTTACTTTTACTTGTTTTTTTTAATTTAATTTCATCTTTCTTTGTAATTAAAAAAACTTCATTTTCATCTGAGTCAAATCCTATTGATTCATCAGAAACATCATTAGCGATCATCAAATCAAGTTTCTTATCTTTGAGCTTTTCTTTTGCGTTTTTTATTAAATCTTCCGTTTCAGCAGCAAATCCTATCAAATTTAATTCAGGATTTTGAGATGCAACGCTCTTCAGAATATCATCATTTTGTGTGAGTGAAAGACTCATCTCTACTTTGCTATTTTCTTTTTTGATCTTATTTTTTTTAGTTTCTTTGATTTTATAGTCAGATACTGCAGCAGCAGAAATAAACAAATCTGCTTCTTGAGAAAGTTCAAGAACTTTGATTTTCATTTCTTCAGCAGATTCCACATCAAATCTGGAAACCCTTTCTGGAGTTTCTAAACTAACTGGACCAGAGACAATACTAACAATTCCTGATTGATCTCTAGCCGCTTCGGCAATGGCAAACCCCATTTTTCCCGAGCTTTTATTTGAAATATATCTTACAGGATCAATTTTTTCTCTAGTAGGACCAGCTGTTATTAGAATTTTCTTTCCTTTTAATAGTCCTAAATTGAATGCTTCTGAAACAATTGAAGTTATTTCTTCAGGCTCAGTCATTCTACCTGGACCAGTGTCTCCGCAAGCTTGATCCCCTACATCAGGACCTATTTGAATAAATGAATTCGCTTTTAAAGTGTCTAGGTTATTTTGAGTTCTGGAATCTTTCCACATAGCTTGGTTCATAGCTGGAGCAAAAAAAACTTTAGAATCAGCAGCTAAACAAACTGCACTTAATAAATCATCACCTCGTCCAAGCGCTAGTTTAGCCATGCTGTCTGCAGAACAAGGTGCAACAACAATTGCGTCAGACCATTTTGCTAACTCAATATGCCCCATTGCTGCTTCAGCAGATTCATCTAGTAAATCTGAATGCACTGGATTTCCAGAAAGTGCTTGCATGGTTAATGGAGTAATAAACTCTTTAGCTGCATCTGTCATTAGAACTTTTACCTCTGATCCATAGGTCTTAAATAGCCTAATTAATTCTGCAGCTTTATACGCTGCAATTCCTCCAGTTACACAGAGAAGAATTTGTTTATTTGCTAGCTGTAACATTCAAAAATTATAACCTAGATAGGTTTCTTTGATTGAAGGATTCTGGTATAAAACACTCCTTTATAGAGTAAAAAATGAGTAAACAGTGTCAAGTCACCGGAAAAGTTCCAATGGCAGGTAATAACGTCTCCCATGCCGTGAATAAAACAAAAAGAAAATTTATGCCTAATCTTCACAAACATAAATTTTGGGTGGAAAAAGAAAATAAGTATGTCACCCTGACGGTTTCTACTAAAGGACTAAGAATTATAGATAAAAAAGGAATAGATGCTGTGATTGCTGAAATAAGAAATAGAGGAGAAAAAATATGAGAGAAAAAATAAAACTAGTTTCCTCTGCTGGTACTGGGCATTTTTATACAACAGACAAAAATAAAACAAAAACGCCAGACAAAATTGAAATGAAAAAATATGATCCTAAGGTCAAAAAACACGTTACTTACAAAGAAGAAAAAATAAAATAGTGACCGAGATTTATCTCGCTTCAAAATCTCCTAGAAGACATAAAATACTCCACGACCTTGGAGTAACTTTCGAAGTTATTGAATGTAATTTTGATGAAGCTTTAGAAAAAAATGAATCAGCTGAAGACTTTATAACGAGAAATACTCAACAAAAAAATCTTCTGGCTTCAGCAATGATCCAAGAAAAAAAACTTCCCCTTAAACCTGTGCTTTCGGCTGATACCCTTGTCAGGCTTGATGATAAAATTTTTGGCAAACCTAAAGATGAGGATCATGCAATTTCAATGCTATTAGAACTTTCAAATAGAGAGCATATTGTCAGCTCTTGTATATGTCTCGGGGAGTTTACAAAGGAAAATGATAGTGAAATTCATATGAGTTATGAAATTGTTGATACAGTTGTCAAGATGGGCTCTATTTCTGCAAATGAGTGTAAAAAATATTGGAATACAGGAGAACCAAAAGACAAAGCTGGTGGTTATGCAATTCAGGGTCTTGGGTCTATATTCATAGAATCAATTACAGGAAGCTACAGCAATGTTGTTGGTCTTCCTATAAGAGAAACAACTAAATTACTCAAGGATAAGAAAATAAAATTTTGGATAAATAAATAAGTATCTTTCTGTAAAATTAAGCAGTGAAAGTATTCAAACTATTTTTAGGCTTTATATTAGGAAGTATATTTGTTTTATCTTTTTCCCCTTTTGATTTTTGGTTTCTGTCTCTTGTTATTCCTTTTTTGCTATATCTTTTAATAAAAAATGAAAACTTTAAAAATATCTTTTTTATATCTTATTCCTTTGGTTTTGGTCTTTGGGTATGGGGTATTTTTTGGATAGAAAACAGTATAAGCAATTACGGTGGTACAACTTTTTTTATCTCTTCTCTTTTGACCATTGGGCTCGCTGGCTTCTTAAGTTTATTTCAGGCAATATCTTTTTCTTTTTTTTATCCTTTAAGATCTAACCAGACTATAAATTTATTTTTACTTTTCCCAAGCATCTGGGTTATTTCAGAATGGGCTAGAGAATTTATTCTGAGTGGTTTTCCTTGGCTTTTTATAGGATACACAGCAACAGAGAATATATTTTTCAAGAGTTACGTACCTCTTTTAGGATCTTTGGGAGTTGGCTTTCTTATCGTTTTGTTCTCCTGTGCTGTTGGTTCTTTTGTATTTTCGCTATATGGAAAAAGGTCAAAACAAGATCTTTACCCAATTGCTTTGATTACATTAATTCTTTCAATAAATTTCTTGTTCATCGACGTAGATTGGACTAAAGAAGGAAAAGAGGTTGATGTAGAAATAATTCAACCTAACTTGAGCATAAGAGATAAATGGGGAATAGATGGGCAAATTAAAACTCAGGATTATTTTAAAAAAAATATAACTGAAAACATTGGTATAAAGCTAGATAGAGAAAAAATAATTTTTTGGCCTGAAGTATCTTTTACAGGAGTTTTTTCAGAAAAAAAATTCTCTGAAATTAAAGATATTTTAGAAGAAGAAGAACGCCTAGGGGTAGTAATAGGAACCTTAACAAGCACAGAAAAAGATGAAATAAAGAATTCTTTAGTTGGGCTTGGGTTGATAGAAGGTTTTTATGATAAAAAAAGATTAGTACCCATGGGGGAATTCATCCCTATGGAAAATCTTCTTGGACACCTATTTGACTTATTCCAATCCTCCAGACCAAAAATAATCTCAGGCTCAGGTAAAGAGATTTTGAAATCAAAAAATATTTCTATTTCTGCTGCCATCTGTTATGAAATCGCTTATCAAAATACTTTTCTTGAGAAAGAAGGCGATACAAATCTTTTATTAAACGCAAGTAATGATAATTGGTTTGGTCAATCAATTGGGCCTTATCAGCACTTACAAATTGCAAGATTTAGAGCTGCAGAACATCAAAAATATCTTGTTAGAGTAACTAGCACTGGCATAAGCGCTTTAATTGGACCTGATGGCAAAATAATCCAAGATATTTCAATTTCCAATATCGATATTGATCAAAGAAAGTTTAGAACCATCAAAAATAAAGTATCCTTGAGATCAGGTAAAACGCCCTTGGCTAAGTATGGCAAAAATTGGTTTATTGCATCAATATTAATTATTATGTTTCTTATCACAATACTTAAAATTAGAAGCAAATGGCGTTAAAAAAATTTTTAAGTTTACTAAGCCTAAGTTTTATTATCTTTGCATGTACTACAACGCAACTGAACTACCAAATTTATGATGATATAGGCTTTAAAAAATTCACTGAATTAAATAAAAATAAGACTCATATCGTCATAAATCTTAATCAACAAAAATTAATTGTAAAAACGCCTTATTCAGAACAAATTTATCCTATTTCTTCATCAGCATATGGAATTGGAAGTGTTAGAAATAGTTTGATGACTCCCCTAGGTGCTCATGTAATTTCTGAAAAAATAGGTAAAGGGGAAAAATTAGGCTCTGTCTTCAAAGGTAGAAAATTTACTGGCGAAATAGTCAAACCGATTACGGAAAAAATAGATATAGAGGAAGATGTAATAACATCAAGAATTTTATGGTTAGATGGATTAGAACTTGGAAAAAATAGAGGGGGTAATGTTGATTCTAAAAGCCGATACATATATATACATGGCACAGCTGAAGAAGGTCTAATAGGAGAGCCAGCTTCTTTGGGATGCATAAGAATGAAGAACAAAGATGTTATAAAGTTATTCAATAAAGTTCGTGTAGGGACACAAGTATTGATAATATAAAGTCACTAGACTATCTTAAGATGATGAAATCACTGCTTTTACTTTTAGTGTTATTTGTTGTTGGTTGTTCCGATTCAGAGGCTGTAGCTAAAGACAAATACTCTGCCTCCGATAAAGAGGCTTACAAAGTAATTCCAATTCAAGGATGTCCAGCTATTTTAAATCACCAAGTCAGAATCCTTGATTCCAAAGACTACATAAACTTATGCACTCACAAAGATAAAGTAATACTTGCAGTTAACGTAGCAAGCAGATGTGGTTTCACATATCAATACAAAGCACTTCAAAAACTTTTTGAAGAATATAAAGATAAAGATTTCGTAATCTTAGGTTTTCCATCCAGAGATTTTATGTATCAGGAATACAGTGATGAAGGTAAAGTTAAAGAATTTTGTAAAACAGAATACGGCGTTACCTTCCCTCTTTTTGCAACATCTAGTGTAAAAGGAAGTAAGGCTAATTCTTTCTACAAAGATCTTGCCAAGATTACTGGCAAGTCGCCATCATGGAATTTCACTAAGTATTTAATCTCTAAAGATGGAGAAGTAAGTAAACCGTTTTCACAGAAAGTAGAGCCGAATAGTGAAGAAATTATTCAAGCAATAGAGCTATTGCTCTAAAATCTCAACATTTTTAGCATCTCCTATCACAAGCACATCTGCTTTTCTTTTTGAAAAGATTCCATTTTCAACTACGCCAGGTATTTTGTTGATTTTTATTTCAGATTCATAAGGTACGTCAAGATTAAAGTTTCTGACATCTATTATTTGATTTCCATTATCTGAAATAAAACCTACCCTATATTCTGGATTTCCTCCCAAAACAACAATTTGTCTTGCAACAAAACTTCTAGACATTGGTATGACTTCAACAGCTAGAGGAAATTGACCCAGTCTTTTAACTTTTTTTGAGATATCAGTAATGCAGATAAACTTTTTAGATGCGCTTGCAATGATTTTTTCTCTAGTTAGAGCGCCTCCACCGCCTTTAATCATCTCAAATTTATCATTTATTTCATCCGCTCCATCAATATAAAAGTCGGGTCCTCCAACATCGTTTAATTCAGAAACTTCTAAGCCAGAACTTTTCAAGATTTCTGAACTTTGTTCTGAACTTGAAACAATTGCTTTTATTTCAGGTTTATTTTCAATCAGATATTTAATGAAAAAGTTTGCAGTACTTCCAGTTCCAATTCCCAAAATAGTATCTTTATGAAATCTTGATGATAAATATTCATAAGCCTTTAAAGCAACCGCGTCCTTAGCTTTTTGTGAAGAATCTTCCATCTTTATGGCATCAATTTGAACAGTACGTATAATACCTCGCTTTAAAGAAATCTATGTATAAATTTAGTAAAAAATATGTAAATTTGATAAAAGAGTCTTCTGTTTATGAAGTTGCTCAAGAATCACCTCTCTCTTTTGCAGAAAACTTATCTGAAAAACTAAAGAATGAAATATTCTTAAAGAGAGAAGATTTGCAACCTACTCATTCTTTTAAAATAAGAGGTGCCCATAACAAGATAGCTCATCTTGTAAAGACAAAAAAGATAAAACATGTTGTAACAGCTTCAGCAGGAAATCATGCTCAAGGCGTAGCTTACTCTTCTAAATTCCTAAAAATAAAATCTACTATTTTTATGCCGAAGACAACTCCTTCAATCAAAGTAGATTCTGTACGAAAATTAGGCTCTAAAGTTGTACTTCATGGCAATAACTTTGATGAGGCTTTAAAAAAATCCTTAGAATTCTGTAAAGAGAAAAAGTACCCTTTCATACACCCATTCGACGACCCAATGGTCATAGCTGGTCAAGGCACTGTAGGATTTGAAATTATTGAACAATTTTCTAAACCAATCTATGCAATTTTTGTCGCAGTAGGTGGAGGTGGTTTAATTTCTGGTATCGGAGCATATATAAAAAGCCTCAATCCAGATATTAAAATTATTGGAATAGAGGCTGAAGATTCCGCAGGTCTTTTTGCATCTATTAAGGAAAAAAAGAGAGTTAAGCTTAAGGAAGTAGGTTTATTTGCTGATGGTGCTGCCGCTAAACAAATTGGAAAACATAACTATAAATTAATTAGTGAATGGTTAGATGATTCCATTACTGTAAATACAGATGAAATATGCGCAGCGGTAAAAGATACTTTTGTTGAAACAAGAACAGTTCCTGAACCGACTGGCGCTTTAGCATTGGCTGGTTTAAAGAAGTATATAAGTCAGAAAGGATTAAAAAATAAGAATCTCATAGCTACATATTGTGGTTCAAACTTAAATTTTGAATCGCTTAGTCATATAGTTGAAAGATCGAAGTTAGGTGAAAAAAAAGAAATAATGCTTAACGTTTCTATTCCTGAGAAAAAAGGCTCTTTTAGAAAATTATGTAAAGATATTGGGCCAAGAAATATTTCAGAATTTAGTTATAGAAAAGATAACAGTGAAATAGCTAAAATTTTAGTTGGGATTGAATTTGATGGAAGCTTAAAAACAAAGAAATCTTTAATTAACTCAATAAAGAAAAATAGCATATCTTGTATTGATTTAACCGATGACGAAATCACTAAAGTGCATTTAAGACACATGAGTGGAGGTCGAGGTCCTAAACTAAAAAAAGAAAAAATTGAAGAAGTGTTTAATGTGGATTTTCCTGAAAAACCAGGAGCTTTAATGGCTTTCTTAGCAATGCTTAAAGATAAGTGGGATATATCTTTGTTTCACTATAAAAACCAGGGTGCAATCTATGGCGGTGCTTTGGTAGGGTTTGTGATAGAAAAAAAAGAGCTTAATGCGCTAAAAAAAGATCTTCTTAGGACTGGATATCCATTTTCAAGGGAGACTCAAAGTTCAGGATATAAAGCCTTTTTAAAATAAAATATCCTCTGTAATCACAGAGCTTAATTTAATATCGAATTCTTCAAGAATTAAATTCTCCAAGTATTGAAAGCTGTATGCAAGACCTAAAAGGTTTGTAGATTTATGGTTCTCAAAAGTTCTATCGTAATACCCTGATCCAAAGCCTAACCTCTTTAAATCTTTACTAAAAGCCCTTAAAGGAACAATTACCAAATCTAATTCTTCAATAGGAAATGTATTATCATTTTTAGGTTCAAGTATTCCGTAATTATTTTCTACTAAATCTTCATTATTTAGATACTCTGTAAACTTCAAAGTCTTTGATTCACTTTGAACTTTAGGAGCAAATAATTTACATTTTTTTTTCAATAAATAGGTATTGATTAAATTTGAAGAAACTTCTTTTTCAGTAGAAATATATGTTCCAACATTCTTGAAACTCCCTTCTTCAAATACCTTCTTAAATTTTTTTAAAATTTCAAAATCTGCTTTTTCTTTTTTTTGAGAAGAAAAGTCGTTGAAAATTATAGAAATCTTTTCTCGAGAAACTTTTTTATTCATTATGGTGGCGCTACCCAAGTTACCGTTCTCAAATAAAACCCGAACCGTTAAGTTCAGGTCGGGAAAAATCACCATCCTTCAGGCTGCCCTAAGGGCGCTCAACAGGAATAAGTATCAAATTCCCTTATTATTTTGCATCGGCTCGAAGTGTTATTTGATCAACTAATAACCCAGGAAGCTTAAAAATTATAGCAATTCTTCAGAGCTTGGAAAGCTCTGTTATCTCATCAACAAGTTTTAATCCTAAAGCATCTTCGCCTTCAGGCTTGTCCTCTGATTCTTTATTTTCAGAGTTCTGCTCTACGACAGTACTTTGTTCAGCTGTTTCTATTTTGGGAGATTCTTTAGTTATTTCTTCCTTACTAACTCCTTCACTTAAAAATTCATTTACTAAATCAAGCCCAGCTAAAACTGCAACTTTCTCCAAAGGGAGATTTCTGGTTTTTCGTTTAATTGATTTAATTCTTTTGTCTAATGACTCTCCAGCTTCTATCAAAGTTGACTGTTCTTCTGGCGGACAAAACAACTGATAATCTATCCCTGCAATTTTCAGCGTTAATATATCTTGATCTTCTTCACTCATAGGGCTTCTAATTTATCAATTAAACTTTCTATTTTTTTTCTAGATAATTCTATATTATCTTTTAACTTTATATTCTCTTTTTTTAATCTTAAATTCTTATTTCTTAAGTCTTTATTTGCTTCTCGCAATTTTTTTGACAGTTCCAAAAGCTCTGATATATTTTTTTCTAATTCTGATTTAGACATTGGAATAATTTTATTCTGATATGCTCAACCTTGCTATAAATAAAACAACAATGAAGTAAAATTACATCATGGAAATCTATAAAAACAGAAGATCCAAATTAGCCAAATCATTACCGGAAGATTCAGTGGCTATCATTCATTCTTCATCCCATAAAATAAGGAACGGTGATACTGAGTATGCATTTAGACAGGATAGCGATTTCTTCTATTTAACTGGTTTTGAAGAACCAGATTCTGCCTTGATTGTTAAAAATCTTAATGGAGAAGAATCTATCCTTTTTTGTAGAGAGAAAGATACGGTAAAAGAAAAATGGGAGGGTCCAAGGCTCGGTCCTGAAAATTCTTCTGTTATTGGAATAGAAAATGGTTATGGAATAGATAAGTTATTAGAACAATTAACTTTAAATCTAGATGGAGCAAAGAACCTTTTTAGCCAAAGAAATAGCAAAAAAAAGATTTTTTTCTCTTTAAATAGAATTATGAAATCTAGCGGAACTTCCTTCAATCTTAAAAAGGATAATATAAAAGATATTGAAATATACCTTCATGAAATGAGATTATTTAAGGAAATATATGAGATAAATCTCATGGAGAAAGCTTGTGAAATATCATCGAGAGCCCACGAGAGAGCTATGAAAATGGTTTCACCTGGTATGTATGAATATCAACTTGAAGCCGAATACCTTTTTGAGTTTATGAATAATGGTGCAAGAAATACTGCATATCCATCAATTGTTGGTGGAGGTCAAAATGGATGCATTCTTCATTACAATGAAAATGCTGATCTGCTCAACGACGGTGAATTAGTTCTAGTAGACGCAGGCTGTGAATACAAAGGATATGCAAGTGATATAACTAGAACTTTCCCTATAAATGGAAAGTTTTCTCCTGAGCAAAAACTCATTTACGAGATTGTTTTAGAATCTCAAAAAAAATCTATAAAAAGCATTTCAGAAAAGTCTAACCCCTTTGAAACACACAAAACGTCGGTGGAGGTAATCGTAGATGGACTTTTAGATATTGGTTTACTTAAAGGAAGTAAGGATGAAGTTATGGAAACTCAGTCTTACTCAAAATTTTATATGCATCGTGTGGGGCATTGGTTGGGTCTTGATGTTCATGATGTTGGTGGTTATGAAAAAGGTGGCAAGTTGAGATCTTATAAAAATGGAATGATTACAACAATTGAACCAGGAATTTATATAAATAAAGATGAAGATGTTCCAAATAAATTTAAAGGAATTGGAGTGAGAATTGAGGATGATGTATTAATTGAGAATAACCAACCTAGAGTTTTAAGTACTGCAGTTAAAGAAATAGACGACATTCAGCATTTGATGGCAAGCCAATGAAATATGATGTTCTTATTGTAGGCGCTGGAGTCACTGGTGCCCTCCTTTTTCTCGCCTTAAAAAATAAAAAATTAAAAGTGGGTTTAATTGATGGTAGAGAAAGTCCTCCCAATAGTTATAGGCATTTATCGTTAAATAATAAAAGCAAATCTTTTCTTGAAATGCTGGATGCTTGGAAAGAAATTAGTAAAACTTCCTTTGCCTATAATCAAATAAAAGTCTGGGACCAGGAAGGCTCTGGGTTTATTGATTTTAATGTAAATGAACTAGATTCCAACATCTCAAATATAGGACACATAGTAAAAGAAGGCGATATTCAAAAGATCCTTCTTTCAAATTTTCTAGAAGCAAAAGATCTTATTTGGAGCTGTAATTTAAATGGAATAGAAAATACTAATGGACAAGTAATTTGTGATACTTCAAAGGGGAAAATAGAAACAAAGATACTAGTTGGGGCAGACGGTATAAATTCTAGCGTAAGAAACTTTTCTTCTATTTCCACTAGGACTTGGAGTTACAATCAGACTGCAATAGTCGCTAACTTTTCTGCAACTAAAATAGACCAATGCATTAGACAAACTTTCACTTCAGTTGGGCCTCTAGCCTTGCTGCCTATGAATGAAGATGAACTAACTATGATTTGGTCTATTGATGATGCTAAAGCATATGATTACTTAAGCATGGTTGAAAAAGATTTTATAGATGAAATACATAAATCTTTTGGGGAAAAATTAGAACTTATAAAGTTTTCAGCAAAAAGACAGTCCTTTCCTTTAAATCATTTATCTGCAAAGACTTTTGCCAGAAAAGGTATTTTTCTTATTGGTGATGCAGCACACCACATACACCCTTTAGCTGGATTAGGCCTAAATGCTGGTATTGGAGATGTAAGGACACTTTCAGACTTATTGACTGCAGAAAACTTGAATGAAATAAAAACTATAGAAGATAAATACAATAGACAAAGAATTCCGATAAATTTAGCCTTAGCAGCTGCAATGGAAGCCTTCAAAAGAGGTTTTGAACAAAAAAATATCTGGGTAAGGCTTTTGAGAAATCATGCTTTAAATATCACAAACAATGCTCCCTTTTTAAAAAATAAGTTCATTGAACTTGCCACAGAATTATGACCATTGATTGCGATGTCTATTTAAAGAATCTAAGAATAGAGTTATTTCCTTAGAATCTTTAATAAACAGATTTAATAAAAATATTGAATGACAAATGATAATCATTATCATTTGATTATCTGAAATTAGTATTATGTGCTCATTAAAAAATTTTCTTATCATATTTATTTTACTGTCTCCAACTTTATATTCTAGCGAAAATTATGTTTTTGGCTGGACTCAGTTAAATGATGAAAAACTAAAAATACCAAGAGGTGGTACAACTAAAGGCCCTGAAGTTAACCTAGATACATCAGAAAATATAAATTGGAAAAGACTTCAGGAAAAAAATATTACTGGTTTCGAAAAGGATAGAAGAGCTATTTTGGCAATGGTTGGAGAATATAGAGTCTATTTTGATTTCATGGAAACTATGGGTTTTACGGAAAACTATATACCTAGTAGCCCTTATCAATCATGGGCTACAGAATTTGTTGAGCTTATAGAAGATAATAACGATTTCATAATCTTGCAGCATATTCTGGTGATTTTTAATCAAAAGGAAGATGGATCACTATCTGATCCAATGGTTGTAAAACACTGGCGCCAAGATTGGAAGTTTGAAGATAGAAATCTTAACGAATACATAGGTTTTAATAAGTGGATAAAAAGAAGATACTCTTCTTCCAAAATAAAAGGCTCATGGTCCCAATCCGTTTACCAAGTCGATGATTCTCCTCGCTATCAAAGTTACGGAAAATGGGATCATCAAGAAAATCTTTCTTCTTGGTCGAGTCAAGATACTTGGAGACCTCTTCCCAGAAGGGAATTTTCTATAAGAGATGACTATGACGTTTTAATAGGAACAAATGTTCAAACCATTACACCTCATGGCTGGGTTCATGAACAAAATAATAAAAAAGTAATTCTTGGGGAAGACTCTGAGGTTCTAGAAGTAATAGCAAAAGAAATTGGACTTGCTAGATATGAAAGGATTGAAGGCCATGATTGGTCGGCTGGAAAGAAATATTGGGAAGCAACCTCAGAATTTTGGGCTAAAGTGCGAGATTATTGGAATAATCTTCAAGGCAAATCAAAAATAATCAATTTAGCTAGTGAAAAAGAGGGTTTAAGTTTGTTTGCTAAACTTTTTTCAATGGCTGAAGCATATAAAGATGGCGACAAATCTCAGATTGATAAAATTGACAGCTCAATAAGCTTATACAACTTAAATTAGTATAAATTTTCGGCAAATTTATCTACTCGATTCCAATCAGTAAACTCAAATCTTTCCGTTACATCTGTCGGTCCTTTAGTAATGAGCATTATTAGGCGAATCATGAATTTATCAAAGAAACCATAGGAAGGATAATCAACAACGCCAGCAAAGACATCTATTTTATTTGGTTGCCATTTAGAAGAATTTAAAAACTTTCTAATATAGGGGTTCAATTCGATAGTACTTTTATCTTCTTTTCGAGCTACAACGTTTACACTAAAAAAGGCATTATCTTTTTTTATAATATCCTCAAGGTTCCTATCTATGAAATCAAAAAGCTCTCTTCTATAATTTCCATATCTTATACTTGCTCCAATAATTATTTGTTCATAATTACTTAAACTCAAAGAATTCGCCTCAGATAGAGGAATTAAATCAACGCTAGACTTATCTTTTATTTTCTCTGCAATTCTTTTAGAAATTTCTTTCGTATGGCCATCAACAGATGAATAAATAATGAGAGTATTTCTCATCCTATTCCCATTTTGCAGAAGGCGGCATTGACATAAGAATTGCTTCACTGGAGCCGCCTGTTTTTAGTCCAAATAAAGTCCCTCTATCCCAAATGAGATTAAATTCTACGTACCTTCCTCTTTTAATAAGCTGTTGTTCCTTTTCCTTATTAGTCCAATTTAAATCTTTTTTATTTGTAACTATATCTTTAATAACGTTGAGTGTGCTTAAACCTAGTGTTTGCACAAATGAAAAATCGTTGTCCCAATCTCCTGTATTTAAGTGATCAAAGAAAATACCTCCTACTCCTCTTGGTTCTTCTCTATGCTGGAGATAAAAGTATTCATCACAATTTTTTTTAAACTCTGGATAATAAGTCTGATTTGATTCGTCACATGCATCCTTCAATTTTGAATGAAAATATTTAGTTTCTTTATCATCAATTATTGACGGGGTCATGTCTGTTCCGCCCCCAAACCAATTTTCACCTGTAGCCAAGAATCTGGTATTAAAATGAAATGCAGGAATCTTAGGAGATTGCATGTGCGCTACTAAACTAATTCCTGAAGCCCAATAACTTGAAGATTTCTCTGTACCTTTAATTTGAGATTTAAAATCATCAGAAAATTCTCCTGCTACTGTAGAAATATTTACTCCTACTTTTTCAAATACCTCACCTTTCAAAATGCTTATCTCACCACCTCCAGATCCTTTATGGTTCCATTTTTTTCTTTCAAATTTTCCGCCATCGATTTCTTCAAAAGTATTGCAGAAATTATCTCTCAAGCTTCTAAACCAATCAGAAGCTAAAGATTTTTTTTTATCTAAATCTTTTTTCATAATTGAGAAATTTTCTTAGAAATTAAATTATTAATAAACTCTACGTGGCTGTCGCTATCGTTAAGACAAGGTATGTATTCAAAAACTTCGCCTCCAGATTTAAAGAAGATCTCTTTATTTTCTTCATCTATTTCTTCAATTGTCTCCAAACAATCCATACTAAATCCTGGAGATAATATCAAAATCTTTTTGATATTCTTTTTTGGGAGGTCTTGTAATAATTCACTTGTGTAGGGTTTTAACCATTCTCTTCCGGCAGCAGCTAGTCTTGATTGAAAACTTGTAATGTACTGACTCTCATCAATACCTAATTTTTCAGCAACTAATCTTGAAGTTTTTTGACAGAAACAATGATAAGGGTCTCCTTTGTCAAAGTATTTTTTTGGAATCCCATGATATGAAAAAACTATCATATCCTGAGTTCCATAATATTTATGATTTTCGATTGATTTGCTTAGGGCATGAATATAACCAAGGTCATCGTGATAACCATTTACGAAGTGTAGGCTTGGAACCCATCTCCACTTTGAAAGAATCTTGCTTACTTTGTCGAATATTGTTGCAGCATTTACAGCAGAATATTGAGGAAAAAGTGGCAATAATAAAATCTTTCGACAATTCTTTTTTTTCAAATTAAGCAAAGCATTTTCTAAGCTAGGGTTTCCATAACGCATGGCTAATTCAAATTCTATATGTTCTAGACTTTCATTAAGTTTGATTATTTTTTTTAGGAACCTTTTTGAGTAAACAATTAGAGGCGAGCCCTCCTCTAGCCAAACTGACTTATATAAAGCTGCAGATTTTCTTGGCCTAAAAGGAAGTATAAAAAGATTAAGAACTAACCACCAAATAAATCTAGGAACTTCAATAACTCTTCTGTCCGACAAAAACTCCCTTAGATATTTTCTTACGTCTCTTGATGAGAAACTATCTGGAGAGCCTAAGTTACATATAATTATTCCTACTCTCTGTTTCTCCTCATGAGAAAAATTACCCTCTCCCTCAAAGCTCATAGGAAAGACCTCACTTTTTTTACAAAATGTTTCACATTTTCTTGTGGAGTGGTTTTAATTACGCCGTGGCCCAAACCGCATATCCAACCTTTCCTTTCCTCTAGAGAAAGAGAAGCAATTTCCTCTAAAAAGATACTTAAAGCTCTATCAAACTCTTTGTAATTTTGAGATATGATTTTTTCGTTAAAATTACCCTGTATGAATCCAACCTCTCTCTTTGAAAGTATATCCAATATGCTTACGTTTGAATCTACTCCTATTCCTGCAAAAGGAATATCCGAACTGTCATTATGTGAAAAAATTTCTTCATATGAGATTCCATCCTTAGCGTAATATCCAATTTTTTTTGGAAAAGGTTTTGCTAATTTTTCTAGTATTTTTGATAGATAAATTGATAAATCTTCTTGTTCAAGTTGATGCGCACAAGAATCAAAAATCATAATTAACTCGGCACCTGCATTTAGTTGGAGAGATATGTTTTCTTGTAAGAGAGGGATAATAAATTCATCAAGGACTTTCCATTGATAGTCTTTTAAAGAATTAACTTTTTCTAATTTATTTTCTGCAGAAGCAAAAGAAAGCAAGGTCCACGGTCCTCCAATAAAACCAATCATAGATTTATTTTCCGGAAGAATTTCTAAAGTTCTCTCTATGGCTTCTCCCTGAAATTCTAAAGATGAAACAGGATTTTGGTTTTTTAAAATATTTGACACATTTTTTTCAGTTAATTTTTCTTTGAATATAGGCCCTGGATCGTAAGTCAAATTCATGCCTAAGGATTCAAGGGGAAAAAGTATGTCACTAAACAAAATTGCAACATCGAAATCAAATTCTTCAACAGGTCCTAAGGCTGTTTTGGAAGATAAAATAGGGTTCTTGCATAACTGCACAAAAGAATGAGATCTTTTTAATTCTTGATAGTGATTATGATACCTTCCAGCCTGACGCATAAACCAGATGGGCGGTATTTCTTGGGGAATCCGCTTTATGGCATTATGAAACCT
>CETB01070597.1_pt1 | contig 16268 bp, 13 predicted proteins | sample 356381 | NCBI WGS metagenome assembly CETB01 (sample SAMEA2622545, study PRJEB7988) | marine metagenome | biome: marine biome (ENVO:00000447); feature: deep chlorophyll maximum layer (ENVO:xxxxxxxx); material: "saline water (ENVO:00002010), including plankton (ENVO:xxxxxxxx)" | depth 155 m | reverse complement strand
TAGAACCCGAAATTAAGGAAGAAATACTTGCTGAGCCAGAATCCGCACCACCTACGCCAATCGCAGTACCTTCGACACCAGCAGGATTACCAGTTCCCCCACCAGTATCGGCTAGGCCGGTAGACCCAATGGACGCCGTATTCGATGGTAACACACCGGAACCAATCGTTCCCTCCACACCACCACCACCAAAAATACCGGAATTAGCCCATATCGAAGAAGTGAATTCTGGCAAAAATCAATCTATGAGCAACGGAATTTGGCCTTGGCCTCAGCAGGAAGAATGGTCCAATCGGGATGTTGCATTGAAAATCAAAGAAGCTATGGAAGCTGCAAAGAGCCGTAACATGGCACAGTGCACGGTATTGTTGGACGAGGTAGGGCCTCATCTTGGTGACCGAACAAAACTAATCTATCCTGTTGGTGCGTTATTACAAAGAATAGGTAGAGCCGCAGCAGTGGATAGAATGTTGGAAGTAGCTATGAAAAATTCTCCGGAAGACCCTCATGTTCAGACTGCAAAGGCTAAGTTAAGGCCGTAATTCATCACGCCGCAGCCCTCATTCGTTCAGTACTCTGAGGCAATATTATGCAGCGACGCGCGACGACGACTATCCAAGTCGACGACGACCTAATTATGCGACCTGCAAATACAACTCATACCAACAACCTACTGGAGGCGTTCGAGGAAACTTGGCCTGAGGTTAGCAGAGCTATGCCTTGGATTCTTCCAGAGAAGGATATTGAGCCGCAGTTAGCCGATTTCCTTGATGAAACTGAGCGGACTGGAAGAGTAGGTAGAATGCACCATTGGATACTTATTCGACCATGGGATGAGGCGGTCCTCGGGCTTTTAGGATTCGACAGGGTTACACGCTCAGGAATTGCTGAATGGAATCTTGGATATTGGGTACGATCTTCGGAACAAAGGAGAGGTATTGCCAGCCGTGCAATTGAGGCGGCTTTGTCTTGGCTAGCTGAATTAGAGCCAGTATCAGTTGAGCTAAAAGTCGACCCGAATAATGCGGCGGGAAAAAGGACTGTAGAGAGAACGGTTAGGCGTTGGAAGGGTAGTCGTTGTGTAGCTGGAGATTCGGCGATAACGGTCGCTGGAGTCCGTACAGTACACGAATGCCACCTCATTGAAATTAGATCCTGATCCGGTCCTCTGGGAGGACCGGTCTCTAACGCGACCATTCAAATCGGTCGGTATGTTCGCAAGTCTGCCCATAGGGCAGGTGTTAGCGATGTCAATCAATCACAGACAACGACTTCCGGACATCGACCCAGAGGAAACCGATGAGTGGCTGGAAGCCCTGCGTTCGGTAGTTGAAGCTCATGGTGTTGAGCGAGCGCGTTTGCTATTACACGAATTGATGGCAGAGTCCGAAGACCTAGATGTGAAGATCGCTTCAATTGCCAAAACCCCCTACGTCAATACCATCTCTTGGGACCAACAACCATCATACCCTGGAAATATTGAAACCGAGCGAGAAATCGAGAACTCAATTCTTTGGAACTCCGCACTTATGGTCTCAGATGCTAACCGTAGAATCGATGGACTTGGTGGGCACATCTCCACTTATGCCTCCTCCTCAACGCTTTACGAAGTAGGATTCAACCATGTATTCCGGGGTAAGGATAGTAATGGGATTGGAGATGCTCTGTACATCCAAGGTCACGGAAGTCCCGGGATTTATGCTAGAGCCTTCCTAGAAGGAAGACTGAGCCGAGAACAACTGGCCAACTTCCGTCAAGAAGCATTTGTCGATGGCCTTTCCTCCTATCCACACCCTCGATTGATGGCTGATTTCTGGGAGTACCCAACAGTCTCAATGGGGCTAGGTCCTCTAGCGGCTGTGATGCACGCTCGATTTTGGAAATACCTTCACAATCGAGGCTTAGCTGATACATCAGAATCAACCGTTTTTGCTTTCCTCGGTGACGGTGAGATGGATGAGCCAGAATCCATCGCCGCAATCGCAGTTGCAGGTAGAGAAAAACTGGACAATCTAATCACAATCGTAAACTGTAATCTACAACGACTGGATGGACCAGTCCGTGGTAACTCAAAGATAGTTCAAGAGTTGGAAGGTCTCTACAGAGGAGCCGGGTGGGATGTATTCAAAGTTCTCTGGGATTCTAATTGGGACCGAATCTTTTCACACGATATAGACGGAATTTTACTCGCTCGTCTTGAGGAAATAACCGATGGTGATTTCCAACGAATGAGCACCCTTAAACCAGCGGACTTCCGAAATGAATTATTCACAGGAAATCCGGCATTAGTTGAAATGGGGCAAAACATATCTGACCAAGAAATCGGCTTATTACGAAGGGGCGGACATGATCCAATCAAGGTCTGGGCTGCCTACCATGCGGCTAAACAGTCCGACAAACCGGCAGTAATTCTAGCCCATACCGTGAAAGGTTGGGGTATCGATTCCTTCGAGGCTAGAAATACCACCCATCAGAAGAAGAAGATGAGCCTTGAAGATCTCAAACAATACAGGGATGACCTAGGAGTAACTGTAGCTGATGAGAACCTAGAGAATGACCCATTCCATGAGTTTGAAGAGGATAGCGACACACTTAGATATCTTCATCAAAGAAGGAATGCATTGGGTGGATATCTTCCTAGTCGACTTTCTCCAACTATCGATGATACCCTACCCGGCAACGAGACTTACGCAGCCTTCGATGAGGGGACTCCAGTAGGGCAAGAAGTTTCTACAACCATGGTGTTCGTTCGCCTTTTGAGAAACTTAATGAAATCGGAAATTGGTGAGAAAGTAGTTCCAATTATTCCTGATGAAGGTAGGACATTCGGCATGGATCCGCTCTTCAGTGAGTTCGGTATTTATTCTTCATCCGGTCAACTCTACACTCCAGTTGATCATAAGATGCTGATGAATTACAAGGAATCGACAAGCGGACAGATTCTCGAGGAAGGCATCTCAGAAGCCAACTCCATTGCATCTTGGATAGCCAGTGCAACATCCTACTCACACGCCGGAACTCCAACTTTACCATTCTACGTATTCTACTCAATGTTTGGATTCCAACGCGTCAACGACCAGATTTGGGCTGCGGCAGATGCTCGAGCGCGCGGCTTCCTGATGGGTGCAACAGCCGGGCGAACAACACTGAATGGAGAAGGTCTACAACATCAGGATGGACACTCTTTGTTACATGCTAGTACCGTTCCATCCTGTCGCGCTTGGGATCCTGCATATGCTTACGAGTTAGCAACAATTATCCAGCATGGCATTGATGAAATGTGGGGTAAGGATAAGGATATCTTCCATTACATCATGCTCTACAATCAGAATGAACAACAGCCGCGTAAACCAAAGGGAATTGATACCGACTTAATGCGTGGAGCTTACCTATTTAGTGAGGCTGCTGATGGAGACGGTCCAGTAATTCGTTTACTTGGTTCAGGGCCAATACTTTCTCATGTACGAGAGGCGGCTGAACTGTTGTTAGAATATGGAGTGAGATCAGAGGTCTGGTCAGTACCTTCCTATGGGGAACTGCGAAGGGCAGGACTAGCAGCGGAGAGAGCAACTCGACTTGACCCTCAAAACCCTCAATCAGCATTTGTTTCAGACTGTTTTGGCGATGATGTAACAACCGTTGCGGCTTCAGATTATATCGTGGCCGTACCGGAGATGATTCAACGCTGGGTCGGAGGACGTTTCGTAGTGCTTGGAACGGATGGTTACGGTCGTTCAGATACCCGCGAATCACTCCGCAGATTTTTTGAAATCGATACTGCCAGTATTGTAGTAGCTTCTCTATCTGCTTTGGAGCAGGACGGTTCTCTAGATTCTGGAACTACTAAGAAAGTGGTGGAAAAATTAGCTATTTCAAGTGAGAGACACGATAAGACTGAGTGAGTAGAATGGCCAATCCGATACGTGCAATTTGGACTGCATTCAAGTTCTTGGGTAGGATTGGTGCAATCCTTAGTGTTCTGAAGCGAATCTCTAGAAACAAGTAGAATTCAAGCCGCAATATCATCATCGAACCTTTGAAATGGTAAGTTTTCGAAGACTTCCAACTCCCTTGCGTTCAACGCAAAATTGTGTGCTAATGCTTCGGCTACTGATACCCAATCAGGAGTAGAGCCGTCAATCCAGTCATATCGATGGCCAGGAATTAATCTCCAATCCATTGGAAGTTCTCTGAGAATCCCTCGCGCGAATAATACAGACCACCACTGTGCAGTTGGGTCAGAGCCTGGCAGGTCCACCCGACCTGAGGCGGCTGTGAATAGTAGATCCCCTGCGTGGTAGACTCCGTGTCCATGGAATGTGCAGTGGCCCGGTGCATGACCTGGAGAGTGTGTGACACTGAGCGTAATTCCTCCTGCTGACCATTCAACGCTAGAGTTAGGATGATGACTCCACTCATTAGTCAAAGAAACATTCCCGAAGACGAAACGTCCTAGTAGCGATTTGTGAATGGAATCATGATGCCCCCAGATCTCGATATCTGGAACTAACTCCATCATTTTGGTATACCCCGCAGTATGATCTCTGTGGGTATGTGTGTAGAGTATGTGAGTAGGGCGTAATCCCTCATTTGCAAGCGCTTCGACCCAACGCTGTGAATCAAATGGGTCGGTAATTGCAACGACTTCATTTTCTCGGTCAATCCATGCTGTATTCATATTCATGAAATCACCCATTTGGGTGACCCAAACCTCGATTCCTGCCTGATCAGTACGGATATCGAACTCGCCATCGGCTAGCATCAATAGCCGCGAGAGGCTTCTGAGGCATAGCGATAGCGATTGTTTGACGTCAAACTTACTTTCTCAATCCAATGATTGAAAGAGAGAAGGCCTGACGGACAAGTATGGCGCGAATGCCTGCTTCACCTAACTTCGCGGCGGGCTACTCGCTCGACCTGCTGCTTAGCTTGGGAGTCTAAGGACTCCCATTTCGAATGAGGTGAAGAAATGGTATACGATTCGGCGGAAATTGAGACGCGCTGGCAGGCACGCTGGCGTAACGCGCGCTTATTCGATGCAGAAGTAGACGATTCTCGTGAGAAATTCTACTGTCTCGAGATGTTTCCATATCCATCAGGATACATGCACATGGGCCACGTAAGAAATTACTCGATTGGCGATGCCATGGCGCGATTCCAGCGCTTGATGGGAAAGAATGTCCTCTATCCGATGGGATACGACTCATTCGGAATGCCTGCCGAGAACGCTGCCAAGAAGGAAGGAGGTCACCCTCACAGCGTTACTGAGAGAAATATCGAGATGATTAGAGCCGATCAGGAGAGAATGGGTTATTCATATGACTGGCGACGAATGTTTGCAACTTCCACACCAGAATATTATCGCTGGAATCAAGAATTATTCCTTCGATTCTACGAAGCCGGTTTGGTAGAAAGACGATTCGCACCAGTCAATTGGTGTGATGATTGTGACACAGTTCTTGCAAATGAGCAAGTCAAGAATAATCGTTGTTGGCGTTGCGGTCTTGAGGTAGTTCAGAAGGATATGGCGCAGTGGTTCTTGCGCATGACAAAGTATGCTGACGAATTACTCGATGAATTAGACCATATCGAATTTCCAGAGAACGTAAAAGCGATGCAGCGAAACTGGATTGGTCGTTCACATGGCGCCCATATCGAATTCCCTGTTGTTGGTGATGTAGATGGCCAATCCGATAGCATTGGTGCATTTACAACCCGTCCAGATACAATCTTCGGAGTCACTTTCATTACTCTGTCCCCTGAACACCCTCTTTGTGAGCCACTAGTAAGCGGAACTCAGTATGAACAGGCTTGGAAAGATTTGGCAAAGGAATGCGCCCGAATGACTGAATTTGAGCGAATTAATATGCTGAAAGAAAAGAAAGGAGTCCCTCTTGGTAGATTTGCAACTAACCCAATCACCGGAGAAGAAGTACCAATTTTTGCTGGTAATTTTGTTGTTGCAAGCTATGGAACCGGTGCTGTCATGGCGGTTCCGGGACACGATCAGCGAGATTACGACTTCGCCAAGAAATACGGACTTGAAATCAAACCTGTTCTATCAAGGGATGAGGGTGGCCAAGGAGTTGAGGAGAATCCTGTATTCGATGGATTAGGATGGATGGTCAATTCGACCATAGAAGGATTCGATGGTCAATTCGGTAATGATGCAAAGACCGCGGTAATTTCAGCCTTAGAAGAAAAAGGAGCGGGCCAGGGCTCCACTGAATATCGACTCAAAGATTGGCTACTTAGCCGTCAGCGGTTCTGGGGAACTCCAATTCCAATGTTACATTGTGATACTTGTGGAGTAGTTCCCGTTCCCTACGAACAACTACCTGTAGAGCTACCTTTGGATGTTACTTTTAGTTGGGAAGAGAGCGGTAATCCACTGGCTCGAAGTGAATCCTTCCTTACTACAACTTGTCCGCAGTGTAACGGTCCTGCACGCAGAGAGACTGATACAATGGACACATTTTATGATTCATCTTGGTACTTTATGAGATTCGTTGATTCATCAAATGACTCTGCCCCATTCAATCGTGAAGCAGTAGATTACTGGATGAATGGAGGTGTTGACTTGTACATTGGTGGTATTGAACACGCTGTCATGCATCTTCTGTATGCTCGATTCTTCACTAAGGCCACTCGTGATCTCGGTATGAATGAGGTCAGCGAACCATTCGGGCGCTTAGTCTGTCAAGGAATGCTAAATGCTCCCGCGCCATTTTGTGTCGATTGTAATACCGAGTATCACATAGATTTTTTCGGAGGAGAATGCCCAAGTTGCGGACAAGGATTAACCTCACGTTCCGCTAAGATGAGCAAGAGTCTGGGGAATACTGTGAGCCCAGGAGAAATGGTGGACCGATTCGGCGCCGATACCGTACGCCTGTTCATCCTCTTCGGTGCAAATCCGGAGGCTGGAATGGATTGGTCTGACAATGCTGTAATTGCAAATCATAAGCAAGTTTGCTCAATTATAGACGCCTTCAATCACGGAATCTCACTATCCGAGTCGCCTAGTTTGATGGATTCCTGGTTATTGGCTCGGCTTAAGGTAAATCAGAATCGTTGGCGAGAGTGTATGGAAGCTGTAAGCCTTCGAGAAGGAGTTATGGTAAGTCACTTTGAGATGTTGTCTGATTGGAATTGGTATCTGCGAAGAGGAGGGGCGGATCGAGACATTGCGCGCCAATACCTTCGCGGATGGGCACCAATGTTGGCGCCAGCAACCCCACATATCGCCGAAGAATTCTGGTCAGAACTTTCCAATGGCGAAGTACCTGATATGCTGGCGATACATGAAATGAAATTCTACTCAGATCAGGTATCTGATGCTAGTATTCTTGCTAGAGAGTCTTACCTACGTGGAGTCATTGAATCTGCCCGTAATTTAAGGGGGCTAGCAGAACGTCACTCAGATGTGGAAATTTCAGGAGTTGTAATTCAAACCGCGCCATCTTGGAAGGTTGAGTTATCGCGTGAAGCGGTTAATTTGGCGAACGAAGATTTTGATTTCAAACTAAAAGGCCAAGATTATCTGAAGTCGATGGCGATTTTCGATAATGAAGCCTTGAGGGGAGAAATATTCCAAACTTGGATGGCCTTGACTATGGGCTCGAAGAAGAAAAGAGGCCGAATACACACCTGGGACGAAGGCGAGAAAGAATTAGTTTCGAGTGGACTCGATGAAAGCGAAGTAATCAATTCTGCTGCGGACTTTATCGCAACTGCTTTAGGAGTAAAATCGGTTATTGCATATCCGGTTGGAGAAGATGAGGATATTGGAGGAAAGGCCCGCTTTGCCTTCCCATTAGAACCAGGTATCGTTTTTGTCTGAGAGGGTTGGTGATGGGCATTCAATACACTGTTCTGATAGATGGCTTTTGTCCAGTTTGTACTGGCTGGGCGGCTTTCATCAACAAGCGAGATTCGTCAAATCGTTTCTTGGTTATGGCTCAAGAGACTACTGAAGGGAAAGAAGTCCTAAGCAATCGTCCGGCAAAGATGAGTGAACTTGACTCAGTGTTTCTGATAGATCAATCTGGGAAATGGTATGCTCAATCTACAGCGGCGATACGCATTCTTCTTGGTCTTGGTTTCCCTTATAATTTTGGGGCTATAATTTGGTTAATTCCGAGTCCAATTCGTAATTTTGCTTACGACCTATATGCCCGTAATCGAAAGAGATATCCGAGAAATTCATGATAGAAAATTAGTCTTCTTCGGCGCGAGGGTTCATGGACGTCCATCATGTCGCAAGTCCCGTTGAGAGAGAAAAAAGAAGGTAGCAGCGGACGCAGAAGGCGCCGACCTCGAAGAAAACCGGCCAATACTGCCGATTTCAGACCATGGGCACAGGGAGATCATGATGCTGTTGAGCGTGCTCTAGCTCGCTTTGATCAGTCGCCACCTCCTATGGGTATACCGGAAACAATAGACCCTGCTCCAAGAGAAAAATCATTGAAATGGCAACCTAATGCAGTTCCCAAAGATATCCAAAAGAAAGTGGGTGATATCGTTTGTAAATCCGGTGAATTTGGCTTCCTTCCTGAACAAAGAGTCGACGAAATAAGAGGTCAAATAGACCATCTCCCAATAACCATTGAGCAAGCCCTTTCGCTACGCGGTGCCTTGAATCAAGAAAAAAGTGTACATTCGCACGGACGTCTGATGCGAAATGCAAACCAATTACGAAGACGGTACGATAAGGGCGAGGGAGTACTAACTCTTTCCAAACGATTTGATGCACCCCCCGTCAATACATTCAGGGCAATATTAAGCGGCCGTGGATGGTCAAAGAACCGAATCAAAGAGACACTGAAAAATCCAGAGAGAATGAACGACCGGGACCAAGAAGAATTCGCTAAAGCAGAAGACGCTGATAAGGTAAGTTCTGTCAATCAATCAGACACTCAGACGGCTGCAGAGGTTTTCGAGGATATTTTATGCGCACATTTTGATTCCCTAGACGTACGTTTTCGAAGACAAGAAGATTTATTGCGTGAGCAGAAGGAATCAGAAGGCCGAGCGGTTGTTACTCCTGACCTTCTGTTCCTTGATGACGTACGAATCAATGGAGTCCCTTGTGCTTGGATTGACGCAAAGCATTTCTACGGAGCAGACCTAAAATTCCCAAGAAAGAAGACTCAGAAACAAGTTAATCGATATGTCAAGGAATATGGCCAAGGAGCAATCGTGTATAGACATGGATTTACTGGCTCTTTGGTTCAAAGAGGAGCGATTTTACTCGATGCGAGCCCTTTAGATTTAACTCCACTAAATGAGTTTCACGAAAAGAGGTCCGGCGGCTCGCATTCATGATAGATTTCCAATGTGAGTTAGAGTAACATCTAACCCTTCTTTTATCAATTCAGACAGTAATTTCTCAAACGATATATTCTTTGAAATATTACGTGGCACGATGGCAATACTTTCTCCTAACATACACAATAAAACACATATCTCTGAATCTATACCTGCTCTGATTGCCGCATTTTCTCCCGCCTTTACCAATGCGGAGCGAGATGCATCATCACTCAATCCAGATTGTTTTGAAAATACCTCTGCAGAATCAAGAAGTTCACCCCATCGTGATTTATCCCAAGATCCATCAGACAAGTGAGCCATCTGTTTTGTTCCGGCCTCTGTAATCGATAGTTTCCAAACATCGTCATCAATATACTCAGATGTATGCCGCCCGGGATTGGTGCGCCAAGCCAAAACCAAAGGTATCGATTGACTCCAACCTTCCGCTTGACCAGGTCCATTCAATAAATCTGGACCCGAATAAGGAGACCCCGGAATCAATCTACGCTCAACACCCCCAGCGGCTAATGCAGTAACATCCCCAAGCCCGGTCGAATTACCTCTCTCAACCAAGTGAGCAATCGCAAGCGATCTTCGCAAACTCTCCTCATGCGGTAACCCCAGGGCTCTTTGGAATGCAGCTGCGGCGGCGATTGCACCGGCAGCGGACATCCCAAATCCTTGTGAAGAAGGTAATCTGTTTCGAACTATGATTTCCCAACTATGGTCTGCAATCTCGGTAATGTCCTCACTCAACAGGTCTAACACCTGTTGGAATATTCTTTTATCCCCATTTTCATCTAGAAGTTTAACTTCCAGAGAATAATCACCCAATTCACCTCTAGCGATGACTTCTACTCCATCAGCCAGGCATAATCCAGCACCTAGGCTACCTTGCTTAATGGGGTTTTCATCGAGGTCTTCGACCGTGAAAAGTAGTGTGACGTGACCCCCGCAGGTGCCTCTACCCAATATCGCAGTCATACATCCTCATCTCTGATGCCCTGGAAGAATACTACGCCGGCATCAAAGGACAGCTTTCAGGTCATCTCCAAGCGAAACGAATGTCTCGGAGAGAGAAGTTGAAGCCATCTCAAGTGCATTTTGTGGACTCATGGAACCATCGGTTTCGAAGCTGAAGATAAACTCCCCAGGAATGTCTTCGACTGTGATTGCTTCCTTGAATTCAGCCTTAGTCTCTGTTCCATCACCAACATGGTGTAGTTCCTTCGCAAGAGTCTCAACCTTCTCAATATCGTCAAGTTTTCCATCTTTATCGAAATCCTTTGCATTGATTGTCAGATTCAAATCCCAAAGAATCTTCGCCTTGGTCTTGTTATTCAGGATTCCAACCTGACGTGGAGCGAAAGCGACACCACAAACAGGTGACCACTTTGCGTGCTGACTTCCACGGCCCATTACCGCAGTAGCGTAAAATTCTAACATCTGTCCCTTGTACAACTTAGTAATTGGAATAGATCTGTAGTGTTCGGGGATTTCAAGACTCTGATCGCCCAGGTAAATCATATCGCCAGCGGTAACTGTTGTTCCTTCTTCTGATCCAAATGCCTTGCATGTGTAAATCATATTACAGGTTGGACATCCACGATCTTCCGGAACCAAATCCTTGCAGGTAGGACAGGTTTCCTCGTAATGGAACATTTCGTGGTCGGTCGGAATTGGAATCATTGCGAGGCGCTGCGCTACCATCTCATCAGGGATCGGTCCATTGGTTTCCCAAACGGTGTAGTCAACACCCTCTTTCTCTAACTTCTTTCCACACTGATTACAGCCGGTACCTCCAGACGATTCGCGGGTTGCACCAGCAGGATTTAGATGACCGCATGACAAACACAAATCGAAGGACCCCATTTGGAATCGAACGGTCTCGATAGCCATCTTTGGAGTATCTGACATTAGTGTTCGGCGTAGTGCATTCGCAAATGCTCGGTCGCAATCCTTGAGCAAGAGTTTAGCATTCTCCGGTCCCATATCTAGAAATTCTATTTTTACCATCATAATCACCTCAGACCCTACGGCCTCTTCGACCGCCCTTTGCCTTTGTCCCATTGGTTGGGATTGGAGTTACATCTTCGATGCGAGTGATTTGAACACCCGCACGAGTTAGTGCACGGATGGCAGCAGTAGCACCAGGCGCACTGTGCGATCGGTTTCCACCAGCTCCTCGATACTTGACGATAACTTGGTCAAATTCCTTCTCTGCTAGCATTTCAGCAATCTTCTCAGCTGCTCTTGTCGCTGCAAACTGACCACCGGCATCGCTGCCCTTCTTGGTAACCTGTCCACCTGAAACCTTTGCCAGAGTCTCTGCTCCGGTAAGATCAGTCGCGGTAATTAGCACATTGTTGTATGTGCTGAAAATATGTAAAACAGCCTTGTGACCCATCACTCATCGCCCCCCTCTTCTGGGATTGTTTCCTCGACTGTGGGTGCTTCCTCAGCATCAGCCTTGATCTGTTGAACAAAGTCATCATTGTCTGTGGTTGCTCTAACGCCACCGACTTCTTCCAGTTCCTCTTCCTCAGTCTGTCGAGTCATTCGGAGTTGCTCCATCTCGACACGGAAGGGATGATTCTCATCTAGGTAAGGTGATGTTGCACTGTACTGGAGGATTTCTTCCTCTTGTCGCAGAATTTTATATCCAGGAACGGTCATCCTCTGTTCACCAATTGCGATGTGTCCATGGACAATCATATTTCTAGCAGCGCGCATAGATGGTGCTAGTCCGCGGTAGTAGACCACTGATTGTAGTCTTCGAGCAAGCATGTGCTCAACGGAAATCTGCAGAACATCGTCTATGCTAGATCCCTCGGCTAGTAGTCCCTTGCGAACAAGAGAACCAACCAAATCAGTCTTCTCTTGAGCGAAGTGACCTTCTGATGAGTCAACCCTTCCGATGAGTTTCATCGCTTGGTTTCGATGGCGCCTTAGGGCTGATTTTTCTCGCCATATTTCACGCATTCCACCAACTTTCTTCAGGCCAAATTGTTCCTTTAGAGCGTGTTCTTCCTCAATTCTAGCAGCCTTCCAAGGATGAGTAGGAGTCTGTGTCTTAGGTCGTGCAAACTTAGGATGTCCCATACTTTACCACCTCACTTCTTCCTCTCCACACCTAATGTGCTACCACTGCGGCCATTGCTTCGAAGGCGCTGACCTCGGACCTTGTGTCCGCTGCGGTGGCGTATTCCTCGGTAGGTCTTGATTGAAGCCAAGCGTGCTACATCATCGTCACGGGTCAATCGGACTTCTGTCCCGATTATGTGTGCATCCTCATTAGACTGCAAATCTCGTTGTCTATTGACCAGCCACCAAGGTACATTCAATGCGTATTCGTCAATTGTTGTTCGAATCCTGTCTTGCTCCTCTTCGGTCAGATGACCGCCGAGTTTGTTTCCATCGATTTTCGCCATGCGGCAAATCTGACCAGCCGATCGCTGTCCAACTCCGTTAATCGAAGTAAGTCCCTGTGCAATCGGTCGAAGACCATCGATATCAGAGTCAGCAAGTCTCAGGATGTAGGAGAAGTCATCTCCTAGTTCTGTTTCATTCACTTTTGCCATAGTACGGTTCCCCCGTGTTCATCGGTTGCCCGATGGCCCTCATAGGGCATCCCGCCGACCTACCCTCTATATTTGAAGGAGACGGCCGCCCCTACGGGGCGTTAAATGTCCTAATCGACTCACTGCTCCTTACAAACGATGTATAGGGTATGACTTCCACTACCTCTTTCCAAATCTAGGTCGACCATGAATCCACTTGCGCCTTCAAATTCTTTCATGGCCTTATGTAATCTCCGTTGAAGAGTTGGATGCTCGTCAGGGTCGAGGCTACATCGAAGGGTCACCTTTCCAATCCCATTACGGGCAGCAGAAGCAGCAGTCTGTTCAATTGTGTGAAGTTCTGGAGGAGTTAGTCTGTGCTGAACAATTTCTCCACTTGCAATTACGAAGGCATCGATTTCATCATCTCTGGTTAGAGGATCTGTGCTGATTAGGAGCGGCCTTCTGCCTTCCAGCTTAAGCCATGAATGCCCTGCATTTTCTGGAAGTGCTCTATCAAGCCAAGCCTCATGTAGCCCGGATTGAACAAGTGCAGGATCGACAATAGTTAGGTGTGCACCAAATGGTGGAGGGGAGCTCATACTAACCAATTCCGATTCAGCCACCTTGCCCTCTATCATAGCCATGATTTTCTTCTTACCCATTCTGATACATCGAGAGGGTTCTTTGGAGGAAAGAGAACCAATCCAAACCGATAGTCGGTCAATTCTGCCTCCGCCTTGGCTGAGGTATTCCCAAGTCCTTCGGATTCCTGGGAATGTCGTCTCGATAACCGCATCGACAAGTGAACGTTGATCCTCGTTTAGTCTAGGGGATAAATCCACTAAAATCGCCGGACCTCGTGGTCCAGTTTCAAGATGATTAGCCCAGGCCTTTAGTAACGGGCCAATCGCAGGCTCCATCTCATCAATTGCATGTCTTTGAGCATCCCTTGGGCGAGCCGGGTCAAGATGTAACATACCAATCGGTGGATGTGCCCTAGTTCCTGCATCCCTTAGGCTATTCCAATAGGCGACGATTGCATTCTCAGCATCTGTACCATCTCCTATCAGAACGCGGTCCATTGTTCTCTGTAAATCACTCCGATCTCCATTAATTTGCATGTTTGCAGCACATAGTAATCCTATATTTGGGTCCAATTCTATGGCTAATCCAGGACGCTTCAGAAGAGTGGTCAATGCGATAAGTTGTACCCCACTTCCAGCCGCTGCATCTAGGATTACTCCAGCTGGTAGGTCGATAGCTTGAATTTGCTCAGCTCTGACTTTAGAAACAGACCAAGGTGTTGACAATCTCCGCATCTCTTCAGTCATGTGGAATTTAGGTTCATTCTTGCGTGCTGATTCAGACTTGACAACCTTAGAAGCCCTCTTTACAAGATCAGATGACGGGTTCAGAGCATAGTGGCTTGGCTCCTCGTTCATGCACTCCGCTCCTTTATTGAACTCAAGTCCTTTTCCCGTCTAAAGGTTGTCAAATGTTTGCTCTATCCACCTTCAACTCAAATCGCAACCAAGATTCTTGCAGTTCGTGCCCATCGCTGTTTCCGTAGGCAATTGGTGGAGGAAGTAATGTAACGTGTGTGGTTCCAGTATCGATACCAGGTATTAGCCCTCTATCTCCATCGATATCTAGACCGATTGCTGACCATCCAAATCCCTGAATAAAGTTCGAATCATCGCCAGCAGTGACGATTAAATCACCTTCGTCAAGAAGCTGTTCTGTATCCGCATCCCAAACCTTGTAATGAACCTCTAAATTATCTCCATTACTGGCGTGTAAATCTCTTGGATTAGAGCCTTCGAAGATATGGATATCGAGTAAAACCTCCGCTTCTCGAACATTCAGATGTGATGCCTGAATCTGAATATCGTGCTCTGTTACTGCATTATTCAACTGAATTTCTACAATTGCAGTTTCATTTGCGCCTATTTCATTCATGGTAAGGACAGTATCGCCCTCCGAAGCAAAGACAACATCTCCACCGGTTATTTCGAGGACAATATCTAGGGTTTGGTCCCCTCTATTGTATACCGCCACGCTTGCCCTATCGCCATTTCCTTGATGCTCCCAGTCACAGCGTAATTCACCAGGATAGAGGAATGCATCATCTTGTTCAGATAGAACTTCTGGCCAATCCCAATCACCCAATCTTGAATCACAGGTGTCGAATAACAAGTCTACTTCCCAGTACCATCGATTGTTTTCGTCCATCAGTAAGTCTTGATCTGTTACGGAGAACGCATCCTCATTTTCTTTAACGAAAACATAAACGCTGTAGCCAACCACTACAGTTGATCCGATTAGTAGGGCAGCGGTGGCCAATGAGAGCAAAATTGCGGCTCTTGGGATCGCCATTTGGTTGATGCCTAGCGGTACGGTAGGATGCTCGACCTCATCGGGAGTGTCTGATATCCAACTGCGGGACACGATATCCGACCGCACGCCGTCAGTCATCAAGGTTAGTACTGTCCAACTCAACTAATCCACTATTCGAAATCAATGTCGAGTCGCCAATAGTCAATCCTGTGACAATGCTTCTTGATGTCTTTGCCCCAGCCAAGTCACTAGAGCGAGCTCGGCGCCAACTACTGTCAGCAATAGGAATAATCCGATTGCGTTAATCGATGAAGCAGCACCTAACATCAGGAGTGATGCAGCGATTCCCAGAATGAGATCCACGAATCCCCAAATTCGTAAAACACGCCGCAAATGGAATATTCCAACGACCCACAAGGTCGTTGATATGGCAAACAAAGCGATTGGATAAATTATCCAAATATTGACTAAAATTAGTCCAGCGAACATCAGAACGTGACTATCAATGGCTGCCATCATCGTCCAATGACCATTTCTCATTGGCACAGATGCCGCCACTAATCCAAGCATGACAAATCCGCCAGCAAGCATAATCCAATCTAGATACTCGATAAACTGTGGAATGAATGTACCCATCGAGAATAGTGCTAATGGTAGGCAAATAATTGCCAACCCTACAGCCTCCACTTGCCGATGTTTACGTCCTGAATATATGGCATTAGCAACCGCAAGAATTCCAGCAGGACCCCAAGAAATCATCACGTATCCCAAGGCACGTAGGCCTCTTCCTGAACTACTCAAATGAGTATCTCGTCCGACACTCGATCTCCGTGAATCAATCATCAAATCAATGACGATTGTGAGGATTAACAATGCCTCAAGGAGCAACCAAGGAATCTGCCATCCAATCAGGCCTCCATCGAATGGATTAACGGTGAATGGGAATGGTAGAGATTCAACAAGAAGTGCTCCGGCTATTCTACCAAGAACTAGAGGTAGAACAAACCAGTCTATTGCAATAGGAATTCTATCTAGCAGGTTATCCCTTTGGTATAA
>CETB01039831.1_pt1 | contig 16293 bp, 7 predicted proteins | sample 356381 | NCBI WGS metagenome assembly CETB01 (sample SAMEA2622545, study PRJEB7988) | marine metagenome | biome: marine biome (ENVO:00000447); feature: deep chlorophyll maximum layer (ENVO:xxxxxxxx); material: "saline water (ENVO:00002010), including plankton (ENVO:xxxxxxxx)" | depth 155 m | reverse complement strand
CATTCATAATGTATTATATAACTGGGTTATTTAGCCTAGAACGTACCCCCGTCTACGCTTATATTTTCCAAAGAACGAGTTGTTCCTGAACAAGATATTACTTGTGTATTACCTGCACAATCATTGATGAACAATGCTCCCATTTCAAGTGAACCTGCAGTTGAGTTTGTGAGAACTCCAGCACTTTCTGTTGCAACTGCTGATACCACGAATTTTGCAGCACTATCATCCCAGTAGAATGCTGCTTTCTTAGCAGATCCACTGTAGTAGTTCAGTACAAGACCTACGTCTTTATCTGTATCAGAACTTAGTGCACCACCATCTACTTTTTGTAGTTCTAAGAGTGTATCTTCAATGGTGGAGTTGGTAGTATTTAATTGAGTGGTTGTACCATTTACAGTAAGGTTACCAGTAATCGTAACGTTTTGAGAAGCAGTGATACTACCTACGACTGCTAGTGTCGATCCATCAAATTGTAGATTGTTACTATCTTCAAGAGCACCTGATGCACCTGCGATTACAACTCTATTATCTGTTAGGTCACTGACGGTGGCTGATGATAAGGTCGTCTCTGCTCCAGTGATTGTTGCACCATTATTAGCAGTTATGTTACCAGTAACAGCAAGAGTCGAACCGTTGAACGTTAGATTACCACTGTCTTCTAGTTCACCTGAAGTACCTGCGATAACAACACGATTATCAGTAAGGTCGGATATTTTAGCAGTTGATGCAACTAAACCTGCACCACCTGAGATATTTGCACCACCGTTACCGTCGATTACACCACCAACTGTCGTGATACCCGTTACGTTTACAGCAGCAAAGTTTGCACCTGTACCACCACCTAATACAGCGTCAGAGAGTGTTTCAAATGTTACCTTACGATTTGTACCACCTGCACCATCATCAACAATGAATAGATCTGCATCTGCAAGTGTTGTGGTTGCTGTACCACCGTCAATATCAAGTGATGAAAGTGGAACTGTTCCAGCTGTCAGACCACTACCTGATCCAGTAAATGCACCACTGGACAGCGTGACTCCTCCCGTCGTGGTTACACCAGTTACCTTTAAGTTGTCAACAACGTTGACCGAGTTTATGTTTACAACATCACCTAATGACTTCCATGCAACTGTCTCAATCTCATCACCAACTGTTGCACCTGATGCAAGAGTAATCGTGTTTGCATCTGTTTCTGTGTAGTCAGTTCCAGTAATCAGACGAACACCGTTTTGATATACTTCAACGAATCCGTCAGTATAACCTGCAGTAACTGTAAACGCTGTCTGTCCTTGAGTTGCAACTGTGGTCTGTGATGTTGTGAAGGTTGTTGCAGCAACACCAGTTGTAGCAACGTGTGCCACTCCACCTGATACTGTGTAACTGTCTATACCACCACCAGTAAACTTAAACGCAGTAACAAGACCTGCAGAACCAGTGTTTTTGATAGCACCAACACCTGCAATCAATCCACCACCACTTTGGTTTCTTATTGGTTTCGTACTTGTAAAGTCTCCTTGTACATCAGCAAATACTTGACCTGTAAATGTAGATATACCAGATACTTTTAGAGTTGTAGCATCAAGTTGACCACCTGTGGTGACACCAGAAACATTAATAGAGTTGAAGTTAGCACCTGCACCACCACCAAGGAAGTAATCCTTCATGTTGGTTGCAGTTATCTTTCTATTTGTTCCGTTTGCTCCGTCATCAAATACGAAGAGGTCAGAGTCAGTAACAGTGCTACTTGCAGTCGCTCCGTCAATATCTATTGCTAAAGCAGGTATAGAACCATTATTGAATCCTGATCCTGTATCCCATGAAAGACCTGAACTACCATCAGATCTTAGGAATCCACCACTAACAGGAGAAGCAGGGAAGACGTAAGTCTGATTACTACCTATCGTAGCAGGTGCTTTCAGTGTAATATGATTACTACCATTATTAGATCCCTCAACGAGGTTCACACCTGAACCTGCAGTTGATGTTTCCTGTGTCCAGAAACGATTTGAACCAATAAATTTATTATTACTTGTGGTAGAGTCTATACCAACGTATAGATCGAATTTATCTACTGTGAAAGCAGGTTCACCAGCTTGTAAACCAGGAAGATTAGAGAAATTACCTCTTTTAAACTTCAGTATTGGAGAAGCCATGTTGACTGTATGTAATTCTTAGTTGTTCTGTCACTTACGCATTAGAATCTGACTGTCAATACAGTCAAACTTATTTATCAAAATTGCCCTGCATCAAGATCAATCTTATTATCTAGAGCTTCATCTAGTTCATCAATTGTCTCTTGAGAGAAACCATCAGGTGTTGGTGCACCACCAGGGACTGTGGCACTCCCTGCTGCAGCGTTGACTACTTCATCAGGATTGACAAATTTAAATTTTGTTGTCACTGAATCATAAACAAGCACGAAACGATTACCAATCCCTGATTGATCTACATCATTCAGATCTGTTAAGTTCCCTGCCACGTCTCCTGATCCTCCTCCTAATTTTTCTATGTCAAAACTTAATGAGCTCACTAATCTCACTGATCTTGAATTAGAATTTGCGAGAGAAACTTTGTAAGTCATTAGGTTATAGTTGGATTGACTAATGCTTGACCACTTATGACCTTTTCTTTTTTACCGTTGAGATCATTTGTGACTATCACATCATAATTATATCTTCCAGCAGTTATAATACCACTTTGTGTATCAGTCAACGATATTGTGATTTGACCATTAGTGGGTGTGCCACCGAAGGTAATACCAAAACCAATTGACCCTGTAGAAGTATGATGCTTACGCATCTTTGATTCCAAAGACCTGTTCGTCAAATCCAATGCAGAACCATCTGCATTAGTAATGTTGAACTGTGCTTCAAAATCAGTCCCTTGTTCTATTTCGATGTTTACAACAGGAACTGCCATAATGCTACTATATCAATGTTATTTATTCATTATCATGTTCTTCAACTCTTCAATTTCCATCTTGAGAGTATCAATTTCATTTTTGTATCTCTGTCTTACCTCTTTATCATTCATATATCTCTCATATGCTGATGTGTCGGTATTAACTATCGCTCTGTTTGTCAGATCCCTCTCCAGTGATCTGTGATCTTCTACTTTTGCTCTGTTCTTTTTCATTTTCGATGATAGGATAAGTTTCATCTAGTGTGCCCGCTAAGACTTCTGCTGCTAGTGACCATGCGTTTATCATTTTTTCTTAGGATAAAGTGATTCGATTCTTTTACGTCTAAGTTCCTTCTCTTTACGTTTTGCCTCCACCTTTTCATCCCACCATTTTACTGGCCATCGTTGAAGACGTAGAGACATGACGTATAGTTTCCTTTGCGGTAATCGGAACTTCATAACTTTATTATGCCACAGCGATGGCACGGAAGTCAAGTAATTCTGGGTCTTGTGCTTGGTTTGTAGAAGAGAATACCACTTTGATTTGGAAACCAGTAAACTGAGGTAAATCATCTGCTGTAAATTCAAATTCATTGAATTGTCCTTCTAGACTAGCAGAGGTCTTCTTATCAGGTTTACCGTTATTGTTCTTACTATTTAAGACGAATCCAGCAGCATCAAGATTATCAAAACCAGGCATCAATTCAAATACCTTGTCAGTTTCACCACCACCATCAACTCTTTGTAGTCTATACAATACTCTTACATCAGCAGCACCTGTTACATTTGCAGCAAATAAAACTTTGATACTTGTAGCAGGGTTTTCAAGTTTGATTAGTTTTGTAAGATATAGTTGATCATGAGGATCGTCAAGAGTATTCGCTCTTCTATCTGTTACATAATTTTGTACTGGTTTGTTGATTCTTGATGATTTTGTATTCAATGAACTGTTGAATACATCAATCACAGGTGATACATTAGGATCAGTCGTAGACATTTCAAAGTCAAGTGTCAATGATTTAGCACCAGGTAATGATGCTAATGTTCCCTGATTTACCTCATTGTCACGAGAGGCAACCATTCTTGGTTCTTTGAAAAATGTTGGATTGACCAATGATATATCATCATATCCTTTATCAACAAATGATGATTCATTTCCACCAACACTTGTTGCAGTTGTGGTTCTCAACTTTGCTTTGACAGATGTAGATTTTGGTGAACTAAAACTAATCGCAGGATCAACTCTTTCAAATTGTATGTTTGATGATGCTTTACCTGCTAAACCACCAGTTGTCTTATCTTTACTGAAGAATGATGAACCAGTTATCTTCAAATGATAAGTATCAAGAGTGATTTTATCCTGAATACTATTAGTAACATCTGCAAAATTATGCGATGTATTGATTTTTCTCAAAGATATACCAGATAATTCATATTTTTGTATGGGATCACCAGCTTGATATGTCCTTGTAAATGTATTATCAATACCTCTTGTGATGGTGCCACCTAGAGAACCACTGCCAACAGAAGTATAACTGATAATTTCCTCACCAATTAATGCAAAACCAGGATTACTTGCACTCACTTGAGATCCCTCAAAGAAGTTGAATCCTGTGCTACTACCAACACTGATTGCACTAACAGCACTGACTGCATATCCCACTGTAAGTTTTGTTGGAACAGTATCGCCAGTCACGCCAGTGATGCTTACTCTGTTTGTTGCATCATGTAGACAATGGTTTGGATGTGTCACTCTGAAATGCTTACCATCAAATTCAGCATTGTTTACATTGACTGATGATGGTATTATGTTTGATATTGTTACACCATAACCAAGAGATGCGTCGTGCACCTGAATCGCATCAGTAAGATTGAAGGTAGGACCTGAAACATTTGTAAGTTCAATAGCGTTGACTCCTGTTGTGACACCAACAGTCACGACAAGATCATTACCTAGTCCCCTATTACCAATTGCAGCAGTCAATGTGTCACCTACTCTATAACCAGATCCTGTATTCAATAAAGTAATCTTACTGACTGATCCAGATGATACCGTGGCGATACCTGTGGCACCTGAACCACTACCAGTCAAAGTGACAAAATTAATAGCTTGAGATGAACCATCTTCATACCCTGCACCAGCATTTGTGATTGTAATTCCAGAATCATTTCCACTACCTCCAATATGTGATAGTAAATCTGACACAAAACCTGTCGATGTAGTATTATTTTGTTTGATCTGTGATCCCACATGAACAATTGCACTAGCACCACCCACGATTGATGAGTTCAATCCAACTGTAACTCTTTGTGAGAATGTCTCTATTGGATTTTCTGGTAATTTATTTCTATCACCAAACTTACTCAACTCAGGGTTGTACATTCTTACAGTACCAGTCTCTGTAGTAAATTCTGCTTTGTATGAAATGTATTTGAGGTCTTCTAACTGAGTAGCAGTCCAAGTTGAACCATTTTGACCCTTGAATAAAGATCCTAGTGTTGGTTGTTTAGATACAATAATCTTACCTAACTCTGGTGAATTTTTAGTCTGAATATCCTCTTCACCAATTTGACAAATCCACGCTTGGTAATCAGCGTCAGATGATCCTATAACAAAGGCATATTCACCAGGTAAGAGATACACTGGACTATCAAACTTGAAGTTTGTGGCTACAGAACCATCAGGTGATATGTTTACATCTTCTGGATTGAGAACAACTCTCGCTCCTTTCAATACCTTATTAGTTGGATAACCATTATCTAAGGCAACAATTCGTACATCCACAGGTAGTGATTGTGATTTAGTCAAGAAGAATAAATCAACAGATGTCATGAATATACCATTATCCTCTTCCACAAAGAAACTCTGTGCAAGTGGGTCATCACCATGATCTTCCATGGGTTCTTCAATGAACACAGTTTGATCAATAATTGTAGTGTGATGGAAAATAAGTGGTGGTGGTATAACTGGTGGTGCAGGTTCTACTCTTAGAAGAGTTGTTTCTGTAATTTCAAATCCTTCAGAGAAATGATTAGCACCAGCATTTGTAAAGTTTTGACCCACCACTACGTCTTGTGGTCTAACACTTGTAATGTATGCACTATTTGTTCCATTCAAGAATTGACTTGGTGGTATATAAAAACAACCTGCTACTGTACCTTTGTTATCACTTATAAGTCTTATATTATTAATTTCTGCTTCTGCACCACTTGTCTCACCAACAAGTCTCATACCAACAGTCACAAATCCAAAGAAACTACCATCAGATTTTTGATTCAAACTTTGAATATCAATATTGAGTATTGTTGATGTTTCTGTGTATGATGAAGATATTCCTATAGATTGATTATAAGGATTGACCTCATATGTAAATGTTGGTGCATTGAACGGACCTGCTTTATGATCTGGTTGACAAATACGGAATCGTATATCAGAAGATTGACTTATATTTTGTGTCGATATTGCCATTCCCCTGACTGCCTCACCCACTTGGAATGCACCTTGAATTGGTGTAACTTCCAAAAGTTTAGGTATGGTTCTTGAATTATTTTCAATCATGTCCTCACCAGACCAATATGAAATCAAGTTTGTATTTGGTTTCAATCTTGTTCCAATGAAAGCAACGTTTTGTTCTCTCATCAAGGGTATTGGTTCAGTCTCTGATACGAAATCATTGTGGAAACCGATGCCACCATCTGCTTCTAAGAATATTCTGTCAACAAATACATCAGATTCAGGATCAAGGAATAAATTTCCACCCCAATCTCTGAAAGCGTATGGGTTTACACTCTCAACTCTTGTTGCAAATGGTTGTTCTCTATCAACAACCTCACTATAGTTCAATAATACGAGGTCACCAGTTTTCTTTATGTTTGGAGAACCTAAATCCTCTGCAAATCTTGGGTCAACGAGAGGATCTGCTGCACCATCAGTACCGACTACTGAATTAGATCCTAATAGTAAGTCAATGCTATCATGATATTTTCTTGCAACTAATTTACCATCATCTATATCATACTTCAAAGTATCAATAGTTTTATCAGCAACGTTGAAATCATTGAAAGGATCTACCACAAAACCATTCTTAAATCTATCAAGACCTGTGTCAGGATCCTTGATAACAAGACTGTCAGTTTTAGATTCTAACAAAGATAAAGATGTTGTCTCCTCTAAGGTTTCTATTCTATCTTCTAATTTTCCAATATCCTTCATCGTATAACGTTTGTTAGCACGGAAAGTAATTTTCGTATCTAACTTGACATTGTAAACATATGGTTTATAGTCAATTCTTGCTAACTCAAATGAAGAACTCAAAGGTTCTGGTTCTACAGGTTTTTCTGCAGGGGTGCCTTGTATAAGTGTAAATGTACTATTCTTATTGAGATATAATCTATCAATCCTACCAAGATAGAAATTATAATCGAATTGAATGTTTTCATCTGATACTAAAACGGCAGCAGATTGACCAGCACTACTGAAGTTTCTTGAGTCAAACTCAAAAGGAGATCTTGAACCAGAGTAAGGTGATACTCTAGGTCTAGTGTCAATTGTATCAACGTTTCTAATGTTTTCAAAAGCTGGAGTTATATCATAAAATTCACTTGTATAACTACTTGCTGTTATGAGGTCACCAGAATCCTCAGAATTTATTACATAATTATCGAAATAAATTTTCAATTGTCCCTGTGGAGCAGAGAAATTTTGCTTCCTAACTAACCTAGCAAAATCATAAAATTCATTTCGCTGACCCGTATCCAGAATAAAATTGTTTCTGATATTAGGATCCCCAGTAGTAACAGAAGAAAGATTTGCAGTAACGCCACTCTCGGTAAATGTAACCTCTTCTGTATCTTGGAATTTATTGCCATTTGTAAAAATAACCTCAACTTTTAATGAACCTGATCTAGCGATGATCAGTGCGGATGCACCAGAACTTTTACCAACTCCAACTTCACCAACTATGAGATCGCTATTATCTCCTGTAGGTCCGTTGAACGACGCAAGAGTAAGAGATGGGACTGAAGGTGCAGCGTTTGTAGACGATTCAAATACAGCATTTACCCTTACAACATCAGGAAGTCCTAATGAAATTTCCCTATCTTGCACACGCAATCCGTATGTAGGACTAGGCACTAAACCATCGCTTATTGATGTTGAAACACCTGAAAAGGATCTACTTGATCCTGTAATTGTTGTAGTTGAACCTCTTACTAAAGATTTTTGTTTTGATTTTACCTGACTCTTCTGTTGCGTGGAATGTATGACTACATTATTACTCTGACTATCTGTAAGACCTGATATAGTAACACCTTTACCTCCCCCAGTCAATACTACCTGATCGCTTGTGAGAGCTTGCACAGATCCATCATTGTAAATTACAGTATATCTTTCCTCATCAAATGGTGTGTATACTAAAGATGTTCCTGTCAATGATGGTAGGGTAGCTACACCATCACCATCTGTGCTCTGCTGTGTATCTTCCTTTCTAAGAAATAGTGTTGAGTCAGTAAGATCTACTGATTCAATACCTGAGTTTGGTAGTTGAGAATATAAGAAACCACTTCCTGAATTTCTAATTTTTGATCCTACTTTTTGTAATCCACTGACAGTTGAATTAGATGATGGCAATCCACCATCACATACGCCAGTCACATCTTGCACTGCAACTACAGTAAGTGATTTTGCTGTTGGATTTACTGCGGAAACTCTATTGAATACTGTATCAGTGATACCACTAAGATTGTATGCAATGATATCACCAACCTTAAAATTCTTTGTCCATCCAGTAGATCCACTTGTTACAGCACCAGCAGTGGTGATATTGAATCCTTTACCTGCAAAATTCTTTACGGGTTCTAATACCACATCAGCAGAGAAAGTTCTGCCACCACCTGTTGATCTTACAGATTTTACGTCTGCTAAATCAAATTCTGTGACAGCAGTTATTATTCTACCATCTTGAACATCATTTATTATGATAGGTTCATCAAGTATGAATTGACCAGATGTTTGACTCAGTGTAATAGATGTGCTATTTGACACAGCACTTGATAGATAACCTCTTGCACCACTCCTTGCACCCTCAATAACTGCAGGGAGTGGAATAGTGTGTGCTGTATTTACTGTAAGATTTGTGTTAGTTTGAATATCAAATAATGATAACTCAAATACACTGGTATTACCAGAGTATGCAGTATTTTGTAACTTATAATCGTATACTCTTGCTCTACCAATTACATTACCTGCTGCATTTGATTTATTAGAACCTAATCTTTGATCCTGTAGATTGATAGTGTCAGTAGTATTAATCTTTATTTGTGCACCACCAAATACATTGTTTACTCTTAGTTTATTACCAGATTCAAATGGTATTGCAGATTGTTCTACTTTTTTTGTAGTTCTTGGTTTAGGAGAGTCAAGAAAATAATGACCTTGTGCTTGAACTTCAAATCCTCTTACATACGCTTTACCAGGACCGACCCTAATGTTCATCAAATCTTTTGATGGGACATTAGCTTGCTCAGTAAGTTGATTTGCAAAATATGTACCGAAGACAGAGTGCCTGTCATTTAGGGATTCTTTTGCCTCTAAATCAAACTTCTCAACAAAATAATTACCACTCTCGTCAAATGTTCTTCTTGCAAATTCATCTGCAATATGATTGTATATTGTTTCTCCCTTTCTTTCTATGAATTTTTGTTCACCTTGATCTGTTCTGAATAGTTCAATAAAATTCTCATCTTGAAAATCTGTTAGGTTTTTCTTAGTAAGAGATAAACTAATCTTGAGCCTATCAGCACCTGGAGCAGTAAAATTGGAGAATCCAGCAGCATTATCGTATAAACTATCATCATCAACAGCAGTGACAATATCCTCTTTGACAAAGAAACCAATTCTGTACGAGGGAGTGTTAGTATATTGATCGAGAACAAGTGTTTCATTTTGTACCTCTACGAATGCACCACGAACAAAATATACTCCTCTGTTCATTACAAATGCAGTAGCAGTACCAGTTGCATTTGATATAACACAAGTAGCAAAATCACTTCCAGCACTTATAGTTGTTATACCATAAGTAAAATCTGTTAGTGTTACAAGGTTTTCACCATCAAGAAAATATTGATTTTGAAGATCAGTTGATGTGCTTTCAAATTTGATGTATAGAGTTGTATCATTAGTAATGGAATCTGTAGATGACATCACTTGCATCACCTTTGCGATAACACCAGATACCTTTCCTTGTATTCTTAGACCAACGAGTTTATCGTAATATGACTCTACAGGAACACCAAAAAATGTAGATTCAATCTTGACAAACGTATATCTAGAATCATAATTAAATTTACCAGGAATCACCATTGATCCCTCTTTAAACATATGTTTACCAAACTTCTCTATCTGTCCCTGTAGGATAGATTGAAGAGTGGTCATCTCTCTTGCTTGTACTGGTGTGCCAGGTTTGAAGAGGACTCGATTGTAATTCTTTTCAGAATCAAAGTCGTCAAAATATGGACTGACGTTTAGGTTGGTGTTCTGTGGCATCGTTAGAATTCTAAGATGATTTTAATATCTTCACGTTGATTTGTTGCTCTTGTTACTTCTGGTCTATTGTCTATGTAAACAATATCTCCAGAATATTTTTTGATCTCAGGGTTAGCAAGTCCATTTGTATAAGATTGACCAAAGTAATATTTTTTGTTATTCACGTCGGTTGATACACCTGTAAACGCAGTCTCGATTGAGAGAGTTTCAGTTGTGCCTCCTGTGGTTTCAATAACAATATTTGTGTTACCACCAGTACCAGGTGTTGACGTGAACCTATTTAGCGTGAAACCGAAGCGAGGGACTGACGATCCAGCTCCTATGGTAGCAAGTGATCTATCTTGCCAATACTGTAATGTCTTGGTTATTTGATCATATCCTACAATTTTACCAATCGCTGTAGTACCAGCACTAACTGTTTGTGTGATCTGACCATCAACTTGTACTGATATTGTAGTAGTTGCAGCACCTGCTAATCTCAATCCAAAAAGACCAGAAGCAGATGGACTAGAAAGTAATGTGCCAGGTGAATTATATACCTCTGGATCTTTTACAATACCTATTCTTGCAAATTGGTTTCCTGTTGGAAAATCTGGGTTTGTAATGTCAGCATTTTCAATTCTTGAATAAATCAATACTTTATTTGATCCAAGTTCTCTGTAAACATCAGCACCATGTCCGCCAGGTGGGGGTATAATAACTGAGAATGACGCACCTGCACCAGTTACAACAGAGTCTAAATCAAGAGTCGCAAATGAATAACCCGAACCTCCATTGGTTACCTGCACTGATGATGGTTTACCATCAATGAACGTAACAGAAGCAAGGGCACCTGATCCATCACCTTTTATAGGAACATTATTTTTAGTGCCAGCAAATTGATACGACGCACTACCAGTATCTTCAATAATTACAGTCTCTATCTTACCATCAACAGCGTTGTTTCTTACATCATCCACATCAGTGTTTGTTGTCCAATCAGATGGTAGAGGTATAAAATCAGCACTATCAAATTTTACAATATCACTTGGTTTAATGGTATACAAATACTTCCATACATATCCATCACTCTCTAATCTTGGTTCTAAATCAGTGTGAATTGGTTCGTCCAACGATACGATTCCTTTACCACTATTTGATGGAGCTGCACCATTTGATATACAAATATAAACTCTGAAATCCTTGTTCATCACATAGTAATTAGAGTTATACAAATTAGACGCACTTGTCTGAGGTGTCAATTTGTTGATGCTATAGTCATGTCGATACATTTCAAATATCGTACCTGATGACCAAGTTATCTTTGGAACTACTCTAAGAACATCGGATGAGTTTATTTTTTTTGCAGATATTAGAGTGTCATAAATGTCGTCATGTTGATCGAAGTTATCAATCGGAGATGGAGTGTTTGTATTCCAATCCGATGCCTTCTCATCAGCATTTGGTAAACCAATAAAAACGTAATAACTGTTGCTTGCGTTTCCTATTCCGCTAACAAAGTTTGACGCATTCAAGACTCTTATCTGATCAGTAATGATCGCTGGCATTATACTTTGAGACTTTTGTTATGTTTATTTATGTGGGGGTATAATCAAGTTTTAGTTTATTTGTCCTTTGAAGCGTTGGTGCTGTGGATATACCAGTCAATCCCTCACTTGTATTGACAGTAAATGATGTTCCTATTGTGCCTGTGGTAAACTTCGCCCAACTATACTCTCCGTAGACAGAAGCACCAAGACCAGTGAAATTCAGTTGATGATTTGTGGCAACATTCGTAAATACACGAATTATCTCACCTGTACCTGCAACAGGTTCATGATGACTTGCTTGATATACACCATCGACAAATGAATTACCAATACCTACTGTTGATGCTCGTGTTTGAGATAAAGATGTCACTCCCCCACCAACAGCACCAACATTTGATCTACTTATCACAAAGTAATCACCTGTGCTAATACCTGTTTTTGTAACACCACCAAACTCAGATTCTCTCAGTGGAGAGTTTTGAGGAATAAAGAAATCAAATGAAATCGCTTGTGCTGTTACACCAATACCAACTACATGACCCTCATCTCCATTGACATTGACTCCTACAAAATCTTTTACAGGCATGGTATATCCTGTGGTGCCAAAACCAATATTTTTTTCACCATCAATCAGTCTTACATTAAAGTCTTTACTATCAGTTTCCTCTGTTTTTCTGAATGCTAGACTTCCACCAATTGTATAAACTGAAGTATGATTTGAAGCAACACTCCTTATAACTCTCGTTGTAGGGAATATTCTACCTGCATAAACATCTCTAGCTTTGGATATCACACGACCATCAATAACTCTATCATCTTGCTGCTTGCTCCAAACTATAGGTCTTATTGTAGATCCATTGGCGTTTGTTATACCTTGACCTTTATATACGTTAGTTCGTAAAGTATCTCTCGCTATGATGTCACTAACAATTCTTTGATCTTGACTTAGGAATGAAGGGTTAGATGGATGAGTAAGTATTCTCACACCATCACCAACCTTTATTTCAGCAATAGCAGAAAGAGTGGATATGTCAGCGTCAGTGCCACGATAGAATAAAATTTGTAAACTTGATCCTGATCTTGGTGCCTCTGTAAATTCAATTTGTGTTCCACCGTTGAATGTATATGATTCGCCAGGTTTTTGTAAGACATCATCAATGAATATAAGTAATACCTGATCCAAGTCAATTAAACTTCCTGTGTCTGCTTCAATGCTTATTGGTGCCTCATTTTCTGTAATTGTAAATATACGTTTCTTATCGTTGAATTGATTTGAAAAATCATCAAGAATTTGTAATTTACCAAATACCCATCCAGCAAACTCATCATCTTGAACTTCACTTACAGTGACAGTGGCATTTTCAAAATCAGTTCCTATTCCTACATCCGTTGGTATCCCAACAATACTTAATTGTTCTCCCGTAGTATACCCATATCCTAAAGTATTCAATGTCAGACTTCTTATACTCAATCCTACTCCAACAGAAGCGGACACTGATGCACCTATACCAGTACCCTGACTTACTAATTTTAAATCATCATATGGAACAGAATTATCAAATTCAAGCACAGGCACATCTGTAAATGTATATCCTACACCTGGTGTATTCATGAATATATTTTCTATGTGACCTGCTCTCACAGTAAATGTACCAGCAGCACCTGTTGTTGGGTTGCCTCCTCTTACTCTTACTTGATACGTTGACGGTCCGTTAATATATCCTGTACCCGTAAATGCCATAGACACTGTAACCGTGCCAAATCCTGACACCACTGCTGTACCCAGACCTGCTTTTTGGAATTGATATCCAAATCCTTGTGTATTTCCAATTGATACTATTATACCCTTTCTTGGTAATTTATTTGCGTTTACATCACTAATACTGTATGTTTCTGAAACAAAATCTTGATTAGCATTACCAGTAAACCTTATAGATGTAATGCCAGGACTTGGACTACTTATGAACTCATAATCAGTTTCTGGTTTTTGGAATATATTATTGACTAATATAGCACCAAAATCACTTGTAACACCAATTGTGTTTGATCCACCAGTTTTCATGGTGAATGTTTTTCCAATACCTGTGAATTGTTCTGATATATCATCAAATACAACATTACCTGAATAGTCTGATCTTATAAATGCCCTACCTTGAAATGAAGAACCTGGTGGATTGTCAGATAATATCAACTGATGAGTTCCAATACCTGGATTTGTAATTGTAAGAGCAATACCGACAAGTGCCTCACTCTTTGTTTCTGCAAATTTGAATGTGTTAGGTGCGTTTTGAATTATGAAGAAATCTTTATTTGCAGTAAGTGGTGATGGTGGGTTTAGTGATCTTATCTTCACTTTTGTTCCAGTTGGAAGTATCTCTGAAAGGGCGAAAAAAGTGCTATCAACCAAATTGAAATTTTCTGAAGACACACCCACAGATTGTCTATTACCACCAAAGGGTACATCTTTGAATGTTATTTTATCTCCAATAATATTATAATCACCAAGTTTTAATTGCACCGCATCATTTGCTGCATGTACACCTTTTTCCGTGCCCATCCATGCACGATCAACTAATAGATTATTTGCAATACCATTGAATCCTACAACTTGTATTCTTAGTATCTCATCATTTATTTGTATAATATCATAAGATTTCAAGAACGAAGCGTCACCTACAATCGCTTCTCTATTTTGTACTTGAATTACTGTTGTCGCAGCACCCACTCTTGTGTAAAGTGGAGACTGGATCATATTATCTAATGATATAATTGCCTTTGTGAGTTTTTTCTGCACACTGAAGGAATGAGTTGCACCGACTCCTACTGTAGTAATTCCAATTTCACTACCTGCTTTTGCGTTTGCTTGTGATGATGCTATTTGCAATTCATTCTCACTCTTCTTGATTGCAAAAACTGTTATTGGGATAGTTGTTGCAGCACCAACACCATTCACTCCATGTTGAATTCCAATAGCTTCACCATTAGTCGCATCATATGTCAACTCTTCACCAGTTACAAAAAAATGATTTGGGATCACAAAGGTATTAGAAGACGTAATCACCGCAGAAGTGCTTGCACCATCAAATTCTTTTTTAAAAATCGACGCTGTTCTATGAGTCAGTTTGAACGTTTGTTGAAAACTTTCTGACTCAGAGTTGAACTGTTTATTTACCGATGATAACGTAAATGACATAAGGATATTTAGAGTTCTATAAGTGTGTCAGTTGGAACATTATCAGGTTTATCAACTCTGATTTCATATGTTCTTGTAATGTAGGATTTATTTGGTAATGGTAAAAATTCCATGATCACATTTCCACCAGATAAAATTATATTTGTATTACGAATGTCACGTTTCTCATTTGTAGCAGTTGAAAGATTACCATACTTGTTGAAGTTAGCGTTACCACCAAATGAGTTAGCAGCTATTTTGAATACGGATCGAGTAGAGTCAGTAACATTTTCAATCTCTACAAGATATCTCATTGATGTGTAATTACTAAATGATTTGGTTGCAATCGCTTTCTCAGTCGGACTAGAAGCAGCACCAATCTCAACCTTTGTTGCATTCAATTCAGTATCACCAATATGAATTTCCATTATGTCACTTGAAACTGATGCAACAGTTGTCGCTATACCCACAAGTGTTGACAACGCTTGGATTGTCACACCTATACCTGCTAGAGGAGTATACTTATATTGAAGTTTAGTTCCTGACATTCCTATTTGGAAACTTCCTATTGTTGCTCCAGTTGCAACGTTATTGAAATCTACAAATTCAACATCTGTGCCATCAGTTAGGAAACTATATTCTTCTATCTCTTTTTTATCAGTTCCATTATGAACAACTAAAACATCACCACTTCTAAATTTGGTTGTATCTACTTCAAAAAATACAACTGTTGATGGTGAACCTGAAGGATTGAATACGGAACATATTCCTGTTTTTTCAATATGAGCATAAGCTGTTGTTCCAGTGCTGACACTATTTGGAATACCCTCCTTATAGAAGGTTACATCATATGTAAATGATGGATTGAATGGAACAAATGATACAGTAACATTAGTGCCTGAAATTGTAGCAGTGAACTCACCTATGTCAAATGAGTCAGCAAGATCTGAGTATTGGTTTATGTAAACTCTGGTGTTATCATGAGTTACAACAAATTCACAGTATTGAGTCGCATTGAAATTAATTCCAAGAGCAGAATCTAATATTACTTGTGCATAATACTTGATTGCTGTATTAGAATTGATACTAAATGTGTCAATTTGAACTTCTCTTACTCTGTCTGGATCACTATAAAAATCAGGACT
>CETB01068397.1_pt1 | contig 16312 bp, 24 predicted proteins | sample 356381 | NCBI WGS metagenome assembly CETB01 (sample SAMEA2622545, study PRJEB7988) | marine metagenome | biome: marine biome (ENVO:00000447); feature: deep chlorophyll maximum layer (ENVO:xxxxxxxx); material: "saline water (ENVO:00002010), including plankton (ENVO:xxxxxxxx)" | depth 155 m | reverse complement strand
ATAAGAGAAATGCTCGAGCGTATTGAGCTGGAGAGCGTGTATGATTCGCTTCGGGAAGATTTTAAGACAACCAAATCAGAAGCTAAAAGAAAAAAATTAGTCAAACGACTGAAATTGTTTGAAGCTTTTATTTCTTCTGGGGCGAGACCAGAATGGATGATACTTACTGTTGTTCCGGTTATACCACCAGAGTTGCGACCTCTAGTTCCATTAGATGGAGGCAGATTTGCTACTTCAGATTTGAATGATCTTTATAGGCGCGTAATTAATCGTAATAATAGACTGAAGCGACTTATGGATTTAAGGGCCCCCGAAATAATCGTAAGAAACGAGAAGCGTATGTTGCAAGAGTCCGTAGATGCATTATTTGATAACGGGCGTCGGGGCAGAGCCATAACAGGAGCTAACAAGCGGCCTTTGAAATCTATGTCCGATATGCTAAAGGGAAAACAAGGAAGGTTCAGGCAGAATTTACTGGGCAAAAGAGTTGATTACTCAGGTCGGTCAGTAATTGTTGTGGGCCCTGAGTTGCTATTGCATCAATGTGGGCTCCCAAAAAAAATGGCTTTGGAGTTATTTAAGCCTTTTGTTTATTCTCGCCTAGAAAAATATGCTTTAGCGACCACTATAAAGGCGGCTAAGCGCATGGTTGAAAAGGAAAGGCCAGAGGTTTGGGATATATTAGAGGAAGTAATTAGGGAACATCCTGTTCTTTTAAATCGTGCACCCACTCTTCATAGGTTAGGCATACAAGCTTTTGAGCCCGTGCTAATCGAGGGTAAGGCAATACAATTACATCCATTAGTCTGTACTGCTTTTAACGCGGATTTTGATGGTGACCAAATGGCTGTTCATGTTCCTTTATCTTTGGAGGCTCAGTTAGAATCTAGAGTATTGATGATGTCAACAAATAATATTCTCAGTCCTGCCAACGGTAAACCTATCATCGTGCCATCTCAGGATATTGTTCTAGGTCTATATTATTTAACCATTGAAAGAGACTCTGAACCAGGAGAGGGTATGATCTTTTCCGATATGAGCGAAATTGAGTCTGCTTTGCATGAGGGGGTTGTTACACTTCATTCTAAAATCCATGCAAGATTAGCCGTAAAAGGCGAAAATGATGAGAAAAAATTTACACGGATTGAAACTACACCTGGCCGAATGATGATAGCAGATTTATTGCCCGATAACCCTAATATTGGGTATTCCATGGTGAATAAGCTTCTAACAAAGAAAGACATTTCCAGTGTAATTGATGAAGTTTACCGGCATTGTGGCCAGAAGGAGACAGTTATATTTGCTGACCATATCATGGCGCTGGGTTTTTCTTTTGCATGTCGAGCCGGTATTTCTTTTGGAAAGGATGATCTTGTTGTTCCTGCTTCAAAAGAGAAGCTTGTGAATGACACGGAGGAGCAAATAGAGGCTTATGAGCGGCAATATTTAGATGGTCTTATTACTAAGGGTGAAAAATATAATAAAGCTGTTGATGCATGGTCCCGTTGTACGGATCAGGTGGCAGACGAGATGATGAAAGAGATTTCTAAAAACGAGCCAGGTCAGCCCGTAAACTCTATCTACATGATGTCGGACTCTGGAGCGAGGGGATCTGCTGCACAAATGAAACAGTTAGCAGGCATGAGGGGTTTGATGGCGAAGCCCTCTGGAGAAATTATTGAAACTCCAATTATTTCTAATTTTAAAGAGGGGTTGAGTGTTTTAGAATATTTTAATTCTACCCATGGAGCACGAAAGGGTCTGGCGGATACCGCACTAAAGACGGCCAATTCTGGATATTTAACTAGGCGGCTTGTTGATGTTGCTCAAGATGCGATTGTAATTGAGTATGATTGTGGAACTGAGAAAAGCATAAGTGTCGCATCAATAATTGAAGGTGGAGAGGTTATTGTATCCTTGGGAGATCGTGTGTTGGGTCGGACTCTTGCAGAAACATTAACCGATCAGGACACAGGCGAAGTGCTTTTAGAGAGAAATTCTCTTATAGATGAGGATGCAGTTGAAAAGCTTGAAACGGCCGAAATAAACGAGGTTCGAGTGCGATCAGTGTTAACTTGTGAGACAAAGACTGGTGTTTGCGGGGCCTGCTATGGCCGTGATCTAGCTAGGGGCACGGCCGTGAATATTGGTGAAGCAGTAGGTGTAATAGCGGCACAATCCATTGGTGAACCGGGCACACAACTCACTATGCGTACCTTTCATATTGGTGGTGCGGCCCAACGCGGGGGCGAACAGTCTAGTATAGAGTCGTCTTCAGATGGAAAAATTAGGTTGGTGGATTGTGACGTTGTCAAGAATAGTAATGGGGTAACGATTGTTATGAATCGCAAAGCAGAATTATTGCTTGTGGATGATAAAAAACAAGAAAAAGCAAAGTATAGAATACCCTATGGCGCGAGGCTTCTTGTAAAAGATCAGGCTAAGGTGGCTAGAGGTGAGAAGTTGGCAGAATGGGATCCCCATACATTGCCGATCATAACAGAGAAAGAGGGGACAGCCAATTTTGTGGACTTAGTTCCGGGTGTAACCTTTCAGGAGCAATCTGATGAGGCAACTGGAATATCCTCAAAAGTTGTTGTTGAATGGAAGCATGAGAAAAAAAATGCAGATTTACAGCCTAGAATCACTCTAAGAGATAGTAAAAATAGGGTCATAAAACTACCTAACGGTATAGAGGCTAGATATTTTATGTCTGTAGATGCTATATTAAGCGTAGAAAATGGACAAAAGGTGCACGCTGGGGATGTTCTTGCTAGGATCCCAAGGGAAGTAAAAACGCGTGATATAACAGGTGGATTGCCAAGAGTGGCCGAGCTGTTCGAAGCAAGAAAACCCAAAGACCACGCCATTATTGCTGAAAACGAGGGTAAGGTCGAATTTGGAAAAGATTACAAAAATAAGAGAAGGGTTGTGGTCGTGCCTGATGGCAACGAGGAAGAAGCTATTGAATATATGATACCTAAGGGTAAACACATTAGCGTCCAAGAGGGAGATTATGTTGAAAAGGGCGACCCATTAATGGATGGACCTCCGGTGCCGCATGATATCTTAAAGGTTATGGGTGTTGAAGCATTAGCCGAGTATTTGATTAATGAAATTCAAGATGTATACCGTCTGCAGGGAGTTAAAATAGATGAGAAGCACATCGAAGTAATAATTAGGCAAATGTTGCAAAAGGTAGAGATTGTTGATGGTGGAGACTCTCATTTGTTAGTTGGGGAGTTAGTTGACAGAGAGGATTTTGCTGATGAATGCGCGCGAGTAAAATCGGAGAAGGGAAAGTTGCCCAAATCTGTACCTATGCTCCAAGGTATTACTAAGGCCTCTCTTCAGACTTCATCTTTTGTGTCTGCGGCATCATTTCAAGAAACTACTAGAGTACTAACTGAGGCCGCTGTCTCAGGTAAGCAGGATAATTTGATTGGGTTAAAGGAGAATGTGATAGTTGGGCGTCTTATTCCGGCTGGAACAGGGTCTGTGATGGGAAATTTGAGAAGTATAGCCGCTGATCGTGATCGTGAAGTTGAAGCAGAAATAGCTCAAAAAGCAGCCGAAATTGAGGCTTCACAGACAAATGAGAATGAATCTGATTCGGGTGAGAAATTAACTGAAACTGCTGCCGAATAGTATTAGCCTTAAGCCTCTGTTTTTTAGGCTTTTTTAATTTGCTTGTAGCACTGAGGAATGTTGTTGTTATAAATTTATTTCAGTGCTTGACGTGAAAACGGATCGCACTTATATTCCGGCTTTTCAAGAGGGCGCAGGTGGTCGGTGTCCATCCGAGACGCTGGGTTCCTCTATTTTTGGATAAATATGTTTGTCGAGTAGCCAAATGAGGATGGTAATTGGTGGCGCCAAATTGCTCTAGGTGCAGGGTGCCCAGTGTTTTAAAGTTTGAAAGGTACATTTATTAATGCCAACTATTAACCAGTTGATAAGGAAACCGCGACAGGCTCCTGTTGTTCGCAATAAGGTACCTGCAATGGAAGCCTGTCCTCAAAAGCGTGGTGTTTGCACCCGTGTTTATACAACTACTCCCAAAAAGCCCAATTCAGCATTACGTAAGGTTGCTAGAGTCCGGCTAACTAATGGCTTCGAGGTAACATCCTATATCCCCGGAGAGGGGCATAATCTGCAGGAGCACTCTGTAGTTTTAATCAGGGGTGGTAGGGTTAAGGATTTGCCTGGGGTGCGCTATCATATCATACGGGGTACATTAGATACTCAGGGCGTCGAGGATCGAAAGCAACGGAGGTCTAAATATGGCGCGAAAAGGCCGAAGTAAGGAGTTAAAATAATGTCCCGACGAAGAGCAGCTGAGAAAAGAGAGTTTAACCCAGACCCGAAGTATGGGGATGTTGTATTGACCAAACTAATGCATGGATTAATGGTCGATGGCAAGAAGTCCATTGCTGAAAAGATTGTTTACGGCGCTTTTGATGAAATTGAGAGTAATTCAAAATTAGATCCCATTAAGGTTTTTAAGGAAGCATTGGATAATGTTAAGCCTCAAATTGAAGTGCGTTCCAGACGTGTTGGGGGTGCAACTTATCAGGTGCCGATGGAGATACGAAATGAAAGAGCCCAAGCTTTGGGCATTAGGTGGATTATAGAAGTATCTAGGCGTAGGCCGGAGAACACTATGACCTCCCGGTTGTCGGCAGAGCTACTTGAGGCATCAGAAAATAGAGGTGGTGCGGTGAAAAAGAGAGAGGATACCCATCGAATGGCAGAAGCTAACAAAGCATTTGCTCATTATCGTTGGTAGTTGGGAACTAGATATGGAAAGAGCGACCCCATTAGATAGATACCGCAATATTGGTATAATGGCACACATAGATGCTGGTAAGACAACTACCACTGAGCGGGTTTTATACTATACCGGACGTTCCTATAAAATTGGTGAAGTTCATGATGGTAATGCGACAATGGACTGGATGGAGCAGGAGCAGGAGAGGGGTATAACAATAACTTCAGCTGCTACCACTTGTGAGTGGAATGATCATAGGATTAATATTATTGATACGCCGGGGCACGTTGACTTTACTATTGAAGTAGAGAGAAGTTTAAGAGTTTTGGATGGAGCCGTGGCGGTTTTTGACAGTGTTGCCGGCGTAGAGCCGCAGTCCGAGACGGTATGGCGCCAGGCAGATAAATATAACGTACCTAGGATATGTTTTGTAAATAAGATGGATAGAATAGGTGCAAATTTTGACCGTTGTGTGGAGATGATTGATGATAGGTTGGGCGCGACGCCCCTAGTTCTTCAGTTACCTATTGGGTCCGAGGCTGATTTTGTAGGAATTGTTGACCTGATAAAGTACAAGGCAGTCATATGGAAAGATGAAACACTTGGAGCTGAATTTGAAATAACGGAAATCCCAGCTGACCTGCAAGATAAAGCGGCTAAAGCGCGGGAAGCTCTTATAGAGTTAGCAATTGAGCAAGATGATACTGTTATGGAGGCCTACCTTGAAGGTAATGAACCTAGTGAAGAGGTCTTAATTAATTGTATTCGTAAAGGAACAATTGCGTTGGACTTTGTGCCAGTGTTATGTGGGTCGGCCTTCAAAAATAAAGGTGTTCAACCCTTATTAGATCGTGTTGTGGACTTTTTGCCTGGGCCAACTGACGTTTCTGCCATAAGGGGTATTGAGGTCGGCACAGAGAAGGAAATTGAGAGAAATAACTCCGATGACGAACCATTTTCAGCTCTAGCATTTAAGATCATGACAGATCCCTATGTTGGTTCATTAACTTTTGCTAGGGTTTACTCAGGGGTAATAGAAACTGGTACCTATGTTTTAAATTCTGTGAAAGATAACAAGGAGCGAGTCGGGCGGATGCTGATGATGCACGCAAACGATAGGGAAGATATAAAAGAGGCTAGAGCAGGCGATATTATAGCACTCGCAGGGCTAAAAGGCACTACAACGGGCGATACTTTATGTAATCCAGATAGTCCAGTAATATTGGAAAGAATGGAGTTCCCTGATCCTGTTATAGAAATTGCGGTTGAACCGAAAACAAAAGGTGATCAAGAAAAAATGGGACAGGCATTAAGTAGGCTGGCTTCTGAAGATCCATCTTTTCAGGTTGCTAGTGATTTAGAAAGTGGACAAACTATTATCAAGGGAATGGGGGAGCTTCATCTCGAAATTCTCGTTGATAGAATGAAACGCGAGTTTAGTGTTGAGGCAAATATTGGGCAACCGCAAGTAGCATACAGGGAGACTATAACCGCACCATCTGATGTGGACTATATACATAAAAAACAAACTGGTGGGGCTGGTCAGTTTGCGCGTCTGAAGGTTAAATTTGAACCACTTCCTCCAGGTTCTGGATTTGAATTTGTAAATACTGTTGTGGGTGGAAATATTCCCAAGGAATTTATACCGGGAGTGGAAAAAGGTTTTAAAAGCTCTATGGAGTCTGGGCCGATTTCGGGATTTCCGGTGACGGATTTAAAAGCGGAGTTATATGATGGTGACTCTCACGACGTGGACTCAAGCGTTATGGCTTTCGAAATAGCCTCTAGGGCAGCATTTCGAGAAGGTGTGATGAAGTCTAAGCCGGTGTTGCTTGAGCCCATAATGAGGGTGGAAGTGGTAACACCTGAGGAATATATGGGTGATATTATAGGGGATTTAAATAGTCGTCGTGGAAATGTGTCGTCTATGGACGAGCGTGGCAATGCTAGAGTGGTTAGCGCTATGGTGCCACTAGCAAATATGTTCGGGTATGTGAGTACCCTAAGATCTCAGTCCCAGGGTCGTGCTCAATTTACAATGCACTTTGATCACTATGCGGAGCTACCCCAGGCTGTTTCGGAAGAAGTAAAAGAAAAATTAGCAAGTTGATAGAGACAAAAAGAAAGATTGATTGTGGTAGATAGCCAAAATATTAGAATTCGATTAAAAGCGTTTGATCATAGAGTTCTTGATCAATCTACGGTTGAAATTGTAAACACCGCAAAAAGAACTGGAGCCGAGGTGCGTGGCCCAATACCATTGCCTACAAATATAGAGAAATATACGGTTTTAAAATCCCCCCACGTTGATAAGAAATCACGTGAGCAGTTTGAAATTAGGACGCACAAGAGAGTTCTTGATATAATAGACCCAACACCTGAGACGGTTGATGCTCTAATGAAGCTTGATTTGGCCTCCGGAGTTGACGTTGAAATTAAAATATAGTCGGTGATATAAAATGAGAACAGGTTTGATAACTAAAAAATTGGGTATGAGCTCGATATTTTCGAGCGATGGACGTCATATTCCTGTAACAGTGTTAAAACTGGATAGTTGCAAAGTAGTAGGGCACCGTACCATTGACAAAGATGGGTATTCTGCTGTTCAAGTTGGAGCCGGCAAAGCGAAAGTAAAAAATGTAAGTAAGCCGCTACGAGAAAGTTATGCCAAGGTAAAGATTGAGCCAAAAAGGATATTGGCAGAGTTTAGAGTGGGGGAGAATGGGTTTGTTGATGTTGGCTCTGAGCTTACTGCAGAACACTTTGCTATCGGTCAGAAAGTTGATGTAACCGGCACTAGCAAGGGTAAAGGTTTTGCAGGCGGTATGAAACGTCATGGTTTTAAAGGTTTAAGGGCGTCACATGGCGTTTCTATAAATCATAGAAGTTTGGGTTCTACAGGACAGTGTCAAGATCCCGGCAAAGTATTTAAGGGAAAGAAAATGGCAGGCCACATGGGGGACGTGAGGGTTACTAAGCAAAACTTAGAGGTTGTTTCCACAGACGTCGATCGTGGGTTAATAATGGTCAAGGGTGCTGTCCCTGGCTCTAAGGGGGGATATATTTTCATTAGTGATGCAATTAAAGATAGCTTAAATGGGTCAATTGTGGTACCGGGTGAAGAAACCCAGAAGGCCGACACTGTTGTAAATGATAGTCACGGCTCCCATGAGTCTCATGAGAAGGATCAAGGTGCAAAACAGCCCGAAAAGTCAAGTAATGATAAAGGTGGGGGTGAAAAAGAGTAGTGAAATCGCCCGTAATAAATTTAGATAACAAGAAAGCCGGGGAAATTGACTTGGATGATACCGTTTTTGGGTTGCCCGTTAGGTTAGATATTCTTAATAGTGCTGTAAATTGGCACCTTTCTAAAAGACATACTGGTAGTCATAAAACAAAAGAGCGCGCAGAGGTTAAGGGTAGTACAGCTAAACCCTTCAATCAGAAAGGTACTGGTCGGGCTAGGCAGGGAGATAAAAAGGCACCTCATCTTCGCGGTGGAGGTGTAGCGTTTGGCCCTAGAGTTAGAGATAATACGATTTCATTACCCAAGAAGGTACGAAAACTTGCATTAAAGACAGCTTTGTCCGAAAAGTTGTCGGATGGAAAGCTTATTATCCTTGATGAAGCTGTATCAAAAGACGGTAGGTCTTCAATGTTGGCAAAACAAATTAAGTCTCTGGGATGGGGCTCTGCTCTTATAGTGGTCGAAGAGTCCATTGACTCTAATTTTCGAAGAGCGGCGCAGAATATAAAGGGGTTAAATATTATGCCACAGATTGGAGCCAATACCTACGATATTTTAAGAAGTGAAATTTTAGTTTTGACTAAAGAGGCGGTTGCTTCGCTTGAGGCTAGATTAAAATGAAACGTTATTACAGTGTTCCGGATCTTACCAAGGAAGATATGTACAAAGTTATTTTGTCACCAGTAATTACAGAAAAGGCGACAATTATCACCGAATATAATCAGGTTAGTTTTAGCGTGCCACTATCTGCAACAAAACCTGAAATTAGAGCAGCGGTAGAGGGTCTTTTTGATGTAAAAGTTGAATCAGTCAATACTTCAAGACTTAATGGCAAGGTTAAAAAGTTTAGGGGTACTGTGGGTAAAAGAAAAGACACAAAGAAAGCGATAGTTACTTTGGCTGAAGGTAACTCAATAGATATAACTACGGGCGTTTAGATATGGCATTGCAAAACTACAATCCAACTTCTCCTGGGCGTCGAACCCTTGTTTCTGTAAGCCGGGAGGGTTTATGGAAGGGTAGGCCTGAAAAAACTCTGACTGAAGGGCTTAGTAGCAAGGGTGGTAGAAATAATAATGGGAGAATTACTACCCGTAGACGCGGTGGGGGACATAAGAAGCGCTATCGTAAGGTCGATTTCAAGCGTTCTCGTTGGGACATATCTGCAACTGTTGAGCGTCTGGAATATGATCCCAACAGGAGTGCATTTATTGCGCTTATAAAATATGAAGATGGCGAGTTAGCTTATATCATAGCGCCACAACGTTTAATGCCAGGAGATAAAGTGATTGCTGGAGAAAAGGTTGATGTGAAACCTGGTAATGCAATGCCAATGACAAATATACCGGTTGGCACCATTATTCATAATGTGGAGATGAAAGTGGGGGCTGGGGGTCAAATTGCTAGGTCTGCAGGCACCTCGGTTCAATTGGTAGCTAAGGACCAAGGTTATGCACAGCTGAGGATGGCCTCCGGCGAAATTAGGATAGTGCGAGCGGAGTGTATGGCAACTATTGGCGCAGTTTCCAATCAAGACAAAGCAAATATCAAGTTAGGTAAGGCTGGTAGGAAGCGATGGTTGGGTAAACGCCCATCGGTTAGGGGGGTTGCAATGAATCCTGTGGATCATCCTCATGGTGGTGGGGAAGGTCGAACTTCGGGAGGTAGGCATCCTGTTACACCTTGGGGTGTTTCAACAAAAGGTAAACGAACGAGAAATAATAAAAGGACGAATAAATTGATTATTCGCCGCAGAAAGAAATAGAGGTTTTGTAGTGGCACGTTCAGTTTGGAAGGGACCGTATGTTGAAAAAAACCTTTTAAGTAAGGCAGAGGCAGCTAGAGATGCTGGAAGGAATGATGTTATCAAGACTTGGTCTCGTCGTTCGACTATACTTCCGCAATTTGTAGGTTTAACTTTTGGGGTTCATAACGGGCAAAAATTTATTCCAGTATTGGTTACTGAGAATATGGTGGGACATAAATTTGGTGAATTTTCTCCTACTCGACACTTTGCTGGGCATACTGGGGACAAAAAAGGAACTAGAGAATAGATAACATGGGTAAAAAAGCCAAAATCAGAAGAGAAGCGGATAATGAGGCCAGAGCTTTTGCCAAGATGATAAGGATTAGCCCGCAAAAGCTAAATTTGGTTGCTCGTTTAATAAGGGGTAAGAGCTGTGAAGAGGCTATTAGCATACTAATGTTTTCTCAGAGAAGGGTTGCTAATGAAGTTAAGAAAGTTTTGCAGTCCGCTATTGCAAATGCAGAAAATAATCAACAATTGGATGTAGATAGGTTGGTGGTAGCCGAGGCTACAGCTGGTCGCCAATTTGTTATGAAGAGGTGGAGACCAAGGGCTAGAGGACGAACAGGTCGGATACTTAAGCCTTTTAGTAATTTGACAATAATTGTCAGAGAACAGATAGAAAAGGGCGCTTAGTATGGGTCAAAAAGTTAATCCATTGGGATTTAGATTGGGTGTAAACAGGACTTGGGACTCTCGCTGGTATGCTGACAAGCAGAGCTTTGGCGACTTGTTACATGAAGATATTGAACTTAGACAATATTTAAATCAACGGTTAAAGCAAGCGGGCGTGAGTAAAATAGTGATCGAACGTCCAGCAAAAAGGGCTCGGGTTACCATCCATACAGCCAGGCCTGGTGTGGTGATTGGAAAGAAGGGGGCCGATATAGAAGGGTTGCGGCAGGAGCTATCAAAAAAAACAGGCGGTGATGTTAGTTTAAATATTATTGAAATAAGGAAGCCTGAGATAGATGCTAAGTTAATAGCCGATAATATTGCTCAGCAGTTAGAACGAAGAATAGCATTTAGAAGAGCGATGAAGAGAGCGGTGCAGTCTGCAATTAGGCTTGGTGCACTTGGTATAAGGATAAATTGTGGTGGACGCTTAGGTGGTGTGGAAATAGCAAGAACAGAATGGTACAGGGAAGGTCAGGTTCCTCTTCATACCTTAAGGGCAGATATTGACTATGGGGTTGCTAGGGCAAATACAACTTATGGCATTTGCGGTGTCAAAGTTTGGGTATACAAAGGTGATATATTGGCCCATGACCCTATGGCAGTTGAAAAACTAGCTATAGAGCAACAGCCGCAGAGGTGATTGGAAAATATAATGCTACAGCCAAAGCGTACTAAATACAGAAAAGCCCATAAGGGCAGAATCCATGGGAATGCTAAGGGTGGGGCTGCTTTAAATTTTGGTGCCTATGGATTGAAGGCGTTGACCCCAGCTCGCATAACAGCGAGGCAAATTGAGGCTGCCAGACGAGCAATGACTAGGCATATGAAAAGGCAAGGGAGGGTTTGGATTAGGATTTTTCCGGATATTCCCGTCTCTTCAAAACCAGCTGAAGTCCGGCAAGGTAAGGGTAAGGGTAATCCGGAGTTCTGGGTAGCAAGAGTTAAGCCAGGGCGAATGATGTTTGAGCTAGATGGCGTTACAGAGAGCGTTGCTCGAACTGCCTTAGAGCTTGCATCAGCAAAATTGCCTAACCAAACAAAATTTGTTCAACGAGTGGGCGGATGATAGTTAAAAGATAGGAAAGATATGAAACCCGAAGATTTAAGGATGAAGACTGTTGATGAATTGGAATCCGAGTTGGAGACTCTTACCAAAGAGACTTTCAACTTAAGATTTCAAAAGGCTAGTGGTCAGCTAGAAAATACTTCTCGCGTTCGTGTTGTTAGACGAGATATTGCGCGTATCAAAACAATTTTGGAGTTAAAAGGTGTCGATGTTGTTTCAAAGGAGGGGGGTAAGTAAATGCCCAAACGTGTGATGCAAGGAGTAGTGGTTAGTAACGCCATGGATAAAACTTTGGTGGTAAAAGTGGAAAGAAAATTCCCGCATCCCCTATATAAAAAGTTTGTTAAGCGCTCTAGTCGCTATCATGTGCACGATGAAAACAACCAACATAAAGTTGGCGACTTAGTAAGCATCAGGGAATGCAGGCCTTTGTCAAAATTAAAAAAGTGGGAAGTAATTGCTGTTTGATATATAAATTTTTTATCAAAATGAAGCTAGGAAAATGTTTTTATGATACAGATGCAAACAAATTTGGAAGTCGCTGATAACTCGGGTGCAAGACGTATACAATGTATAAAAGTCTTGGGCGGTTCAAAGCGGAAATTTGCATCGGTTGGGGACTTGATCGTTGTATCTGTAAAGGAAGCAATACCAAGGGGCAAGGTCAAAAAAGGTGAAATTCATAGAGCGGTCGTTGTTAGGACTTCCAAAGAAGTGAGAAGAGATGATGGAAGCGCTATAAGATTTGATACCAATGCGGCTGTTTTAATTGATCCGCAAAATGAGCCAATTGGTACAAGAATATTTGGGCCTGTAACTAGAGAACTTCGTGGAAAGCATTATATGAAAATTATTTCCCTCGCACCGGAGGTTTTGTGATGGTGGCAAGGTTAAAAAAAGGAGACACTGTCGCAGTTATCAGTGGTAAAGATAAGGGTAAGACAGGAGAAATTGTTAGACTATTAAAGGCACAGGGTAGGGCTATAGTACAGGGGGTTAACTTAGCCAAGAGACATACGGCAGCTTCGCAAGCAGGCCCCGGGGGGATAGTTGATAAGGAAATTAGTATACATTTATCAAATCTTTCCCACGTTGACCCAGGCGATAAGAAGCCAACTCGTGTAGGTATAAAGACTTTAGATGATGGCAAGAGAGTTCGTTATGCTAAACGCTCTGGTGAAGTTATTGATTTGTAGGTGCAGGATATGACGAGACTTCAAGAATATTTTAACTCAGAAATCAAGCCCTCTCTCAAGGAACAATTGGGTTATAATAATATTATGCAGGTCCCAAAAGTTGATAAAATAGTCCTTAATATGGGTATTGGTGAAGCTGCCCAAGATAAGAAGAAAATTGAATCAGCGTTAGAGGAAATGAGCCTTATATCTGGTCAAAAACCAGTTGCTACCAAAGCTAGAAACTCAATTGCTGGATTTAAGTTGAGGGAGGGAATGGTTATAGGTTGCAAGGTTACACTGCGTGGTGACAGAATGTATGAGTTTCTAGATAGACTGGTTAACGTTGCTTTGCCAAGAGTTCGAGATTTTAGAGGTATTTCGCCAAAGAGTTTTGATGGAAGGGGAAATTTTTCTCTTGGAATAAAAGAGCAGATTATTTTTCCAGAGATAAATTATGACCGTGTAGGACAGATTAGGGGGCTGGATATCGTTATTTGTACTACAGCAAGCTCAGATATGGAGGCGTTAGAGTTGCTTAAACAATTTAATATGCCTTTCAATAATTAAAAAATGGAGAGACTTTGTGGCTAAGAAAAGTGTAATTCAGAGAAATATTAAACGAAAGAAATTAGTAAATAGATATGCTAAGAAGAGAGCTGCACTTAAGTTGCTGTGTAAGGATCCCACTATAAGCCCAGAGGAGCGATTTAATAACTTTATGAAACTGGCTAGCCTTCCGCGAAATTCCTCAGCTACCAGAGTAAGGTTAAGATGTGAAGTTTCCGGCAGGGGACGCGGTAATTATCGTAAATTCCGTTTATCCAGGATAGCTTTGAGAGAGTTAGCTTCGGCCGGGCAAATCCCTGGTATGGTTAAATCAAGTTGGTAGGAGGGGCAATTAAATGTCAATGAGTGATCCAGTGGCAGATTTGTTAACTCGAATTAGGAATGGACAAAGAGCTGGGAAAGACTCCGTTACCACGCCAGGTTCTAGGATGCGTGAAAATGTTCTCGGAGTTCTTGAACGTGAAGGTTATATAAGAGGGTTTGAGAAGTCCAATATTCGAGATGGTATAGATGAAATCAGGATTGAATTAAAATATTACGATGGTAGGCCAGTGATCAGAGAAATTAACCGTGTTTCTAGGCCTGGATGTAGAATTTATTCAAAGATCAGAGACCTGCCAAAAGTTTATGATGGTTTGGGTATATCAATTCTCTCGACACCGCGAGGGGTTTTATCAGATGCAGAAGCCAGAGAGGCTAATGTTGGTGGAGAAATATTGTGCAGTGTATTTTAGTAGTGAATTATCTGAGAGGGCAATATGTCTAGAATAGGGTCAAGCGCCATAAAAGTACCAGATGGTGTGCAGGTTGAACTCTCTGGCCAGGAGCTGAAGGCTAAAGGAAAGATGGGTGAGTTAAGCCTTATGTTCTGTTCGGAGGTTCTACCCAAAATTGATGGGGAGTCAATATTATTGCAGCCTCTTGAAGATACAAAAAAGTGTAGGCAATTGTGGGGTACATTTAGGAGTCTTGCAGATAATCTTGTGCAAGGTGTTAATGAGGGGTTTACTCGTGAATTGGATATTAATGGTGTGGGGTATAGAGCGTCAGTTCAAGGAAAAAAACTAAATCTGCAGTTAGGGTATAGCCACGATGTCATTTTTGATATTCCAGATGGTGTAAAAATTGAGTGCCCATCGCAAACAGAAATAATTATTACTGCAGCAGATAAGCAATTATTAGGTAGTGTAGCTGCTAAGATAAGATCTTTTAGGCCACCTGAACCATACAAAGGTAAAGGTGTAAAATATAGAGATGAACTGATCATAAGAAAAGAGGGGAAGAAAAAATAAAGATGAAACCTGTTAAGAAATTATCAGTTCGAAGGAGTGCTCGCTTAAGAACAAAATTACGGAAACGCGCAAATGGTCGTCCACGTTTGTCAGTTTTTCGTTCTTCCAGACATATTTATGCTCAAGTGATAGATGATAGTTCTGGTAAGACTTTAGTCTCAGCATCTACTTTGGCCGTCAATACAAATGAAACTATCTCAAAAGGAGGTAATATTTCAGCTGCTTCTATGGTTGGCAAGGAATTAGCTGTTAAGGCTGTAGAGTCTGGCATTAAAGACGTTGTTTTTGATCGTGGTTCTTATAGTTATCACGGCAGAGTTAAGGCGCTAGCTGACGCGGCCAGAGAAGCTGGTTTATCATTTTAGGAGTTTGAGAATATGGCACGATCGCCTGCAAATAAGACTAATCAGAGTGCTAATGGTAACGAAGAGCAAGAGCTTTTTGATAAGTTGGTTAGTATAAACAGAGTGGCAAAAGTCGTAAAAGGGGGAAGAAGGTTTGGGTTTGCAGCCCTAGTTGTTGTTGGTGACGGGCGCGGAAGAGTTGGGTGTGGTAGTGGTAAAGCTAGGGAGGTACCTGAGGCAATTAGGAAGGCAACAGATTCAGCATCACGCCAATTAATTAGGGTGCCCCTTAGAGAGGGTAGAACCTTACATCATGATGTTACTGGCCGGTATGGCGCCGGCAAAGTGGTCCTTAGAGCAGCCCCTCCGGGGACAGGTGTAATTGCTGGTGGGCCTATGAGGGCTATATTTGAATCCTTGGGAGTACAAGACGTCGTAGCTAAGTCTACTGGTAGTCAAAATCCACATAATATGGTTAAGGCAACAATGTCGGCTCTAGAGAGTTTGGAGTCTCCGAAAAATATAGCTTCAAAAAGAGGTAAAAAGATCGGAGATATTGTTAGTAGGAGAGGCTCATCTGTCTCTAAGGAGAGCTAGCATGGTAGAAGAAAAAAAATATATAATAATTTCTCAGGTTCGAAGTGGGATCGGTCGAGATAGAAGTCAGAAAAAGACCCTGATTGGACTAGGATTAGGAAAATTAAATAAAATGCGTAAAATAGAGGATACGCCTGCGGTCAGGGGCATGATAAACAAAGTCAAACATTTGGTTGATGTCGAAAATTAAAAAGTTTTTATAAATAGGTCTTAAGATGAAGCTTAACGAGATAAAAGGTAACCCGGAAGCGAAGAGAAACCGAATGCGTGTGGGTCGTGGCGAGGGTAGCGGTAAGGGCAAAACTGGTGGCAGAGGGCAAAAAGGCCAGAAATCTAGAAGTGGTGTCTCTCTAGTTGGTTTTGAAGGTGGCCAGATGCCGCTATATAGGCGAGTGCCAAAACGTGGTTTTACAAATCCTTTTACCAAAAAATACGAGATAGTAAACTTGGGAAAATTAGAGGCGGCTATTCTTGAGAAGAAAATTGATCCTAAAAAGATCATCGATGGAGAAGTTTTAAAATCTGCTGGAATGATTAAGGGTAAAACAGATGGTGTGCGTTTGCTTGGTAAGGGTGAGTTAACTAAAAGCGTTAGGATAGAAGTTTCAGGTGTCTCCAAGTCGGCTAAAGAATCTGTTGAGAAGTTGGGTGGTGAAGTTTTGATTCTAGAGACCAAAAAAGGCTCTTAGAGTAGTTGAGATTTAATTCTAAGTTTTTATATTGGTGAAAAAGTATGGCATCAGCAGCAGAACAATTAGCGGCTAA
>CETB01164633.1_pt1 | contig 16327 bp, 6 predicted proteins | sample 356381 | NCBI WGS metagenome assembly CETB01 (sample SAMEA2622545, study PRJEB7988) | marine metagenome | biome: marine biome (ENVO:00000447); feature: deep chlorophyll maximum layer (ENVO:xxxxxxxx); material: "saline water (ENVO:00002010), including plankton (ENVO:xxxxxxxx)" | depth 155 m | reverse complement strand
ACTCAATCTCTTCTTGCGAAAGCAGCAAGGCTAAGCATGGAAATAGCAGTCAAAAGTCCAAATCCTGGTAATAATCCACCATCATCGTCTTCATTGAGGTCACAAATACCATCTCCGTCAGAATCATCTGGAATACTACTAGCATCGGTAGAAATTGTCAGGCATTGTTGTTCCGCATAGTCTGACCATCCATCGTTATCGTCGTCGAAGTCCGAATTATCTCCTTCACCATCTCCATCGGTATCTTTGTGCTCTAATGAATCGAATTGGAAATCATCGAATACATCGGCGACACCATCGTTATCGTCATCATCATCTAATTCATCACACTTACTATCTCCATCGAAATTTAATGGTATTGAATCGATATCTAATGGGTTGGAGGCGCAGGCTTCTTCCTCATCATCTGAGAACCCATCGTTATCATCATCTGTATCTGAATTATCGGTTACCCCATCGCCATCTGTATCAATTGGTGAAGATGAAGCATCTAGAGGGTCATAACTAGTCGAAATTTCATACTCATCACTCCAGCCATCACCGTCATCATCATCATCGGAATTATCTCCAGTTCCATCTCCATCAGTATCAGTTGTTTCAAGTGGATTATCAGGGAATGAATCTTGTTCATTATCAACTCCATCACCATCTCTATCACTATCGGAATTGTCTCCGGTCCCGTCTCCGTCCATATCGCTATATTCGAATGGATCTAGAGGAAATACGTCATTCACATCATCCACTCCATCTCCGTCATCGTCAGAATCCAAGTAATTACATTCAGAATCTGAATCAGAATCAATCGGGGTAGACTTTTCATCAAGAGAATCTGTTGTGCAATTTACCTCATCTTGGTCTGTCCATCCATCTCCATCATCATCTTCATCTTCGTTATCTCCAAGACTATCAAAGTCAGTGTCCAACCATTCCGCAGCATTCATCGGGAATACATCATTATCATCTGTGAAGCCGTCATTATCATCATCATCATCGACTACATCACAAATCATGTCACTATCAAAATCATCTGGCAAAACTAAACTGTCTCTAGGGTCTGTGCCACAAATCGCTTCATCTGCATCCGTCCATCCATCATTATCGTCATCTAGATCTGCATTATCTCCAACGCCATCCATGTCAAAATCAGAATATTCTGTGGCATTCAATGGAAACAGATCATCGACATCTAAGACACCGTCTCCGTCGTCATCATCGTCCTGTGAGTCACAATTTCCATCTCCATCTGTATCTGTGGGGTACTCAGAACTATTCAGGGGGTCGGTTAGACAATAATTCTCGACCTCGTCATCCCAACCATCTCCATCGTCGTCGAAATCAGAATTATCTCCCAAACCATCATTATCCGTATCTATCCATTCTGTAGAGTCGAGTGGGAATTCATCTTCGGTGTCATTGTATCCGTCTCCATCATCATCTAAATCTTCAATATCACAAATTCCATCTGAATCTGTATCAGTCGGATAACTCTCGAAATCGGTGGTATTTGTTCCACAAAGAATCTCATCAATATCCGACCATCCATCATTATCATCGTCTGTATCTAAAGAATTACAGGTACCATCTGAATCACTGTCAACGGGATATGACGTAGAGTCGATGGAGTCAGTTCCACAGGCCAATTCATCAGAATCCTGCCAACCATCTCCATCGTCATCATCGTCCAAGTAATTGCATGTTCCGTCTCCATCGGTATCGATTGGTGTGGAACTAGAATTGGTTGGGTCGGTGTTGCAATTTAATTCGTCAATATCATTCCAACCATCGTCATCATCATCAGGGTCTAATGGGTCGCATGTTCCATCCGAATCGGTATCGGTTGGGGCGGAACTGGAATCGGTAGAGTTACTGCCACAATCATCTTCATCTGAGTCACTCCAACCGTCATCATCGTCATCGGTATCCATTGAATCACAGGTACCATCGCTATCAGTATCATCTGGAATTGAGCTCGCATCATTTGGATTAGAACCACATGCCTGTTCGGCACTATCACTCCAACCATCGTCGTCATCATCAGTGTCTACTGGATCACAGATACCATCGCCATCTGTGTCAGTAGGTACGCTAGAGCTGTCATTAGCATCTGTACCACATGCCCCTTCGTCAGTATCACTCCAACCATCTCCGTCAGAATCCGATGCCTCTTCTGAGAGACTCCAAGAATCTGTACCATATCCATCGCCTCCTGTATTTCCATTACCATTTACAAAATTGACAGTCAAGTCGAATGTGACATTACCTGAGCCTGAAGAGGGAGCGGTCCAATCCACTGTCCATGTTCGCGCGTTTGCATTACTGTGGGTGACTTCACCATTCAAAATCTGGGCGTTGGAACCAGGATTGCTAAAGCTGCCTAAATCTGCATCTAGGTTGAACCCGCCGCCACTTCCTGATGGCCCACCAGTTCCTCCTATGGTCAATCCATAGGTGCTACTTGCAACATACCCATCGGCCGGAAACCCACTCAAACTAGGAGTTACTTGGTTTGCTCCACCACCATGGCAGGCACACCCTGAAGAGGCTGACCCAGTTCTTCCACCCGAGTGCCCAAATGCATCTTGTGGTACTGCTAAAACAAGTAGTAGAATCAATACCATTGACACCTTACGTCGAGAAGTCATTGAATTACGGCGTCACACCGACCTTTTGGCCTTCACTGTCGCCTGCGTCCGACAATCATCGCTGCACATAGCATTGCTAAGGTTGCCAAAACTAATCCAAATCCAGGTGTGTTGTTGTCATCCGGAACATAGTCTGGACCATCTGTATTGTCCGAATCCAGTTCATCGCAAATTCCGTCACCATCTACGTCCTTTGGTACTGATGTTGAGTCTACATGGTCGCTTCCACAGGAGTCTTCTTCAGTATCTAACCATCCATCACCGTCATCATCTGTATCTGTATTATCACCAGTTCCATCAGAATCATAATCGCTCCATTCTGCAGAGTCAGATGGGAAAGCATCGACATCGTCTCCGAAACCATCTCCGTCATCATCAGGGTCTTGTTCATCACACATTCCATCATCATCAAGGTCGTCTGGAGTTGATAGTTTGTCCATTGAATCCGAGCCACAATTATCCTCTACAGAGTCGGGCCAGCCATCTCCATCATCATCAGTGTCTGCGTTGTCCCCCACTCCATCCTCGTCCGAATCTTTCCATTCACTAGAATCGACTGGGAATTTATCCTCATAATCTCCAACCCCATCATCATCACTATCGAAATCTAGAGGGTTAGTTCCAGTTGCGACTTCATCTGAATCGCTTATTCCATCATTATCGTCATCAGCATCAATACTATCACAATCGCCATCACCATCTGAATCACTTGGTAATGAATTTCCATCTAAAGGATCTGAACCACACAATCCTTCGATACTGTCAGAACTACCATCTGCATCATCATCATCATCTGTTGCGTCGCAATCTCCATCGCCGTCGGTATCGGTTGGTATTGAATTAGAGTCCATTGGATGTGAAAGACAAGTTTCTTCGATTGAATCTGAAAAACCGTCATTGTCATCATCTGTATCGGAATTGTCCCCAATCGCATCTCCATCAGAATCTGCCCATTCGCTTTCGTCCAAAGGTGCCCAATCCTCTGAATCAGGCACTCCATCTTCGTCGTCGTCGGTGTCTATTTCATCACAGGTATCGTCACCGTCAGTATCGGTTGGTATAGACATACCATCCATCGGATTACTACCACAGACATCCTCTAGGTTGTCATTGTACCCGTCGCCATCATCATCGACGTCTGCATTATCTCCAATTCCATCACTATCGGTGTCCATCCATTCACTTGGATCTAATGGAGCCCAATCCACAGAGTCGTCGTATCCATCTCCATCATCATCAGTATCTGCATTATTTCCTATACCATCACCATCGGTGTCTTCCCACTCATATGGATCTAGAGGGAATGCATCCTCGGAATTGATTATTCCATCCCCATCATCATCGACATCTAGAGCATCACATGTCCCATCTCCATCAGAATCTAGCGGAACACTTGATGAGTCTAATGAATCAGAGCCACAATCTAACTCGTTTTGATCTAGGTATCCATCTCCATCGTCGTCATCATCTGCGTTGTTTCCAGTGCCGTCGTTATCTGTATCTGTGTCCTCATTAGGGTCTAGAGGGAAATCATCGTATGCATCATCGACACCATCTCCGTCATCATCGTTATCTGCATTATCACCAGTACCATCTCCATCGGTATCTGTGTCTTCGTTTGGATCTAATGGGAAGTCATCGTTGGTATCGTCAACACCATCTCCATCATCATCGGAATCTAATGTATCACAGGTCCCGTCGCTATCCGTGTCGGTAGGGATACTGCTTGAGGAAAGTGGGTCAGAACCACAATCATTCTCAACAGAATCACTGTAAGAATCTCCGTCGTCGTCATCATCGGCGTTGTTACCAATTCCATCACCGTCGGTATCCGTATCTTCATTCGGATCTAATGGGAAATCATCCGCAGAATCATCGACTCCGTCATTATCGTCATCAGCATCAGCATTGTCCCCGATACCATCCCCATCATTGTCTGCCCATTCACTAGCATCGAGAGGGAATGCATCATTGGCATCTAGGTAACCATCATTATCATCGTCATCGTCTTCCACGAGGGTTGTTGTAGTTGGATTTCCGGAGCTACTACTTGAGAATACAACATTATCGACATAGACGGATTCAGATTGTGCATTAGAAGTGAATTCAAATTCTAAATTACCCTGCCCAAGAGAGCTAATGTTAGAAGTAAAACTAGTCCATACTCCCATATATGAAGCAAAACCACCGTTATTTGCTCCTCCTGTAGCACCGGTTACGTTTACTAATTCGACTGTTGAGGTACTCCCAACGAATCGAATAATTAAATGGTCGGAATTTTCGTAACTATTAGTCGAACCACCTTGGACATATAAATCGAAAGTCATTGAATCCGCTGTTACGTCATCAAGAGTCAAAGTTACCATCCCATCAACATCACCCATTTGGTATCCTTGAGTTCCATCTGTGTAATTCCCAACAGTACCTGTATAGTTAGCGGTACCAAAGTAATCGCCATCTGTAAGACCAACACCTCCGGTAGAGGTGTAGTACAAGGTGAAGCCCATCTCTGCACCGGTAGTCTGGTTGTGAGCGATATCTGGCTCATTTGCATTATTCCAAAGGTACCTACTTACTGACTCGCTTCCAGTATCAAAATATTTTGCACCATTGGTAAAAGGATCTTCAAATGAAGTATACGCTACAGTTCCCGAACTACTAGGGCAACTGATTGTATCTGGCATTCCATCGCCGTCGGTATCGGTATTTGCACATGGGTCATTAGGGAAGTCATCAGCAGAATCATTCACTCCGTCTCCATCAGAATCTGTAGCCATTACATTTGGAACCCATGAAACCATGAGTAGGGCAATCAATAGTACGAGTGGCTTAGGGGTACTGGTCATGTATTGCGAAGTGTGGCTGGGATTGAAATAAATGACTACTGCGAATTCTTGTCGATAGAGAGCGACCTAGACCGTCATACTCTTTGACCTAGCCTTCAAGGGTTGGATATGAATCCTAGAGAGCAGGTAGATGCGGTGATGCAAGCGAGTGCGTCTTCCGGTCGCCATTATCGTAATTCCATCCCTATGATTGCTAGCGAAAATATTCTTTCTCCTTTGGTTGCAGAAGCCATTCAAGGAGACCTTCATGGTCGCTATGCAGAGGGTCTACCAGGTAAGCGATATTATCAGGGATGTGACGATTTTGATACTATCGAAAGCATTGGAATAGACTCTGCAAAACGGGTTTTTAATTGCCAATTCGCAAATATTCAATCAACTTCTGGAACGGTTTCTAACATGGGGGCCCTCAAGGCCTTGACGAAACCTGGTGATACAATTACGGCAGTTTCGACTGCAGATGGGGGCCACATATCACACCACCCTATGGGTGCTGTGGGTATGCGAGGTCTCAATCTTGTCACCTATCCATGGGATGAGGAAAGGATGGAACCCGATGTAGACGCGGCTTCATCGATAATTCGTAGTGAGCAACCGGAACTATGTTTGTTCGGCCAATCGGTTATTCTGTTCCCTATTCAGTTACAAGAATTAGCTGATGTAGCTCATGAGGTCGGTGCTCGTGTGATGTATGACGGAGCCCATGTCTTGGGGCTAATCGCTGGCGGGGAATTTCAAGACCCACTTCGAGAAGGTGCCGATGTTATGACAGGTTCAAGCCACAAGACTTTCCCAGGCCCTCAAGGGGGCTTTCTACTAAGTGATTCAGAGGATGAATCATTGCAAAAGAAGCTCAACAATGCGATATTTCCAGGGGTCTGTTCATCATACCATCTTCACCATGTAGCAGGTAAAGTTGTTGCAATGGCAGAGTTTGAAGCTCATGGCGAACAGTACGCTCGAGATATAGTAGTCAACGCAAGAGCCTTGGGTTCTGCTTTAGCTGAGGAGGGTTTTGATGTGATTGCCGAAGAACGCAATTTTACTGCGAGCCACCAAATATTAACCCGTCATGGAGGGCCTGATTCAGGCGCTGGAAAGAGAGCCGCCCAAAGGCTAGAAGATTGTGGAATTATTACCAATATGAACATGCTTCCTGGGGATACTAAGGCAATGTCTGGCCCTAGTGGTTTGAGGCTCGGTACACCCGAGTTAACTCGAATTGGAATGGGTGCAAATGAAATGATAGATGTTGCAAAATTCTTTGCTAGGTCACTGTTATCAGAAGAAAATCCAGAACATGTCAAATCCGATATCGCACAATTCAAATCCGAATTTCAAACAGTGAAATATGCTATTCAGGAAGGTCCTGCTTATCCTGAAATGTAATGGTAACATCGATTGGTTAGCATTTATCACGACCACCATAGGTGGTCGAACATATGAGGACAAAGGCCGCCACGTCTGTCCTCCTCACAATGCTGATGCTATCATCAGGCTGTTTGGGTCTGTTCGGAGATTCATCCGTTGAACCCGAGACCATTGATTGTGAAGTACAACCAAATCATCCAGATTGTATTGAGGAACAGATAACGCAAGATGATTGTAGACCAGATCAAATCTTTACAGGATCCGAATGTCGTCAAATGCAAAAGCCAGAAAATCTGTCTTATGGTTTGAGTATGGTATCTTTAACAATTGGAGAAGCAATGCAATCATTAACACCTTCATTTATAGGCGATGGACCTCAATTTTGGATAATAAATCCGAGCCTTCCCTTAGGAATCATTTTCGACAGATATAGTGGAGTGATTTCAGGTACCCCTGAAGAAGTAAGTGAATCAATTAGATACACAATTATCGGGTCAAATGCAGTAGGTTCAACGAATGCATGGATTGACCTAGAGGTAATTGTGAATTCACCTACTGCAATCAACTACCTAGAACAAACACTTGCTTGTGAGTTAGGCAAATCTTGTGGACTTCCTTCTCCAATTCTCGAGGGGGGAGCGCCCGATGATTGGTCGGTATACCCACAATTACCTAATGGGATTTCACTATTTCCTGATGGCTCAATTTCTGGAACCTCTAATCAATTGGGAGATTCTAACCATACAATAAGCGCCGCAAATATGGCAGGTTCAATTGAAACTACAATTCGAATAATCGTTCTTCACGAAGCTCCGATGGGGTTAGGGTATGGAAGTAACAATTTGCAACTTAGTATCGGTGATGTGGTGCAGGTAATACCTTCTACTACCGGCGGAGAAATCGTCTCATGGTCAGTAGAGCCGCCATTCCCTGAGGGACTCAATTTAATGCAAATTGATGGTTCAATTCGTGGCTCGCCAACAGAGGTTCAGAGCCTAACCATGCATAGAATTACGGCTTCGAACTCAGGTGGTTCGATTTCCGTTGATGTTCTAATCAGTGTTGCCGATATGCCTGTGTCAAACTTGTTATACAATCCTTGGGAACATGATTTAACAATTGGAGAACAGATTTCGATCACACCGTCATATTCAGGAGGGACACCCGACTCATGGCAGATATCCCCAAATCTACCTTCGGGATTCCAATTCAATTCAGCTAATGGTACAATTTACGGAGTCGCCAGTGAAGTACAATCATCTTGGGAATCTTGGATAATCTGGGCAAACAATACCGGAGGGTCAACATCTACTATTTTCAAAATCAAAGTTACCAGCATGGCTCCTGACCTGATATCATGGGAAAATAATGAGTATATTCTAGAATCTAATCAGAGTGTCTTTATTCAAGCAAATAACGATGGCCCGGAAATCGAATCTTGGGAAATCGAACCACAACTTCCAGACGGGCTCACTCTTCTCGATAATGGCAGTATTTTTGGCACGCCAACACACAATAGTAATTGGATAGAGTATACCATTTGGGCAAATAATTCTGGAGGTTCTGTGGGTCTTAATCTTTGGATTGTGGTTCATGATTTGAGGGCGGATCAAGAGGAATTGTTACGCGGAATGGGGCAAACCAATTGGGGTGGCTGGCCATCTCCAATTCTACCAATTGGAGAGTGGTCTTTTCCCGTTGGATTTGCTGAAGGTGGCTATACAGATAGTATCCCAGTTATTTCTGCGAGTCATGTTGGTAGAGGCAAGATGCTAGGATACGGTCACGAAAGTTGGGTAGATGGCGCGGGAATCGAAGAGACAGAATTCTCACTACGAGCTGTTGAGTGGGTTTGTGGCGAGAACGCGAACGTAGGTCTCGCCTATGGAGCAGGATTCGAAGACTTCGAAGACGAGTTACAAGCCGAAGGACACACAGTACATCTCTCAGTAACACCCGCGGACCTTACTGGAATAGATTGTCTATTAGACGAATTTTGGAACGGTCACGACGACCAAGATAATCTGAATTTAATCAATTTCATGCTTGCAGGAGGCGGGCTAATAATGGGTGGTCACGCTTGGTATTGGTCATACTCAAATTCAGATGTGGCTCACAATTATCCCGGTAATAAGATTGCAAAAACCACTGGTCTTTTCGTCTCTCAGGCTTGGGGTGACAACAGTGTCAATCTAACCGAAACTCCACATCCTTTGGCGAGACCTCAATCCGCGATCCAGGCGATTTACGATGATCGCATAAATAACCAAAAACTCTCTATTAATGACGCTTCAATAGCCGATTCTACACTCTTGGTTTGTACTGGGGTTGTGAGTTTAGATTTCCATTATTTCTGGTCTCCACTTCGAGATACAGTTAATGCAACAGGATGGACAGTAATCGAATATGGAACTCTTTGGCAAAATGTTGGACATAACATGGGAGATGACCCAGTTGCCGACACGCTACTCAGGGTCGAGGCTGCGCTAACACAAGGGCTTCCAGCGAACGAATTACCTGCACATCCTAGTCATGTGGAATTTCCCGGCGAAGTGCCTGCAAATGCTACTAGAGTGACAACCACTGTTTCAGTCGATGGTAACCAAAGTGGCCTTCCGAGTAACTTTGGGTATGCGGGAGCTAGAGCTCATGTTAGGATGAGCACAGGATTATACGCAGCACCTGGAGAAGTTGTGACGGCAACCCTTCCTTCGGAAATAGTCGACTCAGGAGCCTACGTCTTGGTAGGGGCCCATAGTGACAAGTTGTGGTCAAAGAGCCAATTACATCGCCATCCAGAGATTGTCAGATGGTGGTATGTTGATGATGTTAGCATGGAGATTGGAAATGCCTTCGGGGGGCCGATTTACATTGCAATAGAACCGGGTTCTACATTGGGCGATTTCCAAGTTAATTTCACAAATGCGGTAGAGGCCCCTATGTTTGTTCTTGGAGAGACTTCCGATTTTGAATGGATATATTCGGAAAGCGATAATCCCGCTCCTTGGGCCGAATTGGTTTCGAATAATTTCATTATGACAGTTCCAAGTCATGAAATTCGGGATTTAACAAATCCAACAGATTTGATGGACTGGTGGGATATTGCTCTAGAAATGGAGCATGAATTGTATGGCTACTTACCTTGGCCAAGAGTTGAGCGAGCCGTCTTTGACGCTCAGATATCAGCAGGTTGGATGCATTCCGGATATCCATTCATGGCTCATGATTTGAGCGTGGCAGGAGTAGTCAATGTATCCTACATGTCAGAGAATGGAGATTGGGGGATGTTCCACGAATTAGGACACAACCATCAATGGATGCCTTCTACGCTTCCGGGAACAACAGAAACTGGATGCAACTTTGCTAGTGTCTATCTGATGGAAGATTTGGTTGGAATAGAGGGTCACAACGCAGTTGACCCAGCTCAAAGAGCAAATCGTATGAGGAGCTATTTTGATGATGGTTCAAATATATCCAATTGGTCTGTTTGGACTGCCTTAGATACCTATTTGATAATCAAAGAAGAGTGGGGTTGGGATCCGATAACTCAAGCCTTAAGTGTATATTACACACTACCTGCGGCAGAGGTTCCAACAACTGGAGATGAGGAATTCAATACCTGGGTTTTGCATCTTTCAAACGCAACGGGGTACAATTTAGCTCCTTATCATACTGCGTGGGGATTCCCACTTACACAGAATACACACGATTCGCTTACCCATTTCCCAATATGGGTAGATGATCCGTTACGAGGCGAATATTTCACCTATCAAGGGATACTTCGAAACTTGGGCGTAAATAGTACCACATCCAGTAGTTCAACATTTAATTGGGAAACTTACGATAATGGTACGAATACCTCGCTAACAATTTACTACGGGCCAATGGATATGGGTAACCAATCTTGGGTTTGGGCCAATAGTGCACCCTTAGGTGACTCAGTAGTTGGTTGGTCAGATTACGAAATTACAGGGCTATCTAGTAATTCGACATACTACGCCAGAGTCAAGGCTTCGAATGAAATTGGAGACACATGGTTCGGTCCTGTTAATTGGACTACATCCAGTAATTGAAAATCAATTACTTACTCTTCTTAGTAACTCTTCGAGGCTTACTTTTGGACAGTAGCGCTGGTGTAAATTAGCGACGGGAATCCAGATGAGTGTATGTGCAAATGTGACAATAAAAGCCTCGGGAACAGATAGAAGCGGTTTATCTATCATGTATTCTGCAGCAATCCCAAGAATCGCAAAGTGAAGGACATAGATGGTCAAAGTCAGGCGCCCAGAAGCTTCTAACACACTCAAATCAATTAGTCCATTCTTGGAATTTCGTAGGAGTAATTCGTTTGCAATAAGAACGAACATTGCAGTTATGAAAATGAAGAATGTTGTTGCGGGGAAGAATGTCAAAATCGCATCACCTTCGGTTAGTGCCCACATCTTTCCTGAAGTAAATGATAATCCTATACTAATCAAAAATATAATTCCACCAATTGCCATGATGTTCTTTCTTGTTTCAAAATCATTTTCGGATTCTGCAATTATTGCGCCTAAAGTCGAAAACGCTAACCACGGGAAAACAGGGTATGTTCCATTGACTAAGAGCCGGTGACCCCATTCTCCAACCCCAGCAGAATCAACCCTTGAGGCCCAAGATAATTCAGAACCATTGGATTCTCCAAGGAGTAGTGGCGTTAGCGCTAGTAACGAGAAAATTGCAATTAATTGCTTACTAGTAAATCGAGAAATTAGTGGGGCAAAAACAGCAGCAATTGCAATTAAGGTTAGAACACCTGGAGTGTGCCATTCGAATCTCCCACCTCGGTCAATGGCAAGTAGAAAATTGACAAGGAATTGACAAGCAGTTAGAATTACTACTCGTGGTAAAACCCAATTTATCCAAGCGGAGGAATTCAAGCCATCGGCAAATCTTTTCTTAGCCCCTCGATGCATTCCCCAACCTGAAACAGTAATGAATAGTGGAGCCGCCATGCCTCCAAATGCAGCAGCAACGAATGCAGCAGGATGGCCAACAGTGATTCCTTCTGGAGGTAAAATTGCTGCTGTGTGAACTTCGACCATGAAGAGAATTGCAACCGCTTTCATTTGGTCGATATAACCTAATCTCATGTACTCACCCAATAATCTGAGAAATTCGAGATTCTACCCTTACCTGCTCTTGCGAGACCGAAAAAGCAGAGGATATTTTCTCCGACAAGCCATCGGGCAATTCTTCGCGATGAAAAATTACAATCAATGGATCGCCAATCTCCACTTCATCACCAACTTGGGCTTCTATAATCGCCCCGATAGCATGGTCTACGCTGTCAGTCAGAGTTTTCCTACCCGAGCCTAATTCGAGACAGGCGAGTGCAATTAACATCGCATCAATGTCCTTAATCCATCCTTTTTTCTCAGTGTAAATCTCGGTTGAAAGTAAATCATCTCCAAGTAGACCGAGGGAACTTAGCATTGCGTGGTCGCTTGCAAAGTCATCACGATTTCCTCCTTGAGCTTCGACCATATCTAGGAATTTTGTCAAAGCGCTACCATCATTCAAAGAATTATGAATCATTAATGCACCTTCTTCCCTGTTTTCCGCAATCCCCGATGCAGCCAATAAAATCCCTGCCTGAACACAAACCAGTTCTTCGAGGTCATGCGGCCCACGACCACATAGAGTTTCAACAGATTCAACTATTTCGAGCGCATTTCCTACTGCGCAGCCTAATGGTTGGTCCATGGTTGAAAGGACCACCGAAGTAGCAATACCCATTCCATTCGCTGCTTCTGCCATCGATTGAGATAGGGCTTCAGCTTGTTCTCTTTCGGTCATGAATGCCGCTCTGCCATATTTTACGTCTAGAACCAAAGCCGAAATTCCTTCAGCGGCTTTTTTCGATACGATTGATGAAGTGATTAGTGGAATAGACGCAACAGTACCTGTTACATCACGTAACGCGTACATACGCCTATCGGCAGGGGCAAGTGAATCCGTTTGTCCAACCATTGCAAATCCAATTTTCTCAACTTGTTTTTGCAATTCATTTATCGATAGATCGACGCGAAAACCAGCTATACTTTCGAGTTTATCCAAAGTGCCTCCAGTGTGCCCTAACCCTCGTCCTGAAATCATCGGCACTTTGAGCCCACAAGCGGCTAGAGCGGGTGCTAAAATGATGGAGACCTTATCTCCAACTCCGCCCGTTGAGTGCTTATCAACAACTAGATGGCTCCAATCTTTGGGCCAAGCCAAGACCTTTCCTGAGTCTCTCATTGCTTTGGTAAGAAAGATTGTTGAGTTTTCATCGAGTCCGTTTTCAAATATATCCCTCAACCAATCGATGACCAGCTCATCACTAAGTGAACCATCCACGATTCCGTTTACAATATCGGCGATTGAATCGCTCATGCCTCATCCTCGCCGTATTCATCGCGTAATTCTTCGATACTCATTCCCTTGTCCAATAGGAACTGAACTTGATTTCGGTCAAGATTTTCGAAGCCAAAACCATCTAAAACAATCCGCCCATGTACCCCGTCATCTCTACCTTCAGTCCACTCCCTCGTGTCTTCGGATGTATCATCGAATCGAGTACCTTTGAGAATAGCCTGTTCAGCATTAGTGTCATCGAATCGATAACCAGAATCATCGATAAGTCGAGAATCGGTTTTTGTCCCGGGTCTCCTTACCATTGTTAGTCCGGCAAGAACTAAAGAAATCGCCGCAATTACTGTCAGTGTCAATAGAAATTTTGCCCCCGGAGTAGAAAGGGGGTCATCTCGAACATTGTCCTCTATCCACCCTCCATTTTCTCCATCATTGTTTTGTTCATCATTGGTATTGGTATTGTTTCCTTCACCATTGTTATTATCGATGATTTCATCTTCATCGCACCCAAATTGTATACCATCAGGTATCCCGTTATCATCCACATCATTGGAATTCATGGCAACTACTGGAGACCTTCCTAGTGACTGAGCGAATTCAGCTTCCTCGCCATCTAAAATACAGTCGTCATCCGTGTCATTGTCATTTGGATTTCCACCCCAAAGGTACTCATTCAGATTATTCAAACCATCTTCGTCTAAATCTAGTGACTGCTCGCTTAGAGCCGTTCCAAGTATTGCTGCAGAATGCCGATTCAAACCGTATTGAATCTCCCATATATCCGGTAGAAGATCTCCATCTGAATCTGTGGTTATATCAAGACGAGACCAATCCTTCTCGAATGATTGCAAATACTCAGAGGCAAGTTCTTGTCCGTGAATTAATACTCCCATTTCTCTATTTCTTAATGCGGCGTTTGAACCCCAATTCATGCTTCCAACAAGAACGCTCTCGCCATCAATTATTGCACCCTTGTTGTGGAGTTTGGTAATAGTGTCTGACCAAGCCATGAGTCGTGCTGTGACATCAAGACCTTGGGTTGCATTCCAATTTGTATTGAATAGGTTCACTGCATCCCTAATTTCATCATCGCTATCGGCATAAAAGCCATTCAATAGTAAGCGGACTTGAACTCCCCTCTGAGCTGCTTCGTAGATTGCTTCGATAATTGGATTATCACCGAATCCCCAATACCAATCTAAGTCTAAATATTGCAATGAAAGTTCAATGGCCGATTCAGCCGATTCAATCATTTCGATTATTCCATCTACACAATCGTCTGGACATGTCATCAATTGCATTTCGAAAGGTCCAGAATATGACTGAGTAATAGGTTCTTGAAATGAGCCACCAATGGAGTCTTCCATTTCCCAATCGAAAGTTGGTGCATGATTGGCTGAGTGTGGTGATATGTGCAGGTGGTTTTCATTTTCGTCCCATGATAGACGAGATAGAACCAACTCAGCAAATGAATTTGAATTGACAATTACTGACCACTCTCGATTACCAACCCCATCTAGAGGTAGGCTTGTATCCTTCCAATTTCCTGAAGAAATCCATACACTTTCCGTATCCCTCACAGCAACTTTGCTGTGGATGTAAGAATATGGAGAACTAATCAAACTCGGGTCTTCCATCCAGAGAACGGTTGCTCCTGCATCATGGAGAGTTTCAGCGTGTCCTTTTTGTTTATTTTTGGTGCTACTTCCACCTAGTATACCTTCTTCTAGAAGAATTGTTACAGAAACACCTCGGTTAATTGATTCTATTAATGCGGTCGTCAGGTCTGGACTCATAAACTGGTAGACATGTAGATGAATCGATGTTTCTGCCCCCCCAATCCAATGCATCAAGTCATTGAACGAAGTATCTGGGCCGATTGAAGCTGATACAGTGGAGGATTCTTCTAAGGTGATTTTTCCTCCATCACAGAATGTAGAAGCTCCGATTCTAATCCATCTATACTCCCAATCTTCCCCTGTGTTTGTGTCTGGATTATCTCCACACCCAGATCCACGCATCAAAATCAACCCCGGGGTCCCATCCCCTGGTACTGAAATAGCGCCGCCATTCCAACCCTCGATTTCAGCATCACCGCCTCCATATACAACCGCATCAACCACAGTTCCATTTGGTGATTTTAGTTGGAGAGCGCTTCCTGAATCGACAAGCCAAGGCATATTGTTCATCACAACATTTCCATCAATGGCAGCAATGCCTCCATCCAAAAATAGGTTATCTGGATTTTCGGTTAGAACAATCGACCCTCCTGCAGGTATCACTAGTTCGTTGAATGTTGATATCCAGGGTGTTGTGGACCTAATGCGTTCTATGGTCCAGCCAGTTAAATTTGCAATCTCATTACCCAGATTACTCAATTCAAACCAATCGTTATCCCGGTTAGGCACTTCACCCGGCATAAGACGAGTGAACTTGACATCATATTTTCCATTCCATTCTGAAGGTTGTAAATCAGTAGGCGTTTGTGGATTATTTTCGTCATCCGAACCTCCAATATTTTGGTTTCCTGGGGTTGATTGTTCTGAGTCAATCCACTCCGCGCTTCCGTTAGATGGTATTTTGGAAATTCCATTTGACGCCTGCCCTGTGGTTACTTCATCGACTACACCACCTTGTTCATCTGTCAGGAAAATAGTCTCTCCAGCGTTGTTTATTCTTAGAGTTCCAATTTCATTTTCAGCAATAACTGCGTATGCTCCTGCTTCGATGTGATAAGGCGTAGTTAAATCACTAAATCCTACCCAACTAGTTTCATTGATTGGATGTGTCCATCCGCCAATATCGACAATTGTCCATCCCTCTAGATTTACAGAACTAGAGCCGGTATTGAGAAGTTCAACCCACTCACCTTGAGGAAAGATCCCTTGATCAGATCCATCTGCATTCGGCATTAGTTCGTTAATACAAACTACGCATGAGGAATTTTTTATCGCCTCTCGATTTTCTTTGGAATCATCGACTTGTAGAATTTGAGAGGGACATAGTAGACTTAGTGTCAATACTGCAATGATGACTACTGCTAGCCTTCCTGGCCCCCTTTCCATTAGACTTACG
>CETB01070209.1_pt1 | contig 16366 bp, 9 predicted proteins | sample 356381 | NCBI WGS metagenome assembly CETB01 (sample SAMEA2622545, study PRJEB7988) | marine metagenome | biome: marine biome (ENVO:00000447); feature: deep chlorophyll maximum layer (ENVO:xxxxxxxx); material: "saline water (ENVO:00002010), including plankton (ENVO:xxxxxxxx)" | depth 155 m | reverse complement strand
TTTTTCAGTATCGTCCCAGAAGGAATAATTTAACTTGAATAAATAAACCAGCAGTATATACTGCTTTTTATAGGTACATACCGAATGAATATAAATGGGAACTCCATTAAGGATTAAAAGGTCCGCTGTCCCTGGAAAAGTTCCAGTAGTACAGGATCTACAATTAGGTGAATTAGCTCTTAATACTTATGATGCTGAGCTATACACACTACGCTATCGTCCAGGTATAGGGACAGAAGTTGTAAAGATAGGTGGTGCATCTGTAGCAAATATTTTATATGTTAATAAGAATGGAGATGATAGTAACACAGGACTCACCCTCGCAGACGCAAAAGCAACAATCAAGGGAGCAGTCGGAATTGCTTCAGAGGGAACTACTATTAAAGTTGCTTCTGGAACTTATGTAGAAGATAATCCAGTAAAAGTACCAAAGCAAATAAGTATTGTTGGTGGAAGTTTAAGAGAAGTATCGATAATACCACAAAACGCAGATCAAGATTTATTCCACGTATCTCCTGGAGTTTTGATTAGTGATGTTTCCTTTACAGGAACAATGGATGTTGGAAAAGCAATTGTTGCTTTTGATCCAGATCATATACAATATAGTGCTCAATCACCATATGTTCTTAACTCTACTAATTTTGTTACCAATAGTATTGGTTTAAAGATAGATGGTAATCATCAGATTGGTCCATTTAAGAGTATGGTTACAGACTCCTTTACACAGTATAACCAGAATGGTATAGGGGTTTCTATTACTAATGAAGGGTACGCTCAGATAGTTTCTATGTTCACTATTAATAGTGATACTGCTGTTTATACTGGATCTGGTGGACAATGTGATCTTACAAACTCTAACTCTTCATTTGGTAATTGGGGTTTAATTGCTGATGGAAAAGGACCTCATCAATATACTGGAACGATAGCATCAACTTCTAAAGAGAATGCTGATAGGTTTGAGGTTAATTTAAATGCTCCTATATTAAGTATTAGTAATGCTGTTTATGATAATATAACTGGTCTTACTACAGTTACTACTCATACTGATCATGGATTTAATGTTGGTATGGGTATTACTTTATCTAGATTGGGGTATGCTTGTACTGAAGGACAATATACACATACATTTGTTTATGGATCTTCAACATCAAATTCAATTAATATTGATGGTGGTAATCAGGTAACTCCAACAAATGCTGCTTATAACCCTACTTCAGGTAATTTAATATTAACTATTGCCAATCATGGATTGAGTCCATCAACAAATCATACAATATCTACAGCCACATATACACCTTCTACTGGATTATTATCTGTTACTATTAATAATCATGGATTTAATAATGGTGAATATGTTAAGTTTAATCCAAATTCAATAACATTTACATGTGCTAAAGATAATCATGCTACTAATCATTCTTATCCAAGAGTAACTGATCCTGTTTATAATAAGTGGTTACAAATTTCTAATAAAACTTTGAACACTTTTGATGTTAATGTTGGTACATCAGAAGATACTTCAGAGCATTGGTTTAAAACTGCATCTAATAATGGACTTAGAAAGGCAGTTGATCTGATTAGCATTGATCCAAATTCATTAGTTTTCACTTGTACAAAAGATAATAATGCTACTGAGCATTCATATCCAAGAGTCACTGATCCTGCTTATAATCAGATGTTGGGTATTGAAGCAAGAGATAATAATACAATTACTGTAAATGTTGGTGCTGCTAATAATGAGAAGTTTCCTGATAAGTATGGAAATGTTTTTAGTGTTGCTTCAATTATTGATGATAAAAACTTTACAATAAATGTTGGTCCTAATAGATTTCCTCATACTTATGTTGATGGTGGTACAGCATCTATTAATATAATTCGACCTTTTGATGGTAAAGTAGTTTATTTTGATGATTTATTCTATACTATTGGTAAGATAAAGATTACTAATCCAGGTAGTGGGTATAATGAAGCACCTAAAATTACAATAAATCCTCCTAGTACTGCTGGTACTTGGGGTGTTAAAGCAACAGCAGTATCTACTTTAATTGGAGATCATGTTGACGAAGTTCAAATTGTATCTAATGGTAGAGGATATACTTCCTTACCATCAGTTACATTTTCTTCTCCTGATGTAGGAATAAATACAGCAACAGCTACTATAGAGTTGTTACCTTCTTATTATTCTGTAAAAAATACAAGTGAAATTTCAGCTGGAATTTGTACTATTACAATTAATGAGAATCTTCCATATTCTGTAGGTGTTGGTTCAACCGTTCCATTCTTTAGACAAAGTAGAATACTAGCATCCAGTCATTCATTTGAATATATTGGTAGTGGGACTGATCCTATTACATCGCTTCCTTCTCGTGGGGGTGTTCCTATTCAGGATAATGAAGTTGATAATCGTAATGGAGGACTAGTAATTTATACCAGTACTGACCAAGGTGGTAACTTCCGAATTGGTGAAGGTGTAAAGATAGATCAAATTACAGGAACAATCTCTGGTAATTTCTATTCCAAGAGTTTGTTCGCTAACGTTACGCCATTAATTCTAGCATTAGGAGGAGATTTATAAAATGGCTTTACCCTTAAATGTATTTCAAACAGTAACATATGTTGCTCCATCTGAACCAGTTGGAATTTATACTGCTCCAGTTGGATATAGTGGTGTTATATTACTAGCACAAGCAACTAACGTTGATAGTCCAGCACATACAGTGTCTTTGGATCATGTTAGGGTAACTGCTGGAGTAGCAGTTACAACACCAGTTGTTAAAAGCATGGCAGTCCAAGGTCATGATACTATTAATTTGACTCAAGGCAAGTTAGTTCTTGAGGCTGGCGATACTCTTAAGTTATCAGCAAGCAATCCTAATCATGTAAAATTCATTGGAAGTATTTTAGAAACTCTTAATTAAAGGCTTAAAGAATAATGCTGGCAAATAGATTTAGAAGCGGAAGAGTTCCCCATCAACATATCGGTATAAGTTCATTTACCGATGACAAATTAGTATTAGATGTTATAGGTAACGCTAATATTAGTAATGATTTAACTGTTGGTGGTGATTTAAATGCTCCTAGCATTATTGTTTCTGGTAGTGCTCCAGCACAATTTGATGATGTCAGAGCAAGAAATTTAAGAATAAGTGGAATTGCTACCTTCCTTAATAATGTTTCTATAGGTGGTACATTAACATATGAAGATGTAACTAGCATAGATTCTATTGGTATTATTACTGCTAGAAGTGGTATCACATTACTAGATGGTAATATAAGTGTTGGTGGAACAATTGGTAAGGATGCTCAATATTTAAGATCAACTGGTATAGGTGTAACATGGTCTGACTTCCCAACCTTAAGAACAGAACAGAGTTTTATTGCTACTGCAGGACAAACTTCATTCTCCTATCAGTATAATGTTGGGTTTCTTGATGTTTTCTATAATGGAGTTAAATTAATTCCAGGTAATGAATATATTGCGGATAATGGAACTTCAGTAATATTATTATCACCTGCTTTTGAAGGAGATATTGTTGAAGTAATTGCGTATAATACTGTTACTACTGGTGGTGGTGGATCTGGTAATTCTGGTGGTGGAGGTAGTACTAGAGTAAGTGTTGGAAATACTGCTCCAACTAGTGGACAGAATGGTGATCTTTGGTGGAAATCTAATGAAGGTAATCTAAAGATATATTATACTGATGTAGATGGATCACAATGGGTTGATGCTTCTGCTGGTGGTGGAGGTGGTGGATCTGTTTCATATACACTTCCTATTGCAACAGATATAGTTTTAGGTGGTGTTAAGGTAGGAACAGGATTAACTATAACTGCTGGTGGTTTATTAAGTGCTACTGGTGGTGGTGGCAATGGTTCTAGTACTTTAGAAGATTTAAATGATACAACTATATCATCTCCTCAAAATGGACAGGTTCTTAAGTATGTAACTGGAACTGGATGGGTAAATGATTCTGCTTCTGGTGGTTTATCTGATATAATTTCTGATACTACTCCTCAGTTGGGTGGTGATCTTGATGTAAATGGTAAGAGAATAGTAACAACGGCAAATTCTCATATACTATTTCAACCTAATGGTAATGGAAAGATTGGAATAGGAAATGTTACGGTTCCTTATTCATTATTCCATGTTAAAGGGTCATATCCAGTAATTACTGTTCAGAAAACTGGTGCTCTTGATGATGCTGCTATACAATTCCGTGATAATAATGGTCTTGTTGGTGCTGGTATATCACAGGTTAGTGATGGAAATAATTTAGTATTTAATGTATTAGATACTGAGAGATTAAGAGTTACCAGTAGTGGATTACAGGTAACTGGTATCTCTACCTTTAATGGTAATGTTGATATTAATGGTAATTTAGATGTTTCTGGATCTCTTGGTGGACTTAGTTATGTTTCTTATCCTCATGGTACAACGGAAACAATAATTGTTAAAGTTGTTAATAAGACTAGTAACCATAGATATTTTGGAGATGGAAGTGCTCTGGGATATACTTTAAATGGTGTTGAGTCTCCAGTTTTAAATCTTACTCCTGGTAGAACGTACAGATTTAATCAGGATGATGGATCAAATGCTTCACATCAATTAAGATTTTATTTGGATGTAGGTAAGCAATTTTTATTTTCTGATGGTGTAACTTATAGTGGTAACGGAACTGGTAATGTTGGTGATTATACAGAGATTGAAGTAACTGAAGATACTCCAATTGGACTTCATTATCAATGTGTGAACCATTCTAAGATGGGTAATTATGTACATTGTGGTACAAATCATATTGATACTAATTTAGATGGAACATTCAATAGAGGTCTTTCTGTAAGTGGTGTATCTACTTTTGGTGGTACTGTAGATGCTCAAGGTATTTTACAAGCTCTTACACTTGTTTCAGAATCAACCACACCTAACAGTGTCTTTTATGCTGGTAATGGTGGACAATTATTGGGTGGAAGTAATGTTACCTATGATGGTAATTCCTTTAAGGTTAATGATAAAAACTTTACAGTAAATAATGGACACTCACAATTCAATACTGTTAATGTATCTGGCATAGCAACTGTTGTTGGTGTAGGTACATTTAAGTCTGATGTTTATATTGATAATGATTGTTTTGTTGGGAATGAACTTTGGGTTAAAGGTATAAAAGTAACGAGTGGTGATGAGAATGATCCACCAAGTTATGGTGAGGATATTAATACTAGAAATTTAAGATCAACAGGTATCTCTACTTTCGTTGGAGTTTCGAGTTTTGTTAGTGGTGTTGATTTCTCTAGTACTACTTTCTTTAGGAGTAATCAACCAGCTTATTTTGGTGGAACTCCATTAAATCAAGGTGGTAATGGTGGAGATGCTAAGTTATCAATTAACGGTAACAGCAATGGTAATGCATATATAACTGCTGGTGGATCTACAAATGATGGTACTGTTTATCTACGAGCTAGTGAGTTATTAGTTGAAAATAAGAGTTCTGGAAATCCTGGTATAGTTACTGTTAGGGATAGTGGTGTAACAGTAGCTGGTATTGTAACTGCTAATTCTTTTGAGGGTGATGGTTCTAATTTAGTTCTTGGTTCTATAAACACTTTAAGTGATGTTAGTGTTGCTAGTCCTCAGAATGGACAAGTATTAAAATTTAATGATTTTACAAATCAGTGGGAAGCAGCAGCAGATCAAACTGGTAGTGGTGGAAGTGGTGGTAGTGAAACTATAATTTCTCCTGTAGCATATGCTGTTGTTAATAGTAACTCTGCTGGTAGTGGACTTGGTATGAGTTGGGGTGCTTATAATACTGGTACTTATAGAATGGAATTTACATTTGATACTGCTCAACCAGATGCAAATTACTATGTTCATACCAACAGAGAACATTATGCTACTCATAATATAGAGGTATTCAGTAAAACAACCACAGGATTTACAACAAAGTGGACTAATTCTGATGGATCTGATTTAGATCCTGCTACTTTTGGGGGTGTTCTTATAGTATATGCTTCTACACCTACTAAGGATGTTGGTGCTGGTCTAGGTGATATTTCGGTTACGACTAATTCTGCTGGAACAAATGCTCTTTCATATAACTCCACAACAGGTGTATTTACATTCACCCCATATCTTTTACCTACAGCAACTGCATCTGATGTAGGTGCTGTTAAAGTTGATGGAACAACTATTACTATTAATAATGGTGTAATTAGTTCTTCTGCTACTAGTACTTTAGAGGGTCTTACTGATACTAATGTAACTGCTCCTATTAGTGGGCATATCATTCAACATAATGGTACTAAATGGATCAATGTTCCACTTTCAGATTCTACAGGTATTCCAAGATATGCTACTATAGGATCTTTCCCAGATCCTGCTGCGAGTGAAGGACAGATTGGTTATAACAATGTTAATAATTCAATATATGTTTCGGATGGAACTACTTTCTCTAGTAATAGAATAGTAACAACAAATAGTTCAGTATCATCTGATTTATCTACATTAATAGGTGATTTAACTAGAACATATACATTTGGAACATCAGATTATGGTGGTGGAAGTTCAGCATATAGGGATGCCAGAAAGAGAATAAAGTTAACTGATGATGATACAGTTCCTAATGTAACTGAGTTTATTCTTCATGCTGGTACTGGATTATCAATATCAAAAACAACTAATTCTTCAAGTGAAGATGAGATTGGTCTTGCGGTTACTGGTGATAATTATAGTATTACTAGTGCATCTTCAGCAGGTCCTGCTGATTCTATATTAAGATTAACTGATAGTATTAGTAGTGAGACTAGTGATATTACACTTAAGGGTGCTGGTGGATTAGTAGTATCACAAGCTGCTGCTAATGAATTTACATTTACTATCCCATCTTTCCCTGAAGAATATACTGATAATAAAGCTAAGGCTGCTGCTGGTGCTGCTTTACAGAATGGTAATCATACTGGTATTACTTTCCAGTACGATGATGTTAATAAGAAAATTAATGCTGAAGTTACTGCTACTGGAAATTCTACTGATACCAAATATGATCTTACTGGTACTAGTTTAACTAGCAACAGTGCTAAAATAAATTTAATTCCTGAACAAGGTGGTGGTGATACTACTACTAATACTATTGAAATTGTTGGTAGTGTAAGGACTACTAATACATCTTCTGGAACTGTAGTTTCTTGGGATAATACTAATAAGAAAATAGATATTAGTAGTCCTGCTGTTAATATTCCAGATTGGAATGTTGATGGTGGTACAACTGCGAATCCTACAGGGAATGCTGGTGGTATTTTAAACAAACCATCTCTATCAGATGTTGGTCAAACAGGAAAATTATCTGATTCTACTGATCTTAAAAATACAAGTGCAAATAATAATGATAGATTAAAGTATGTTAGTTCCACACAGAAGTGGACTCCTACAACAAATAATATTGCTGATCTTACTAATGTTTCTAGTGCTACTCCTGCAGAAGGAGATGTATTGAAGTGGGATGATACTGCTCAGATATGGAAACCTCAAGTAGACCAATCTGGATCAGGTGGATCTTCTAGCTTTAGAGGTTTAGATGATACACCAGCTGAATTTACTGGTCAGCAAGGTAAGTATGTAAGAGTAAATACTGCTGAGAATGCTTTAGAATTTGCTGAAACTGCTGGTTCTTCTACAATAGAAGATAAGGATGGTACTAGTAGTTCTATTGCTGATGACGCATATGGAACTTTGGATATTACTGATGCTTATTTTAAAGCATTTACTTTGTTTAAAATTAAACCAAGTGTTGCTTCTTGGGTAAGAATTTATTGTGATTCTACTTCAAGAACTAACGATGCTTCAAGGAGTTGGGGTAATGATCCATTACCTGGAAGTGGTGTTATTGCTGAAGTAACAACAACTACATCCGATCAGGAAGTATTAGTTACACCAGGTGTATTTGGTTTTAATAATGATAGTCCTAGAGAAGGAAAAATATACTTGGCAATAAATAATAGAAGTGGTAGTGCCTCTACCGTAACCGTGACTTTGACAGTACTAAAAATAGGAGATTAAAACAAGATGGCCGTAACGAAGGGATCTGTATCAGTAAAGGGGGGAACTGGTAACTGGACTAAAAAAGATGTAATGGATGCTTTAGAAACAGCACTCCAACAATCAGGTGCTTGTTCAGGAACTCCCAGATATGGTGTACCTAATTGCGTTGTTTCATCTGGGTATAGTAAATCTGGCAGTTCGGATTTGGGTAGTGACTATATGAATGCTGGTGGAAGATTACCTGGTGATAATGATTGGCACATAAGAAATTTTGATGTAACTGCTAGTGGTTCAGCAGGATGGCTAGTACAAGAATGGTGGTTGCCAATTAGTCTAGATCCAGCAACCGATACTATTACTGTTGCTAGTATGTCGGAATATGGATTTGTAACTGGAAAAAAGGTTACATGGGCTCCTGGAGAATCTACTAATAACAATAATATAGGTGGACTTACATTAAATTCTGATTATTATCTTATACGTGTTACTGATACTACGTTTAAATTGGCATCATCATATGCTAATGCCATTGCTGGTACTGCTGTAGATTTACTTTCTGCTCCTACAAACAGTTGGGCTTATGATGAAAATAATACTATGATTTTTAAAGATAAGGTTTCAGTTACTGAGAGTAATCCTACTGATTATAATTCTTTAAATCGTGATATAACATGTCAAGAGTGTGATACTTTACATTTTCATTTTCCTAATGATGAGGGTAGTTCATTTGCTTTAACAAATCAGGATCTTTCTTCAGAGTCATATGATACTAGTAAGGAATTAATAGAAGCAAATAGTGCTAATCTTGATAATTCTAAACCATATAGTACAATTTATTACCCAGATAGAAGTACTGATAGTGGACATATATCTGGTGGTGTTAAACGTCTTAGATGGCAGACTAGAGAGTGGGCACAAACAGAAGATGAGGTTGCTGAAAGTTGGGATAAACCAACTACTAAATTAACTAATTTGACACCTGGTTCTAGATCATATGCTTCTAGTTCTTCTTCTGCTAATACAGATCTTTCTACTATTAAGTGGTATCCACCGAACCATTATTATTATACCCATACTTCTACATCTATTATGAAGGGTAAAATAATAGTTAGAGGAAGATTTTCTTATTCAAATCAAAATAGTACTAGAAATCCTTTTTGGTATGTTACTGTTCCTGCAAGTGTTGGTAATGATGGTGCTGTTAGAAGTGCTCAGGATTTAAAATTAAGAATTACTAGAATTCGAGCTGCTGGTAGTTATTATCAGAGAGGAGAGGTACATAAAATTGAAATTATTAATATTGCTTCTACAGCATCAGTTCCTTATGATGCTAATACGCAACAAGGTGGTGGATGGATTGATAGACCTACGTTTACTATTTTAGGTAGTAAAACTGGTGGTGTTGATGGTGCAGTTTCTGGAAATGATGGTACTTCTGGTGGACATGATATTACATTCGGAGCAGCTACAGTTGCAGAAGGTGCTGGTTCAGGTTCATGGAAACCGTCTGATGGAACAGTTGCTCTATGTGTAACAGATTATAAAGGAGTGGATGGATTTCATCAATTACATCCTGACGGGCATTTTGCTATTGCTAGAGTAGAACATAACTCTGCTAAAAAGTATGGTGTAACATATTATTCTTTTAGTTTTGATGATGGTGGATCTTCTGGCACATGGCCATATTTGATGTCTATTCAATCAGGAGTTTGTTGGGAGAATATGAATGCTGCTGGTGCTACTACAGCTCATTCGGGTGATGATACAACACCAATATTAATTGGAGGTTATGCTGCCAATTATGGATATTTTAATGGGAATATGAAAGGTGAAGATTATGCTATGAACCAGAGACATATTTCGATGGATATGGATAATTCGTATCAGGCTCAGCGTCATATGTCTTATACTGCATCTTCTAACTATAATACATATCCTCTTAAAATAAATTGGTATAGAGCACCTGATGAGCAAGGTAATGATTTTGTTATCTATAGTTTTGTAAGAACTGAGAATGCAATTGATACTGCTTATGGTACATTCTGCCTTCATAGAGGATCTTTATTTGGAAATCCAAATCCAGGATGTGATTTAGATAACTTATTCCTTGGCGGTGTGACTGATATAGAAACAGATAACACTACTGATATAAAATTCACAACATATCCTGCTCATAGACACTATCTGTATAATGGTGTTGACTATGATGCACCGATGTCTGAACCATATTCGAGTTATGGTGTAACTAGGAATTTCTTATATGGATATCTTAGAAGTGCTGGTGGTTATTGGCTTCATAGTTACAGTGAAGACAACTATGGACCTAATATTCAAATGAGAAGATATGTTAGAGATGGAACTGATTCAATGACTAAAATGTATTATAGGAATCATACATATGAAGGTCCAAATATGACCTCTGCTACAGATTGGTATAAACCAATATCAGGAATTCCTATTTCTAAACATTTTGCTCCTTGTCCATATTATTTTCCAGATGATTTTGTTTTAATACAAATAGCTCAGTCTCCAGGTGGAACGGTTTATCGACCAGGTGATACTATTACTATTAGTGGTAGTGAAAAGTATGAGGTTATTAAGGCAGGTATTCAGAATAATACTTTAGGATTGGATGAAAGTAGTACTAGCTATCATAAAGGAATGGTATTTGGTGCGAGGATTCCTAATTAATTATGACTGTACATACACCAACAGGAATTACTAGTAATGGATCTGGTGTTACCTCTATGGGTAACTGGAGAAATCCTATTAATAGAAATATTAACGGACAAAGATATCCAATATCTCCAGCACAACCTCCAGGACATGCCACTAGTTATGCTTGTACTAATATATTGTATATTGCTCATGGAGCAATTGACAATTCAACTCAGGCTAAGAGAATATCTATTTTTAGTTCCATAGCTAGAAGTTTTAGTACAAATGTTACTTATTATAATTATGTTCTTACTGGTTTGGTAGAACGTACAAGAGCATGGTTAACAGGTCGTAGACCTGCTAGTGGACTTCAATATCCTAGAGGATATTATAATAAATAAAATTCGGAGGATAACTAAGATATGGCCATAAATTTTCCTAATAATCCTTCGGTTGGAACTATTCATAATGAATTTGGTAAGAGTTGGATATTTGATGGAACTTCATGGGTGGTTCAATTAACACTTCCTGTAGGATCTGCGACAACTCTTGGTGCTTTTAAGGTAGGAAATGGTCTATCAGTTAACCCCGTTACTGGAGTTTTAACTGTTACTTCTGCTCCAGCACTTGTTGGTATCTCTACAACTGGAGATACTATTTTTAATAATTTGACAGTTACTAATTTAAATGTAACTGGTACTCGTTATGGTGAACTTGCTGCTAATGAAAGTACAGTAGGATCTAGTGGATTTTTATATAATGTTATATCATTTCCAAGAGAAATAGAAGTTACAGAACATACTTCAATCTCTCCTAACATGACTGATGATATTACATATGTGAAGAATGAGGTTGTAGTTGTTAATGAAGATGTTGATCTTACAATAGCTACTGGAGATTTTATGATATTTCATTGACCTATCAACAGTATAAATACAATTAACATTGGTAATCGGATAAATTAATGTCTAGGCTTAGAGCTGATAAAATTGTTAATAGAACAGCAGCAGGTGCACCTGAGTTAACTTTCGGTGCTGATATACCAGTAAGTGGATCTTTAACTGGTGCGGGTGGAGTTAATATAACAGGAGTTTGTACTGCTGGTAAATTTGTAGGTGATGGATCTGGATTATCTGGTGTTACAGCATCTGGAACAGGTATAGTTGTATATGATGAGAGTGCTTTAGTTGGTACAGCAGGAACATTTGTATTTGGAACTAACGTAAATGTAACTCCAGTTTCTGCTGGTGTTGCTACTATTACTTCGGTTAATACTGATACGAATACCACTTACGGTATGCTATCTGTGCTGGATGGTACTAATGTAAAATTAAGATTATCTGGATCTGATGCTTCAGATGATGACACTCTTATAACTGCAGGTTCTGGAATTGCTTTTGCTGGAGTTACTGCTTCTGGGTTTACAATAGAAAGTTCACTATCTGGATTAGCCAATGTTGTAGAGGATGTTTCACCTCAACTTGGTGGTAATTTAGATCTTAATGGTAAAACTCTAACTGGAACAGGTGGTATAAGTATTACTGGTGGTGTATCAGCGACTATCTTTACTGGTGCTTTCAATGGTCCTTCTAATGGATTGAGTGGTACTCCAGATATAACTGTTGGTGATATAGTTGGTGCTGGAGCATCCTTTAGTGGTAATGTTTCTATTGGTGGAACTCTAACTTATGAAGACGTAACTAACATTGATGTTGTTGGTGTTTCTACATTTAATCACGAGGCTTACTTCCTTGGTGACTTTGGACCAGATCCTTCTGAAGGATTTAAGGGTTGTTGGTGGGATCCAACATGGAGTGCGTGGCAGTTTGGTTCTGAGTCTAAGATTTATTTCAGTCCTAGTGGTACTGTTGGGTCTGGAGTTACAATTGCTGGTCCTGGTGCTTCCTTAGAAGTATATGGTAATACTGACTTTGGATTCCTTGCTGCTAAACAAGGAATGTTTATTAGAGCAGGTGCTTATGGTGATACTGGTAAAACCATAACCATTGAAGGTAAGCAAAACCAAGAATCTATAAAAATTACAGGTGATGCTGGTGTAGATATTTCATATTCTGGAAATAAAAAAATTGAGACGACTAATACTGGTGTTATAGTAACGGGAATCTTAACCGCTACTACTATCAAAGGTAATCTAGATGCTGATGAAATAACTGTTGGATCTAGTGTTGGTATTGGAACTTCTGGTGGAAGTTGGACAACTAGTGCTGGAACACCTCAAGATCTTGATGTATTTACTGTAAGTACTGATAATAGAAAGACATCTGAATATACAATCTATCTTCAGAATGGATCCAATCAGCAAGCACAAAAAGTTTTAGTTATGCAGGATGGATCAAATGCTTTCTATGAAGAGTATGCAATTATGGCTGCTCCAAATAAGATTGTATCTTTCTCTGCTACCATTATTAATGGTGAATGTAAATTAAGAGCCACTCCAGAGAGTGGAATAACAGGGGTAGCAACATATAATATTGTTCGACAGTCGATAGAATAAGGATTTTTATGTTTGTAGGAATTGGATCAACTCCAGCATCAACTCCTGGATTTCAAGAATATAAAGATACATTACCAAAAGAACCAGAAGGTAATGTAAAGAAGAGATATGTTGTAACCTGTAATGAACCTCGTGATTGGGCAGAAATACATGAACTTCTACTTAAGGATGGAACCTTAGAAGATAATATTCCTAATTATAGTGTTGAATGTTCTGATAATAAATTACATAGTTCTATTAGAGGCACATATGTTTTAGATGATGATGAGGTTAAAGATTTAAGAAATCATCCTAAAGTAAAAACTATTGATATTGATACTGCTTCTTATCCTGGTACATACATGCCAGATCCAGCACTCTTAATGGATGCTGTAAGAGTACCTAGATATGGTACAAATATTAAGAATTATCGAGCAAGTGCTTCTTCAAATCTTCCAGGAACTCCTACATCAGCAGATTCTAATAGAGCTGGGTATCAGTTATTAAGAGGAGAAAGTAAACTTAATCAATGGCAAGGTTCTGTTTCTACTGTTATTAGTGATAACCCTGAATCTTATGGTGATGGTACAGATGTGGATGTTATTGTTGCTGACCAAGCAGCATGGTTGGGTCATATAGAATTTCAGAATAATACAGGAACTGCTCCTACAAATTATATTGGTGGAAATACGTTAACTAGAAAAAATATTTCAACTACTTCTGGAACATGTGATGTTTTAGATTTAGTATTGGATTCTCCATACTATATTGATCCTGCTTATTTTAATGCTGATCCAGGTACAAGATTAACTCAACGTTGGGATGGAACTACTGTTCCTATTGAATCTGTTGCATTGGGTTGGTGGTCAGATGCTGCTAAGAGATCTGCTGCTTTTGCTAGTGTGGGAACAGTAGATGTTGCTAGTAGTGGATATACAAGAGATAGATCTAACGGAAAGCATTCATCTTATCAGACTGCTGGTTCTAATAATTATCATGGAACTCCTTGTGCTTCTCAAGCTTATGGTAGAAATTATGGATTTGCTTATAATGCTAATAAGTGGTATGTGAATGCATATGGGACATATGGAATAGGAGTAGAAAAATATTTTGATATGACTAAATTGTTCCATCAGAACAAACCAAATAATTTAAATTATGTTGGTAGTCCAAAGGATCCAACAGTAACTAGTAATAGTTTTGGGTATAGAAAGGATCTTCCAAACTCTGCTTACTATTTCCATCGTAAAGGACTTAATGGAGTAGAGAGTTCAGAAAGTTATAGTGTAAGTGTTACTAATTCTGGTGCGTCTTCTTATACCCTTTCAGGTTCTGATAGAACTGGTGATATTAGTGGTAATAATGTACCAGTTGTTGCTAAAGTTGGAGATACTTTAACCTTTAATGTTAGTGCTTCTGGGCATCCATTCTGGATAAAGACTTCTGCTGGAACAGGAACAGGAAATCAAGCATCAGGTGTTACTAATGGTGGTACTGATTCTGGAACAGTTACTTTTATACCACAAGTTGCTGGAACATATTATTATCAATGCGAACTTCATGCTTCTATGGCTGGAACAATTACTGTTTCCGATAAAGACGTACATGGTGTACAGTATATGTCGTTACCACCTTTCTTAAGTTACTTTACTCAAGGTGCTATAAGATTTGAGTATACTGGTAATAGTATGGTTACTGCTGGTGATGAAATGATTGATGCTGGTGTTATTTTTGTTTGTTCTTCTGGAAATACCAATCAAAAATTAGTTAAGTATGATCATCCAGATTATGATAATTATTGGGCAACTGGTCCTGATACAGCGTATAGTGCTGCTACAACAATTGCTTGGGGATATAACTCATATAATAGTATTAGTAGACAAGGTTTTCCTGGACAAATAGGAGCACAAAGAGATACTGTTGCTGGAATAACAACATATAGAACTATTGCTGTTGGTGCTCTTGATGATGGTTTGTATTCTAGTTCAGGAACTGGTATAGAAAGAAAGGTTTCTTATAGTAATAATGGAAATTTAATTCCATTTTATGCTTGTGCTGATTCTTCACTTGCTGCGTGTGATACTAATTGGGGTTATGGGAGATTTAATAGATATGATGCTTATTATACTGGTCCAGATGGCCAACAATCAGTAGAATCTGAGGATTGTTTGTTTAGTGGTACAAGTTCTGCTTGTCCTGTAGCATGTGGATTGATTGCTACTAAGTTACAATTCAATAGAGAATGGAAATATAATAATGTTTTAGATTGGGTAACTAATGATGTAGGAACATTATCTGCTAGTGAAATGCATGCTGGTACTGATGGATCTGATCCAACTTCTGCTAGTGATTGGAATGATAATGCTTCTTTACAGGGTGGAGAACCTATTATTCTTTGGGACGCTGCTACCCAAAGTGAACCAGAAGTTGGTGAATTACTTATATCATTAAGATTAAAGAATGCGAATGGATTAAAATTAAGTGGAATCAACTTTATAAATACCTAAAAAATAAGTTACAATGTCTGAAAAGGGTTTTGGTGTAAAGGAATTAAATATAACAGCTCCTAATACAGGTACTCCTGCTATTGAGAGTGTTAGTCCTAATTTAGATTTAAAAGCTGTTAAGGTTGGGGTTAGTACTGATTTAGCTATTGGTCAGAACGCAGTAGTAACTGGTATTATGACTGCTGCTACACTTAATGATTCTGCTGGTAATGTTAGGCAGATTGTTAACAATACTAAAAGTGGTACATATACTCTAAGTAAGTCTGATGTTGGTGAATTAATTAATACTACTGCTACTGTTACGGTTCCAGCTAACCTTACTCCAGCATTTGCTCCTGGAGATGCTGTTACAATTTACAATAATAGTGGTAGTGATATATCAATAGCACAAGGTTCATCAGTTACAATGTATCAGGCAGGTACTTCAAATACTGGTAACAGGACTCTGGCACAGAGAGGAGTTGCTACTGTATTATGTGTAGGAACTAATACGTTTACAATTATTGGCGGTGGTCTGAGTTAGGGGGATTTAAAATGCCCATACAACAGGCACTACTTCACGAACCACCAGCAGCAACAACTGCTCAGCCTGGACAGGCAGAGTGGACATCTCCAGGAACATATAGTTGGACTGCTCCTGGTGGTGTAAATTCAGTTAATGTAGTATGTATT